>RCMY010005033.1_pt1 | contig 11271 bp, 16 predicted proteins | sample 2041341 | NCBI WGS metagenome assembly RCMY01 (sample SAMN09708234, study PRJNA481090) | Marine sediment metagenome, whole genome shotgun sequencing project.
ATCCTTCGTAAAGCGCCCGCATGCCGGATTCCAATCAGATGATCGAGATTTTAAGGGCGTGACAGCACCGACCAGATTACTGGGGCTCGGCGCCCAAGCGCACAAACAGAGCCCTATGAGGACAGCTTTCTATTCCGCGAATTTTGCAAACTGGTCCGTCGCGTAGAGCGCATGGCAGGCAGTACAGGCCTCGATCATTCGACCAAACTCCTCGTGTTGTCGCGCCCGGTCGCCCTCGCGCCCGGCTTTGGCCAGTGCGGCCGCAAGTGCGTGAAATGCGCGGTCCCGCGTCACAAAATCCTCGGGCACGGCAGCCATCAGATCCTTACGGTCCTGCGGCGTCATCGATTGCTGCAGGATGAAGCTGTCATGTATCTGTTGCGCCAGATCGGCGACGCGCGCATCCTCGCCCGCGATCAACGCTGACAGGATCTGCCGACTGGCATCCTCGACCGACAGCATTTCGTTGCGCAGAAGCTCCTGCAGTTTTGGTGCCAGGTCGGGCGAAACCGGTTTGACGTCTTGCGCCGTCGCCAAAGCGCCAGAGGCGAAAACAAACCCCACGGTCATCACGAAAATGGCCCCCCGGATCGGCGTTGCCTTGTCGGTAATTTCCGTCATTTCGTCACTCCTACTCACTCTGGTATCCGTTTCGGTCAGGGCTGGCCACTTTCAGCGACAGGATCAAAATCCATGGCTACAAGGATTGCGCCTTCGGCGATGATGCCCCCGACGACGGCTCGCAAACCCAACGCCCCGACGACGCGCAGCGAAAGTGGCATGACGGTGGTCAAGATGCTGAAAAAGCTGGGCCAGATGCGCGGTACCACTACTGTGATGGTCCCCCACGACAATCATACTCTGGAAATGGCCGACTGGTCCAAGCGACGGATGCGCTCGGACGCGGGTGCAGAACAGCGATACAACCCGATCAATCCGCGCCTCTGTGACAGGGATGCGCGGTGGCAGTGTCACACCATGACGATCCAGACGACGATCAGGCTTACCACAAGATAGACCAGCGTGTTGACCATCCAGCGGATGAGGGCTGCCTCTCCCTCGGGGTCCACCCCCAGACGTTCGCAAGCCTTGGTTCCCGGCCAGAGAAATGCTTCGGACAGGGTCATTGATTTCACTCCTTAATGGGTATTTTGGATACGCATTATGTAGCGCCTTTAATTGCGCAGTACAAATGCTAAATATCCCATATGCAGTAGGACAAATTCACGAACTACGCCCTGCGCTCTGATGACGTTGGCGGTGCGTGCGCCTTGCACGTGTCCCAAGCTCAGAGAGCGCCGCGCTTTTTGGGGTGTCGGCAAACCACCTGTCGAAAGTCGCGACCCAGCTGGCCAACGAGGGTTTTGCCGCCTCGGAAAGAGGCCGCAAAGGCGGACTTACCCTGGCGCGGCCGACGGATCAGATTCTCGTCGGCGATGTCGTCCGGGCGATGAAGCGCAATGACCCGGTAGTGGAGTGTTTCGGGACGGACAAGTCCTGCCTGATCCTGCCCGCCTGCGGGTTACGCGAGCCCCTGGCACGGGCGCAAGAGGCTTTTTCGCAACGCTGGATCGCTATACGCTCGCTGACGTGACCCACTCCCGGCGCAGCCTTGCCACATTGCTTGATGCGTGATCCAAAGAGCGGGAAGTTCTCTCGGCATAGCTGTCCGGGTGCAGACACGTATTGTGTGTTCAAATCACAGATCAAGAAGGATTTCTGACTTCTGTTTGGAGAAAAATGTGGAGCCAACGGCCGAGACTAGACCCCTCAAGCGGGGCTGCTCACCGCAACTATCGAACAAATCCGTGCATTGACCGAAACGGCAATCACCCAAGCGCGTTGACACAAGGATCGACACCAAATGAATAACTTGCAGAAATTCTACATCAACGGTCAGTGGGTCACGCCAGTATCAGACGCCACCCTGCCAGTGTTGAACCCGGCAACAGAACAGCAAATTGGCACCGTCGCCATGGGCAACACCGCTGACGTGGACAAGGCTGTTGCTGCTGCGAAAGCGGGTTTTGAAAGCTATTCCCAGACCAGCAAGGCCGATCGTCTGGCCCTGCTCCATCGGCTCAAAGACGTGACCGAAAACCGCTTTGAAGATCTTGCACAGGCCATGCGGATGGAGATGGGCGCTCCGATCACCATGGCACGCGAAGCTCAGGCCGATGCCGCCATCGGTCATCTCCAGGGTTTCATCGACGCCTTTGAGGCTCTGGTTGAGCGAGAAACGCTGTTCAATGGCGACGTGCTATTGCGTGAGCCGATTGGTGTTTGCGGGCTAATCACCCCGTGGAATTGGCCGATGAACCAAATTGCGCTCAAGGTTATTCCGGCCCTTGCGACCGGATGCACCTGCATTCTTAAGCCTTCGGAACACACACCTCTATCAGCCATGATCTATGCCGAGATCATTGATGAGGCCGGATATCCTGCTGGCGTCTTTAATCTGGTCAACGGTGACGGCTCGACGGTTGGGGCGGCCATGTCACGCCACAAGGACATACAGATGATGTCTTTCACCGGCTCGACACGCGCAGGCGTTTCCATCACCCGCGACGCAGCCGAGACAGTCAAACGTGTGACGTTGGAACTGGGGGGCAAATCACCCAACCTCGTCTTTGCGGATTGCGATCTTGAGGCGCGGGTCACCGCGTCGGTTCAGGAATGCATGTTCAACACCGGCCAATCCTGTGATGCGCCGACACGGTTGTTGGTGGAACGCAGCTGCTATGACGAGGCTCTGCAAATCGCCAAACGTGCCGCAGAGGCGATTGCGGTGGGGGATCCGGAACACGAAGGAGATCACATCGGGCCGCTATTTGATCGTATCCAGTTTGATCGGGTGCAGGCGATGATCAAGGTGGGCATCGACGAAGGCGCCACGCTGCTGGCGGGGGGCCTCGGCAAACCCGATGGCTATGAGACCGGATGGTTCGTCAAACCCACGATCTTTGCGGATGTCAGCAACGATATGCGCGTCGCGCAGGAAGAAATCTTTGGCCCCGTGCTGGTGATCATCCCGTTTGAGGATGAAGCACAGGCCATCGAGATTGCCAATGACACGCCATACGGGCTTGCCGCCTATCTTCAGACCGCAAGCCCCGAGCGGGCGACGCGCGTCGCGGCCCGTTTGCGTGCCGGTGCCATTCACATCAACGGCGGCGGGTTCAACTATGGTTCTCCGTTCGGCGGATACAAGCAATCGGGCAATGGGCGCGAAGGCGGGCTGATGGGGCTCGAAGACTATCTTGAGACCAAAACGCTTCACGGTATCGGCTATCCTTGGCAATGAACCGGACACCTCCACCTGGACAGCCTATTCCTCGCCAAGTCTTGCAGACTGGCGCACCGGGGTTTCTGTGGGCTCTCGTGGGGGTGATGGCAGCAATCGAACTTGCTCTAAATCTTTCAGAGATAGGCCTGATTGGGTCACAGGATTGGCGGTGGTCCGCATTTCAGGTCGGCGCTTTTTGGCAGCCTTTACTGTCAGGGGAAATGGCGCAGATCTATTCTGGCCAGACGATTTTGATGTTTGTTACCTATGCGTTCCTTCACGGCGGTATCGTTCACCTCGCTATGAACTGCGTTGTCCTCCTTGCGCTTGGAAAATTCTCTGCGGCCCGTATCGGCAAGGGGAAGACGCTACTTGTATTGTTTCTTTCGGCTGTCGGCGGCGGGCTCGCATTCGGTCTCCTCTCGAACAGCCTTGTTCCGATGATAGGTGCCTCTGGCGCGGTCTTTGGCCTGATCGGGTTGTGGCAGGCCTGGGACTACCGCATGAGGCAACAGTTGCATTTGCCTCTGCAGCCGCTTGTCATGGCAATCCTGGCTCTGGTCGCTGTAAATCTGGTTTTCTTCGTGATCCTTAACGGAGGCCTGGCTTGGGAGGCGCATTTCGGGGGCTGGCTGGTGGGCTGGATGTCCGGGCGAAGCTTTGCGCGGTCCAGCCTGTCTGTTGCGTGAGGACGTGTATTTTTCTATTCAATTTCGGTTCGCTGCAAACAAAGGCTCCCTCTCCGGTCCCCAAGCTTTACCTACAGTCTTTCCCCCTCCCCCGGGTGTTCAGCCACACGAAACGGCGCCGAGCTAATCCGGCGGCGTTCGCACTTTGGTTCTTCCAGTCAATCTCTCCTGCGCTGTCTGCCTGTGTTGCAACCAAGTTGAAATGCCCCACGGCCCGCAAAGTAGGAATGTCTCACCTGAGCCCAAACGGTAGCGCCTGACAAGATTGCCAGCCCGGCCAGGATGGCTATGTCCGCAACGTATTGTGGATTGCGTGACCAACGATAAAGGCCGTCAGTATTCAGATCGGAGGCCGCTCCGCTTGTTGCTTTGACACCGATAGAGGACACACCGCTCCAGACGACGACATTGCCCACCGCGATCAGGGGAATACCAAGATCAAAACGCACAGCGGCGGGCCCGCCCATATCATTCCATCCGATAAGCCCCAGGACGATCACGCAGATGAAAATCATCGCCGTCGGCACCCAGATCAGGAGCTGATTTGTGACTGTAAGGGTTCCGACCGGCCAAAGCCGTCGCTCCGGAAACCGGATTGACCAGACCAGCATCGCAGCCAGACTGAGCCCGCACACAAACGCCGGGCCAAAAAGATAGCGGCAACCATCATCCGGTCGTTTCGCCATGCCCGCTTTCCACGTCATGGCGGAAGTCGCTACCGAATTTCGATGTTTCGTCACAGGTATGGAAAGCACATTCCAACTCAAGCGTAGCATGGTCTATGCCGAACCGATCCCGGAGCGTCTGTTTGACCGCCGCCTTGATAGCGTCGGCGCGATCCCATTGACCCTCCTCAATCACAATATGCGCATCGAGTGCTGCGCGATTCTCGTTCATCTGCCAGAAATGTGCATGATGAACGCCAGTCACGCCGTTGGTTTCCCGAACTGCCCGCAGCACGGCGTCGGTTGCGATATCCGGTGGACTGCCTAGCATAAGAATGCGGATCACCGGACCGATTTCCTTGAAAGACTGCCACAGGATGTAGCCAGCGATCATCATCGTCACGATGGGGTCGACAAGTCGCCAATCATAGAGAAGGATTAGGGTTCCTGCGACGATCACCGCCACCGATCCTAGGGCATCAGCCACATTGTGCAGGAAAGCCGCCCGAATATTCATGCTGTTTTTGGACATCGAGTAGGTCAGCATCGCGGTGACGACATCGACGATCAGTGCAATGCCAGCGACGAGGACGATCATCCAGCCCGCGACCGGTTGCGGATCGAGAAACCGCGCCCCTGCCTCATAGAGCAGATAGAGGCCGATGATGATGAGAGTGGTATAGTTGATCAGTGCCGCAACGATCTCGACCCGCCCATAGCCGAACGTCATCGTCTCATCGCGTGGCCTGCGCGCGATTTTTCGGGCTGCAAAAGCGATGATCAGCGATACGGCGTCAGAAAAATTGTGAAGAGCGTCCGCGATCAGAGCGAGCGATCCGGACAGGATACCGCCGATAACCTGCGCGATAGTGAGGCCCATGTTCACTGCAATGGCAGCAAAGACGCGGCGATCTCCGGCGTCAGGGTCGACGTGATGATGGTGTCCGTGGGCCAAGTTGAAAATCCTCCTGCCGATCCAAGTTTCAGGCTCGATCTCAGGATATCATAGATGATTCCCGTGGCCTGTTGCCGACATACAGTCTACAGTCACTGTAGGTTCAAGGGAAATTTTGATGGCAAACTATTCCATTGGTGAAATGGCGAGACGAACCGGGGTCAAGGTAACGACGATCCGTTTTTACGAAGGGCGTGGATTGCTGCCCGAACCGGGTCGCACCGAAGGCGGCCAGAGGCGATACGATAAATCGGCTTTGGAACGCCTGACGTTCATACGTCACGCCCGCGAGTTGGGCTTTGAACTTGGCGATATTCTGGAATTGGCGAGCCTCACTGATCACCCAGACATCTCCTGTCAACTCGCGCACGAGATAACCGATCGACACCTTGAGGCCGTCAAGCGGCGTCTATCGATCCTTTCGGCCTTGCAGGATGAGCTCAATCTGATGCTCGCGCGGTGTGAGGGGGGTGAGGTCGGCGACTGCCGTGTAATTGAGATCCTGGGAGACCACCAGCTTTGTGCAGCCGCACGACATACCTGAATCATTTAGGCGCATTGGTCAGGTTGATGCAAAGCAGACAGCCGATCAAGGAGGTGACACCATGAATATTCTAAAGGACGTCCTTTGGGAACTGTTCAGCATGTCTGTTGCCGATGCGCGGCTGACGACTGCCATTCTGGTCATAGTCGTGGTTGCGGTGCTGATGATCGACGCGACCGGATTGTCGCCGCTTGTAGGCGGCGCGGTCTTATTGCTTGTCTGCATTGCGGTTTTGTTCCTCAGCGTCAGACGAGAAGCAGTTCGTCGTCAAACTTCACACTCCGATTAGGCAGATTGATGGTGCATCTGACACAGCACGCCCTTTCATTCAGAGATGATCCTTAAGAGAGCAGGGGTTTTGCCCGTACTGCGGACAAAACCCTGCACGCAATTCACTTTTTATCTGCTAGGTTGGGAGAGAGGCTGGTCGAAATAGTGAAGGCGACGCGATTGCCGTTGGCGCAAAATCGATACTGACGCACAAACCGGGATGGTTGTCCGACAAGGCCAGCTTGGCATCATGTAACGCACAAATCGCAGCTACGAGGCTCAGGCCAAGACCATTGCCGTCTGTCGTGCGGCTTAGTTCCATCCGATACAGCCGACGCAATACCTTCTCGCACTCATATTCAGGAATTCCGGGTCCGTTGTCCGCGACCGTTAAAGTGACCTGACTTTGTGACCCAGCTAGAGTTACGTTAATTTCTGACCCAATCGGGGTGTGGCGGAGACTGTTTTGGATCAGATTGGCGATCACTTGCGACAAGAGGTGGTGATCACCCAAGACAGTGAACGGTCCATCGCCCGTTACCTGTAATTGCAGCTTATATCCCTGTTCTTCGGCTTCCGCTTCCAGAAACTCAAAGACATCGGTTGTGACACGCTTCAGGTCGGTTGCAACAAGGCGATCACGCACGGCACCACCTTCGATTTGGGCCAGTTGCAACAGAGCCTGAAACGTCTTGACGATCCGGTCGGTTTCATCACGGGCGCGGCCCAAAAGAACCTCTTGCCCATCGGACAGGTCAGTCTTTTCGGTGATCTGGTCAAGGATCACCGCGACGCGCTGGATAGGAGTCTTGAGGTCGTGGGCAATATCGGCCGATATCTGACGCATGGACGCGATCAAGGCTTCTTGCGACGTGGCCATCGTGTTCACGGCCTTGCTGATGTCGGACAAATCGTCGGTTTCGACAGTGGCGACGGGAACGCGGGCTGCCATGTTTCCGCCGGTCAGGTCCGCAAGGGTTGCCTGAATACCGTCAATCTTTTTCTTGGCCTTGCGGGCAACAAACGCTCCTGCCACAGAAGCAACAAGGATTGTTGGAAGCAGACCCATCAGAACCACGGCCAGGATGACTTCACCCATTTCAATGATCTGGTCGCGGGTTTGTGCGACAATCAACTGTCCGCGACCAACCCGCGCACTCCGCGCCAAATAGCTTTCAGCGATATCGCGGTCGCTGTGGTCGATTGCGCGCTCCGGGATAACCGCGAAGCCACTGATCGGCGGGACATGCCGGACGTTGGAAATGGGGGCGCCACGATCTGGTAGATATTGCAGGACCAGCAGCTCCGGGTCTGTGCTGTCGGCATCATCTGTCAGACGCTCTATCAGGTCATCCTGATCCTCAATGGCCTGATAGGTCGTAATTTTCTGAGTAATTTCGTCTTCGAGGGTAGCATCGAAAGTGGAGCGGATCACAAGATAAGCCGTCGCAAAACTGACAGCAGAAGAGACTATGAAGATCGCGACAAGAATAGCGGTCAGTCGCAGCGGCGTAGAGCGAATAGACCGCAGCCTGGGGATCATCACGCGTCGATCCGGTAGCCAGAGCCGCGCACGGTCTCGATCAGCTCTTTCTCAAAAGGTTTATCCACTTTGCCGCGCAGGCGACTGATATGGGTGTCCACAACATTGGTCATAGGGTCATAATGGATGTCCCAGACCGCCTCCATCAACATGGTGCGGGTCTGCACGCGGCCTTTGCGGCGCAACAGATGTTCCAGCAGCGCAAATTCACGGGGCAGCAAGTCAATGGGCTGACCTGCGCGAGTGACCTTCCGGGTCAGCAGGTTCATTTCCAAATCGGCAGCTTTCAGCGTTGCGGGTTCGTCCTGCATTTGCGGGCGACGACCAAGAGCGGCGATACGGGCGCTGAGTTCGCCAAAGGCAAAGGGTTTTACGAGGTAATCGTCACCACCCGCGTTCAGCCCTTCAATGCGATCATCAACGCCGCCCAAAGATGTCAGAAACAGAACCGGTGTCTGGTTTTTGGTGCCGCGCAGGGTTTTCACAAGGCTGACACCATCGATACCCGGCAACATGCGGTCAACGATCATCACGTCGTACTGACCGATACTTGCCTGTATCAGGCCATCAGATCCGTCTGCAAACAGATCGACAGAGTGGCCTTCCTCGCGCAGCCCATCGGAAATATAGGCCCCGGTTGTCTTGTCGTCTTCAATTACCAGTATTTTCATCACTTACCTTACGCAGAAATCGGCAGGGCATTTGCCCCACCGATCCACATTAACAGAGTTTCAGGCGTTAGTTGCTTTCGTTTTCTGCGCCGTCGTCGTCTGTTTCACCATCGTTTTCGTCGCTGTCCATGTCATCTGCGGGCGCAGCCTTGACCGTGCCATCAGCAGGGTTGACCAGCAGTTCTGTCATGGTGCCATCGGCCATCACGATTTCCACCGAATACCAGCCAGCATCTGCGCCATCGTCTTCAAACTCGGCGCTGATTGCTTTACCACTGGATTGGGCCTCGGCAGCCGTGATTGCAGCCGTGATTGAGCCGGGTGCGGCAAGGAAGGCTTGTGCTTCGGCAGCATCTGATTGGGCTGAATGGCTATCCGCCGCAGCCATTGTTGCAGCACCGCTGATCAGGCCGAGGGAAAGCAGGGCGCTTGAGCCAAGTGTCAGGATTGTCTTGCGGTTCATTGTATGTCTCCGGGGTTGTGAGGCAGCACATTGCCGCCTTCTGGAATAGAAATGGGGGGCCGGTTTGGCAGTCGCATGTCATTCACATTGCAGTTTTGACATGTTGGATTTTGTTTCTCAGGCCGAAAAAGCAGAAAGCGCGAAGGGGTCCCCGCGCTTTCTTGTTCGTCAAATTTATAGAAGGTCAGGCGACAGCCTTTTCCTCAAATCCAAGGTCGCCGTCTTGCGATTTTTTGGCACTCGTCATAGACGCGCCGTTAATTGCCAGCTTAGCGGCCAGCGCCATCAACCCGCCAATGACAACGGCTGTGGCGACAATAAGAACGCCTGCACCAATAGCCGCCAACCCTGCCAGAACAGCGAATGTTGCAGCACCAAAGCGATAGAGTTTTTTCATGTTCAGTCTCCTGTGATCTGTATGAGGCACAGATGGGGCTGCACTTTATCAAGTTCTCGTCGAGAAGATTACAAATGCGTAATCTTGCTGATCTGCTGAGGTTAGGAAGAAGGAGGCAGGTCCGTTGCAGACATTGCGGCGATGTAATCTTTGTTACACGCAGCCGCGACACTGCATCCTCAAAAGTTGCCTATCGCTGGAACGCTCAGACCTAATAGGCCTCCGTCCCGGACAACTGACCGACACAAACGTCGGGGACAATGAGGATCAAAATGAGAAACCTGCTTTTAAGTGTGGCCCTGATAACAGCGCCCGTGATTGTGTTTGCAGCCGGATATACAGTTATGAACCCGGCAACGCCAACAGTGGTCGCTGTGGCAACGAATGCACCTGTCTTGGGTGACATGACCCTGTTCAACACCATCGTTACAGACGTGCAGTCGATTGTGGCAACAGGGGATCTGGCCGCCGCCAAGACCCGGATCAAGGACTTGGAAACCGCATGGGACGATGCACAGCCCACCATGCAGCCCATCAGCCCCGCTGATTGGGGTAATGTGGACGGCGCGATTGATGATGCGCTGACCGCTTTGCGTGCGGGACCACCGGATGCGAATACCGCCACCACAACACTTGCTGCTCTTCAGTCCGCCCTTGCCGACCCCTCACTGGGCGGCGCAGTGGCAATTGGACCCGCGACGTTGGTTTCAGGTGTTGTGACCACGGACGCCAACGGGCGCACGCTGCCCTGTGAAGTCATGCTGGATACGTTCCGCACTACGCTTGCCGGTGCGGCCCTGACAGATGCCAATCGCGCCACCGTGGACGAGCTTGGCGTCAAGGGAACCGAACGCTGCAACGCCGATGACGATACCCGCGCCGCCGACTTTTTCGCCCAGGGCATTACCCTGACGTCCAACTGATCCCCTTTTCAAGGAACAAACCAATGACAACGCTCTCCGGGCTTCATGCCCCCTCCAGCTTTACCCAAACACCTGCAACCGCTTTGCCCAACCGTGTTCCCGCTGTCACAGCCGACTTCTGGCTGATTAAATTGATGGCCGTGACAATGGGTGAAACCGCCGCTGACTTTCTGGCCGTAAACCTTGGCCTTGGGCTGACCGCCACATCCCTTTTAATGGGTGCAATCCTGATTGGCGCTCTGGTTCTGCAATTTGGCCAAAAACGATACGTGCCTTGGTCTTACTGGCTTGCTGTCGTGCTGGTCAGCATCGTCGGCACACTCATCACCGACAACATGGTGGACAATTTTGGCATCTCGCTCGTCAGTGTCACAACATTCTTTGTCATCGCACTGGGGGCCACTTTTATTGCCTGGTATGCGTCTGAAAGGACCCTCTCGATTCATGAGGTGACGACAACCAAACGCGAAGCCTTCTATTGGCTTGCCATCCTGTTCACCTTTGCGCTCGGCACCGGAGCGGGCGATCTTGTGGCCGAACACTTCGCCTTGGGCTACATGGCGACAGGCATCCTGTTTGGCATGATCATCGCCTCGGTCACATTCGGCTACTTTGTGCTGAAACTGGACGGCATCTGGGCCTTCTGGATTGCGTATATCTTTACCCGTCCCTTGGGCGCGTCTTTCGGCGACCTGTTATCCCAGCCTGCGGAATACGGCGGAATGGGTTTGGGCACGATCCTGACCAGCGCAATCTTCATGGCGGCAATCATCGGGCTTGTGATCTACATGACCACGACCCGCGAAGGGCAAGAGGTCGCTTTGCCAGAGTAGGCTTATCCCATAGAGTATGGCCCCTTCGGGGC
>RCMY010005034.1_pt1 | contig 11270 bp, 10 predicted proteins | sample 2041341 | NCBI WGS metagenome assembly RCMY01 (sample SAMN09708234, study PRJNA481090) | Marine sediment metagenome, whole genome shotgun sequencing project.
CCGCGACCGCGGTGTCGAGGGGGCCGACCTGAGCCAGGTCGCCCGCCTCGCGCTCGTGAAGGCCGTCGACCGCTTCGACACCGAGTTCGGCGTCCAGTTCTCCACATTCGCCGGTCGCACCATCGACGGTGAGCTCAAGCGCTACTTCCGTGACAAGTCGTGGGCGGTCAGGGTTCCCCGCAGCCTGCAGGAGCGCACGGCGCTCTTGCGTCAGGTTCGCGAGCAGCTGTCGACCGAGAACGGCCGACCGCCCACCATCGACGAACTGGCCGAAGCCGCCGACCTGTCGGTCGACGAGGTCATCGAGGGCCTCGATGCCCAGTCGGCCTACAGCGCCAACAGCATCGACATCGGTCGTGACGACGATGACGAAGGCACCGCCCTGTCGTCGCGTCTGGGCGAAGACGATCCGGAATATCACCGGACCGAGATGCGCCTTGCCGTCAAGGACATGCTGAGCGAACTCGACGAACGAGACCGACAGATCATCGAGATGCGCTTCTACGAGAATCTGAGTCAGCGGGAGATCGCCGATCGCGTCGGCATCAGCCAGATGCACGTATCACGCCTGCTCCGGAACTCGTTCGAACAACTCCGCAACCAGCTCCGAGGCTGACGCCCGACTTCCCGATGAAGGTGAGAGGCGCAGTTGCCACCCTCGGGGCGGCCCTGCGCCCTCTTCGCGCCTGCGACGCAGCGCCCTCTTCGCGTCTGCGACGCAGTGTGTGATTCGCGTCAGGGAGTCGTCTTCTGGGCGAAATTTCGCCGTCACACATGCCCGTTAGCTTCGCAGCCAACTCAACGGACCACTCCGTGAGCCGCCGTCAACGGCACCTCCCGTCACGACATCTCTCGGAGAGACATGACTCCTCAGTACGACCGCCGCCGCTTCCTTCGTTCTGCCGGCTACGCCGGTATGGCTGCCTTCGCCGGACCTGCACTCCTCGCCGCCTGTGGCAGCGATTCTGCGTCGGAGTCATCTTCCGCCGGAGACACTGGTGGAGACGACTTCGGTGAACTCAACCTGCAGCTCAATTGGATCACCAATGCCGAGTTCGCCGGGTCGTATGTCGCCGTCGAAGAGGGCTACTACACCGCCAACGGTTTCTCGGCTGCCAACATCATCCCCGGCGGACCCGATGTCGCCGTCGAACCGGCGGTCATCGCCGGCCAGTCGAAGATGGCCTACACGGTCACCGAATCGATGGCAGGCGCCATCGCCGAGGGAGCTGACCTTCGAGTCATCGGAGCCGGATTCCAGAACAACCCCTTCGGCGTGATGTCGATGGGAGCAGCCCCACTGCTCTCGCCCCAGGACATGGTCGGCAAGAAGATCGGTGTGCAGGCCGTCAACGATCTGCTGTGGGACGCCCTGCTCGAGATCAACGAAATCGACCCCGGCTCGATCGAGAAGGTGCCGGCCGGATTCGATCCGGCCCCGTTCGTGAACGGTGAGGTCGACGGTTGGTTCAGCTTCGTGACCAACGAACCGAACATCCTGCGAGCCGAAGGTTTCGACATCGTCGACTTCTCCCTGAGTGACTTCGGCTTCAAGCTCTATCAGCAGCTCCTGATCACTACGGGTGAAGTCCTCGAGAACGAGCCCGACCTCCTGGTGGCGGCACTTCGTTCTGAGATCCAGGGATGGCAGGCGACGATCGCCGATCCCGAACTGGGCCTCAAGTACACGATCGAGAAGTACGGCGCCGACCTCGGACTCGACGAAGGTGCCTCGCTCGCCGAGATCAACGACCAGATCAACCGGATGATGGTCACCCCGACCACCGACGAGCTCGGCATCTTCTACATGACCGACGACGACATCGCCTCCACGGTCGCGACCCTCGAGAGCATCGGGCTCGGCGTCGACCCGTCGATCTTCACCACCGAGATTCTCGACATGGTCTACGCCGACGGCACCGACCTGTTGTCGTGACCGCAGTCGATCGAGCGGCGTCGATGTCGAACGAACTGAGCCACGAACCGGGACCCCGGATCGGCGTCTCGGCTGCCGCCGGCGGGGTTGCCATCGACAACCTCACGAAGGTGTTCCCCATCGGCAAGGGCACGGTCACCGCGCTCGACGACGTCTCGATCGAGGCGCCGGAAGGGAGCTTCACGGCGTTGCTCGGCCCATCGGGCTGCGGCAAGTCGACGATCCTTCGGATCCTCGCCGACCTCGAGCAACCGACCAGCGGTCAGGTGCTCGTGAACGGTGAGGCTCCGTCGACGATTCGACGAAACCACCAACTCGGGATCGCTTTCCAGGACGCCGCCCTGCTTGCGTGGCGTTCGGTCCGCAAGAACATTCGCCTCGCGTATGAGGTCACCGGCGAGAAGCCCGACTCCGAGACGATCGACGAACTCATCGCGCTCGTCGGACTCGAGGGGTTCGAAGATGCTCGCCCGAACCAACTCTCGGGCGGGATGCGCCAACGCGTCGCGATCGCCCGAGCACTCGTCTTGGAGCCCAAGATCCTGCTCCTCGACGAACCGTTCGGTGCTCTCGACGAGATGACCCGGCAGCGACTCAACCTCGAACTGCTTCGCATCTGGGCCGAACGCCAGACCACCACGGTCCTGGTGACACACTCGATCAGCGAAGCGGTGTTCCTGGCCGACCAGGTCGTGCTGCTGAGCGCTCGCCCGGGTCGCGTCAGCGCCGTGATCCCGATCGACCTTCCGAGGCCAAGGACTCCCGAGATGCAGCGCACTCCGGAGTTCCATGCCCTCGCCGATCACATCAGCGAGCTGCTCTTCGCCGACGGGATGGAGTCGTGACGACCACCGCTACTCCGCCCGAGTCGTCGACCAAGTCGGTGTCGACCATCCACCTCGACGGTGAAACGTCCGAACCGACCGGGTGGCGAGCGATGGCCCCGACAGCCGTGGTCGTCATGGGATTGGCGGCCGTGTGGGAGATCGCCGGTCGGACCTACTTCGAAGGCAAGGCCACGCTCTCGCCGCCGAGCCGAATGATCGCCACGCTCATCTCGGAATGGGATCTCTACCCCGCCCACATCGCTGCCACCCTCGAACCCGCCGCCAAGGGTTGGTTCTTCGGAGTCCTGGCTGCCACGTTGCTCGGGATCATGGCGGTTCTCGTGCCGTTCACCGAGCGAGCGACTCTCCAGTTCGCCGTGGCCACCTACTCGCTTCCGATCATCGCCATCGGCCCGATTCTCCAGGTCACGTTCAGCGGCGACACGCCCCGCGCGATTCTCGCCGGGATGGCGGTCTTCTTCTCCGCATTGATCTCGACGATCCTCGGACTCCGGACCGCGAGCCCCACGTCGATGGAGGTCGTCAAGGCCCTCGGCGGCAACCGTTTCACCGCGCTTCGCAAGGTCCAGATTCCCGCGGCACTCCCGGCGTACTTCAACGGGCTGCGCATCTCCGGTCCGGCCGCCATCCTCGGAGCGGTGCTCGGGGAGTATCTCGGTCGGGTCAGCCAAGGTCTCGGCCTCTTCATGGTGAACGCCGCCTTCGCGCTCAAGCCCGATCGCACCTGGGCCATCGCCCTCCTGCTCACGATCATCTCCGGATCCGCCTACTTCCTCATCGGACTTGTCGGTCGGCTTCTCACACCCTGGGCACGAAGCGCATGACCACCGCAGCAACCGACACCGAACGCCACGGTCGCAGCTCGCTCCTCATCGATCTCATCCGCCCCGTCGTCGGCATGGTCGTGGCTCTCGGGGCGCTGATCGTCGTGTGGATCGCCTTCCTGGAGTTCTTCGACGTCTCGGACTTCGTCGGGATCAGTCCCCAGCGCGTCTTCGAACACCTGACTTCGGCCGACGACGCGGCCGAGAATCGTGCTGGGGTCATCAACGGTCTCGGCCGGACCCTGCTCGACTCGATGAGCGGCCTGGTCGCCGGTGGTCTCGGTTCGATCGCCATCGCCTGCCTGTTCGTGTTGTACCGACCAGCCGAACGAGCGCTCCTCCCGATCGGCGTTGCTCTCCAGACCGTTCCGATCGTGGCCTTCGTCCCACTGCTCGCTCTGCTGTTCGGGCGGGGCCTTGTGAGCACGATGATCGTCACCTCCATCATCGTCTTTTTCCCGACCCTGGTGCTCGTGAGTCACGGCCTTCGATCGGTGTCGGACCAGAGTGTCGACTTGATGCGGGCATACAACGGATCCGAACTGACCGTGTTGCTGAAGCTGCGGCTTCCCTCGGCGCTTCCGAGCATCTTCGCCGCTTCGAAGATCGCCGTCCCGGGTTCGATCCTGGGCGCTCTGCTCGCCGAGTGGCTCGTCACGGGCGTCGGCCTGGGCTACGAGATGCTGACGTCCAACACGACCAACGACTACAAGCAGCTCTGGGCCGCCACGGCAACGCTCACGATGTTCGCCATCGTCGTCTACACCCTGACCACCATGTTGGAACGAGTCGTTCTCGGCCGTTTCGCACCCGACCATGTCACCGTCTGAACCACTCATGTCGAACGAGCCCGTCCCATCCCTCGACGCCCACACCGAGGCGAACGGGATCCCGATCGTCGATCTCGATCGTTGGCTCAACGGCGACGCCGAGGAACGACGCCTGCTGGCCGACGAGGTCGATCGACACCTGCAGCGGCTCGGCTTCCTCGTGGTGGTGAACCACGGCATCGATCCCTCGGTGATGAACTCGTGTCGATCTGCCGCGCTCGACTTCTTCCACCAACCACAGGACGACAAGCAACGAGTTGCCGTCGGCGAGTTCTACCGCGGCTGGGTCGGGCCCGGACTCGAATCGAATGCGGCGACCTATGGCGTCGACACTCCGCCCGACTCGAAGGAAACCTATGCCTTCGGACCGGTCGACGTGCCCGACCCTGCGTTGGAACACGAGGCACCACGTTGGTTCGCTCCGAACGTGTGGCCGGATGACGTCCCGGACTTCCAACCGGCAGCTGAAGCGTGGTGGCGAGCGGCTCGCGATCTGACCGACCGGCTGCTCGAGATCATGGCGACCGGACTCGGACTCTCACCCGACCACCTCACCGCTGCCTGTGAAGCGACGACGGCCGGCGTCTCGCTCAACTGGTATTGGTCACGCAACCACGAGGCACCGACCGACGGGCAGTTCCGCATCGGGCCTCACACCGACTTCGGCACGCTGACGATCCTCGATCGCGAGCCCGGGGCCGGTGGTCTGCAGGTGCAAGACGAGAACGGTCGATGGATGGATGCCCCCGTGGTCGAGGGAGGGCTGATCGTCAACACCGGCGACATGATTCGGCAGTGGAGCAACGACCGCTGGAGTTCGAACGAACACCGTGTGCTGCCCCCTCCGGCATCGGCCCCCGACGAGGAGCTGCTCAGCCTCGTGTTCTTCCACGAGCCGAATCACGACACCGTGATCGAACCACTGCCGACGACGTTCGGACCCGACCGGCCCATCAGATACGACCCGATCCTCGCCAGTGAGTATCTCGCCGCGAAGATGGATGCCCTGGAGGTTCGGTAGCGATGCTGGGCACGCGTGTGGGTGTGGATTCGTTCACCGAAGACGAGCGCGCCGCGATCGGCGCCCACTGGCTGGCTGTGGCCTTCGAGCGTGATCTCCCGGGCGACGGCAGCCCGTTCACCATCACCGTGCTCGATCGGCCGGTGGTGATCGTGAATCTCGACGGGGCGCTCGTCGCGTTGCCCGATCGCTGCTCGCACCGCGGTGCTCGGTTGTCCGGCGGCGACGTTCGGCCAGGGCCGAGCGGCAACGATTGCCTTGTCTGCCCCTACCACGGCCTGCATTTCGCCGACGATGGCACCACCTGCCACCTTCCGGCCAGACCGACCGATCGCCGGCCGGCCACGCTCGACCTCGCACCGCATCACGTCCGGGTCGACTCGGGCATCGTGTGGGTCTGTCTCGCCGACGACCCGCTCGGCGAGCCACCGGACTGGTCGGCCACCGACGACGAGTTCGCGTCGTTCCAACTCGGACCCGAGCGATGGCAGGTGATGCCCACCCGGGTCGTCGAGAACTTCAACGATCTCGGCCACTTTCCCACAGTGCACGCCGCCACCTTCGGCGACGCCGAGACCCCATTGGTGCCCCCGTTCGAGTTCACGGCGACCGAGCTCGGGTTCGACCACGTCGCCGACATGACGCAGATGGATCGCATCACACTCGACGGCCCTCTCGTTCCGATCCCGGTCCGCTTCGCCTACCGACATGTCTTCCCCTTCAGCACCGAGCTCGTGCTCGACTACGACGAGAGGCGCCGAGAGTGGATCCAGCTCACCGTGTGTCCGGTCGGCCCGACCGAGTCACTCGTGTTCCAGCAGAACCGGCGCAATTTCGACCTCGAGTGCGAGGCCGCCGACATCGACGCCTGGCACGACTTCCAGCTGGCGGTGAACGACGAGGACCGCGTGGTGCTCGAAGACCTGCGGCCACGCCGGCTCACCCTCGACGGCCGCCAACCGGGCTCGGGCCGTCCGGTCGAGATTGCATTGTCGCTCGACGATTTCACCATCGCCTACCGACAACGGTGGCGACGAGCACTGGAGCACCACCGATGACCACCGAACCTCTCCCCAGCTCGGACCCGACGATCGCCGCTCGCCTCGGCTTGATACCCAAGTGTGAGCTGCATCTCCATCTCGCCGGCGCGGTCTCGTCGGCGACGCTGGTCGATCTCGCAAGGCAGAACTCGGTCGACCTGCCCGAGCATGAGAGCCCCGACGATCTCTACGACTTCGCCGACTTCTCGGCCTTTCTCCGCATGTACGAGTTCGTCTGTGCCTCGATCGTCACCGCCGACGACTTTGCCCGCATCACTCGTGAGTGCCTGGCTCGTTGCGCCGACAGCGGCGTGCGATACACCGAACTCTTCCTCAGCGCCGAGTCTCACCTCGAACACGGCGTGTCCTATGCGACGATGCTCGATGGCGTCGTCGCGGGCGCAGCAGATGCCGAAACGGATCTCGGCATCATCTGCCGACTCGTTCCCGCAGTGAACCGCCAGCTCGGCCCGACCCGGGCCGTCGAGTTCGTCGAGATGGTGTTGGCCGATCGCCGTGACGAGGTCATCGGAATCGGACTGGATTTCGACGAGGTGGGCCACCCGCCAGAGCAGTTCGTCGAGGCCTTCTCGCTCGCTCGGTCGTCGGGGCTCCACCGAACGTCACACGCAGGAGAGGTCGGACCCGCAGCCAACGTTCGCAATGGTGTCGAGTTCCTCGACTGCGAACGGGTCGACCACGGCTACCACATCGTGGACGACCCCGATTTGATGAGCGCCTACGCGGAGCTCGGGATTCCCTTCACCGTCTGTCCGACGACGACGACCTACACCACGATCTTCCGAGATCTCTCCGACCCAGGACACGCGATTCGTCGAATGGCCGAAGCCGGACTGGTGCTGACCATCAACTCCGACGACCCGACCATGTTCGGTACCACGCTCACCGACGAGTACGTCGTGATGCACGACTCGATGGGGTTGTCCCTCGACCTCCTCGGCCAGTACGCGAAGAACAGCATCGATGCGGCGTGGGTCGACGACACGACAAAGCAGGACTGGCACCGAACCTGGGATCCGGAGATCGACCGAATCCTGGCCGAGTAGCGGTCAGTCGGGGTCGTCCACATCGGTCCCGATGTCTTCGAACCACTCGTCGGCACGCTCTTCGATCATCCGGGCCATCAAGGCTCGGCACTCGGCGTCGTCGACCACCACGACCTCGACTCCTCGGCTTCTCAGCAGGTCCTCTTCTCCCATGAAGGAGGTGTTCTCACCGATCACGACACGAGGGATCCCGTAGAGGAGGATCGCCCCCGTGCACATCGAGCAGGGCGAGAGGGTCGTGTAGATCGTGCTGTTCCGGTAGACGCTCGCCGGCTGCCGCCCCGCCCGTTCGAACGCGTCCATCTCACCGTGCAGTGTCGGACTCCCGTTCTGGATTCGGCGGTTGTGGCCTCGGCCGATGATCGCTCCATCGTGGACGATGACACTCCCGATCGGGATGCCTCCCTCGTCCCATCCCTGCCGCGCTTCGTCTCGCGCCGCTTCGAGAAACGGTTCGTCGTCGGGCCGTGCGGTACCACCTGTGGTCTGGGTCATGGTTCTTCTCCTTCCCGTAGAAGCCCGTGTTGCATCAGCACCCACGGGATGGCGAGCAGCACCAGCACCCCAGCAGAGATCAGCGCCGCCTGCCCACTTCGCTCGAAGGCTTCGACGACGGCGAGGTCGTCTGCCGAGGCAAGCAGTGCCTCGCCGAACGAACTCGACGGGATGCCCTCGGGCAACCGGCGAGCGAAGACCACACGCTGGACGCCGCCAAGCAGGGCGACGCCGAGCGATGCGCCGAGCTCGATGGCCGTCTCGTTCACCCCGGCCCGAACACCGGCAAGCGCCCCGTCGCCGCCACCGACCACACGTTCGACCGAGAGAGGAATCACCAAACCGTTGCCGACGCCGGCAACCAGCCCGGCAACGACGAACCCGACCCGATCGCCGGTCGAGATGAATGCCATGCCGGCGTAGCCGGCGGCCATCGACAACAGACCGAGTGCGATCGTGCGGCTGGTTCCGATCCACCTTGCCACGGTCACGCATTGGGTCGAGACCACGAACTCCGTGACGCCGATGGGCAGGATCAGCAGGCCGGTCGCAAGCGGCGATTCGCCCCAGCCGAACTGGAGAAAGAGCGAGGCGACGAACAGCACCCCGTTGAAACCGACCGCCGAAAGCAGAAGCGTCAGCGCACCCACCCGGACTCGGCGAGGTGCGAAGACGGCCATCGGGAGCAATGGCTCGTCGATGCGTTGCTCGTGGCGGAGGAAGAGCCCCAGGCCACCGAGTCCGAGTACCAGCCCCAGTGTCACTTCGGTGCTTCGCCAGTGCCCGGGTGCTTCGATCACGGCGAACAGGATCCCACCGATGGCCACGACCGAGAGCAGCGATCCGATCGGGTCGAGCCGCCGCCGAGCCGGAAGTGGAAGCTCGGGCACGAACCGGAGCGCTCCGATGACCCCGAGCCCCGCGAGCAGTGCGTTGAGGACGAAGACCGATCCCCACCATGACCACTGGATCAGCCAGCCCCCGAACGCCGGACCGAGCGCTCCACCGGCCCCGGCGAGCCCGGACCACATCGCGATTGCCCGTGCTTGGGCCGGTCCGCGAAACACCTCGGTGATGACCGACAGCGTCGCCGGAAGCATCAGAGCTGCACCGACACCAGCGAAGACTCGGGCCGTGATCACCACCCCGACGCTGGTCGCCGCAGCTCCCAACACCCCGGCCGCGGCCACACCACCGAAGCCGATCACCAGCGTCCGACGTCGGCCGAGGCGATCGCCGATCGCTCCACCGGTGAGGAGGAGCCCCCCGAACACCACGGCGTAGGCGTCGACGACCCACTGGAGCTCGCTGGACGAGGCTCCGAGATCGGTCTGGAGGCTGGGCAGGGCGACATTCAGCGACGAGAGGGACGACACGACCAAGAAGACCCCGAGCCCGGCGACGGCGAAGACTCGCCATGGGTCGTGGTCGAGGGCGGAGATCGGTTGCGGCAACGATGGCGACGAGGCCCTCGTCACTCCCAGTCCTCGGTCCACCCCTCGTCGGTTCGGCGGTAGAGCGGGATTCGATCGAGGCTCCGAACCAAGTCGGCGTCGTCGCCCAACGCCGTCTTCCAGTGCGTTCCCTCGACGAGCACGGCACCGAGTCCGACGACGATGCCGTCGGCCTGCCGGATCAACCGCAACGCCGCGGCAGCGCTCCCGCCACTCGAGATCACGTCGTCGACGAAGACGACACGCTTGCCGACGAGATTCGGGATCTGGGCCCGATCGAGCCGCAGGAGCTGTGGTGTACCCGTCGTGATCGAATCGAGCGGCTCGATCAGCGCATCGGCGAGGTGGATCTTGTCGGTCTTCTGCAGCACGACCAGGCGATCCTGCCCCAGCCCGGTGACGACGGCCATCCCGACCGGAATCCCGAGCGTTGCCGCAGTCACCACCACGTCGGCGTCGAACTCGGCCAAGACCGAGCCGAGCTCGCGCCCGGCATGGGCCACGAAGGACAGCGGGGCATCGATGCTCATGAACAGCGCAATCGCCAGATCGTCGGCGACCTTCACGATCGGGAGTTCGAGCGCTGCACCACCGGCGTCGATCACATGTCTGAGCCCTGCCATCTCGTCGACACCGGTCATGTCGCCGCCCCGAGATCGGAGTTCGGACTGGCGGTGGCGCCGTCGAGCTTGCGCCGGCGGTCGAAGAGTTCCTCAGCCGCGTCCTGCGCTCGTGCGGCGACCGCAGCCACGTCGACCGAGACCACCGTGCCGTTCTCGACCAGTCGCCGTCCACGGACCCAGACGTCGCTCACATCGCTTCCCGTCGCACTGAAGACCAGATGCGCCGGAACATTGAAGTCCGACGGTGGGCAGTGCTCGCCGTGGAAGAGCGGCACGAAGTGCAGAGCCCGAAGGTCGACGCTCACGATGTCGGCTTCCCGGCCCACCTCGAGGGTGCCGACCACATCGTCGAGACCCAAGGCCTTTGCACCAGAACGGGTGGCCATGTCGAGGATCTCCCACGGATCGCCCACGGTCGGGTCGAGCGTCGAGACCTTCTGGAGCAGCGAGGCGAACTTCATCTCCTCGAAGAGGTCGAGGCTGTTGTTCTCCTTTTCCCCGTCGGATCCCAGACCCACCGTGACACCCGCCGCCCGATAATGACCGATCCTCGCCGGTCCGGACGCCAACTTCATGTTGGAACACGGACAGTGGGCGATTGCGGTGTCGGTCGACCGGCAGATCTCGACTTCGCGATCATCGAGCCAGACTCCATGTGCGACGACGGTCTGCCCGTCGAGGATGCCGCGTTCGTGGAACACCTCGAGCGGTCGGCGACCGAACTGCCGCAACGATTCCTGTACCTCCCACAACGACTCGCTGGAATGGGTGTGGATGCCAGTGTCGAACTCTTCCGCCAGAGCTGCTGCGTCTCTGAACATCTGGTCGGAGCAATAGAAGAGGTGCTCGAGGCCGACCCACGTCCGTACTCGTCCGTCGGCGGCGGTCCGGTGGCTCTCGAGCAGGCGCCGGTTGGTTTCGAGTGTTTCGAACCAGGCGTAGCGATCGGCGGTGTATGGGGCGAGGGTCGCTCGAATGCCGATCTCGTCGGCAGCGTGGGCGGACCCTTCCATGAACCGCCACATGTCGAGCACCGAGGTGGTCCCGGCCCGCAAGCCCTCGGTGTAGGCCATCCAGGATGCCGCTTCGGCGATCTCGGGAGTCATCGCTCGATGTGCCGGGTCGACGTGCT
>RCMY010005532.1_pt1 | contig 11270 bp, 9 predicted proteins | sample 2041341 | NCBI WGS metagenome assembly RCMY01 (sample SAMN09708234, study PRJNA481090) | Marine sediment metagenome, whole genome shotgun sequencing project.
ATATCGGGCCCAGAGGACCGGCTGGAGGGGTCTGCTTCGACTGTGGTGAACCGCACTGACTTCGGCATCGTGATCCCGAGCGTGCCGTTTATTGCCAACGTGAGCGAGGATGTGACGGTGTCGATCGAATTCGTGGCGGTGCCCGGCTAGGGCAGGACGACGACATGGAAGTTACCGTTCCGGTGGTTTCGGCAGTTCCATAGTTTCGGTCACGGCAATCGATAGGACGACGTCCTGTCCAACGTGGACGTCGTCCCCAGAGCCCGTCACTCCGGTCCCCAGATCCACTGTGATCAGTGGGCCATACGGGCCTGATCCGAACCTACCTAGGATGATTCGATGCCGCAGCCGTATCCGGAAACCCGTCGCACCGATCAGCAGGACACCTATCACGGGAAGGTGGTCGCCGATCCATACCGGTGGTTAGAAGGGGAAACCGATGAGGTCGCCGAATGGGTGATCGCCCAGTCCGACCATGCGGCAGCGTACCTCGCCGATCTGCCGGGTCGAGATGCCCTCGTCAAGCGCATGACGGAGGTGTGGGATTTCCCGCGTTGGTCGGCCCCGAGCGGGCGAGCAGGCACCTACATATTCGGCTACAACGATGGGCTGGCCGATCAGCCGATCATCTTTCGACAGGCCGGACTCGACGGAGAACCCTCGATCCGAACACCTATTCGGACGATGGAGCGGTAGCCGTCACCGGAACCTTCCTGTCAGACGACGCCAAATTTATGGCCTTCAACGTGGCCGAGGGTGGCTCTGACTACATGGACATGCACGTCCTCGAAGTGGCGACGGGCGAAGAAACCGGCGACGTGATCGACGGTATGCGATTTGGGAATGCCGAATGGACAGCTGACAACCGCGGGTTCTACTACCCCCGCTACCCCGACCCGCAGGAAGGCCTTCCTGCCCAAACCAATATGCGGGTGTTCTATCACCGCTTGGGAACGGCCCGCGCCGAGGACGACCTCGTGTATGAACGCCCCGACCTGCCCGGCCTCGGGTTTTTCCCGCAAATAACCGACGACGGACGATATTTGGTCCTCACCTGTTGGGATGGGACCGCCAGCCAGACCCGCCTGTACGTCAAGCCACTCGCCGGAGATCCGGTGGTTGGCGAGCCAGACGAGTTCGGGTTTCATCGTGTTTTTGATGCTTTCGACGCTGCTTACGGCTTGGTTCATTCGGTCGACTCAACCTTTTTGGTTCAGACCAACAAAAATGCTCCCCGGTCCAAGATCATCGGGTTCGACGTCGCTACGGGCGACTCCTCTGTTGTCGTTGTGGAGGCCGACGACCCTCTGGAGGGTTCGGGCGTGGTCGGGGGACATCTGATCGCCAATTACTTGCGGGACGCTCACTCGCGCCTGGCGGTTTTCGATTTAGCGGGTACGTATGTGCGTGACATCGAATTACCGGCGATCGGGTCTGTGGCTGAAATGGCTGGCCGGCCCGAAGATGACGACCTCTTCATCAACTTCCAATCACACCTCGATCCTCCAACAATCTTGCGTCACAACGTCCCGACTGGAGAAACGTCTGTTTTTCGAGCCACCGAAGCGCCATACGAACGGGCCGATTTTGTCACTCGCCAGGTTCTGGCCACCGCTGACGATGGAACAGATCTACCGATCTTCCTCACGCACCGCAAAGGTCTCGAGGGACCCGCCCCGACCGTGATGTACGGGTACGGAGGGTTCAACATCGCCATCACCCCTACTTTCTCACCGGCCCGAATTGCGCTCCTTGAGGCGGGCGCTGTGTTCGCTTCGACCGTCTTGCGGGGTGGTTCCGAGTTCGGCGAAGAGTGGCACGAGGCAGGCATGCTGGCCAACAAGCAACGAGTCTTCGACGACTTCGCGCAGTGCGGCGAGTATCTCATCGAGTCGGGGGTAACGACTGCGTCACAATTGGGGATCTTCGGTGGGTCGAACGGTGGGTTGCTCACGGCCGTCTCCGTATTGCAGCGGCCCGACCTCTTCGGGGCGGTCGTTTCGGCGGTTCCCGTTACCGACATGCTGCGCTTCCATCACTTCACCGCAGGTCGTTATTGGACTCCCGAGTACGGCAACGCCGATGCAGATGCTGATGTGTTCGCGGCGATGTTGGCGTATTCGCCGCTACACAACGTTGATCCTGACGGCATGTACCCGCCGATTCTCATCACGACCGCCGAGTTCGACGACCGGGTCGTACCGATGCATTCGTTCAAGTGGGGTGCGGCCATGCAGGCGGTTGCGTCGAATCCGTCACCAGTATTGATTCGTATCGAACGTCGGGCCGGTCACGGCCTCGGAAAGCCGACGTCGAAACAGATCGAAGAAGCAGCCGATATCTACGGGTTCTTTCTCCATCACTTGCGTTAGTCAAACTTTTTGGTGAGAGGTTCGCCGGGTTTCTAGAAATTCGCCTGGTACCAGTCGCCAACGACGTAGGAGATTCCGGCACCGGCGGCGGCCAGGATCAAGTTCTCCATGCCTGACGTCAACCAGTTTCCCCGAGTGGCGTAGGTTTTGCCGGCACCGACGATAAATAGAGCGACTCCCGAAACGACAGCCGCCCAGACGAGGCCCACGCTGGGTGTGACGTTGAACATGAACGGCACCACCGATGTCAGAGACCCGGCTAGGAACAGTCCTCCCGAGGCCGCCATCGCCACAAAGGGGTTCCTGCGACGATGGTCGACAACCCCGAATTCGAGCGCCATCATGATCTTCATCATTGCCTCGTCGTCTGTGTTGTAGGCCGCCACGACGTCTTCGACGATCTGGCCACTGAGTCCGGTGTCTTTGAAGAGGTCGTGCAGTTCGTCGATTTCGTGCTGCCGGTGATACTTCAGATGCTGGCGTTCCAGTTCGACTTCCCGAGTGAATACTTGTTCTTGGGCCTTGGTGGCGATGTACTCACCGACGCCCATCGAAATGGCTCCGGCAATAGCCCCGGCGACTCCAGTCAGGAGGACCGTACGGGTATCCAGGCCACCACCGACCACCCCAGCAACGAGGAGGAACATTGAAACAAGTCCGTCGTTGACCCCGAGGATAATGTCACGCCAGTATTCGCCCGAGTCACCGAGATGGTCAACGTACGGTGGGGGTTCTTCGATCGATTGTGCCGCTTCAACGTCCATAGGTACCAATTCTAGGGCCTAACCCGCGACGAAAAATCCGGCCGGTCACGAGGGCAACTCAGTTGGCTGATCTCCCCAAACGTTTCGCCCTCCCGTGAAGTACGGGTGGACGGCACCGCCCACGAAACGACCAGCTGCATCATGTATTGCCGTCACGTATCCGCCGGCGCAGGCTATTGGTTGGTTGCCAGACCCGGTCAGGCAGTTCAATTCCACGGCTATCGTGAGCGACCAGACCAAGGCAGGGCATAGGCGTGGCCTACGATCGCGACGACATCGAAAAAATCCGGCAAGCGACGTCCATCGTCGACCTGGTTCAGGCTGTCACGAGCGTCAAGAAGGCGGGCCGGTCACATAAGGCCATCTGCCCGTTTCATCAGGAGAAAACCCCCTCGATGTCACTCGACCCCGCCCGCGGCTTCTACCACTGTTTCGGGTGTGGGGCCGGTGGCGATATCTTCAAATTCGTCCAGGAGACCCAGGGACTCGACTTCTCGGAAGCGGTTGAGGTGTTGGCTCGCCAAGCAGGCGTCACATTACGTATCGACCCTAAGGCCGCTCAACGGCGGGGCGAACGCCAACGACTGGTTGATGCGGTCGACGCGGCTGTGGATTTCTATACGGACCGCCTCAAAAAGGGTGACGATGCCGGCGGTGCCCGTTCGTATCTGCGGGGGCGAGGCTATGACGGGGATGTCGTCGATGAGTTCGAACTTGGTTTTTCGCCAGCCGACAGTCGAACCGACCTCGTTCGTCATCTCTCTAAGGCCGGATTCAAAGACAAAGACCTCATTTCGGCCGGGCTGGCACGCAAGTCCCAGCGGGGGTCGGTAATCGACTGGTTTCACGGACGGGTCATGTTTCCCATCCGCGACGTCAAAGGAGACGCCGTGGGGTTTGGGGCCAGGCTCCTCGAGGGGGATGGTCCGAAGTATCTGAATACGCCAGAGACGAAGCTCTATTCCAAGGCGAAGCTGTTGTACGGACTCGACAAGGCTCGCAAGGAAATCACGCTTAATCGGATGGCGATCGTTGTCGAGGGATACACCGACGTGATCGCCCTGCATCGGGCTGGTATGCCGCTGGCTGTTGCTTCTTGCGGCACGGCACTTGGCGAAGACCACTTTGATCTGCTGCGACGGTTCACCGACGTGATCGTCCTCGCCTTCGATGCTGACCAGGCCGGAGCGGGAGCGGCGATTCGCGGTGATGAGCTACATCTTCCGGCCGAACTTGGCCTCGATCTTCGGGTGGCTCGTATGCCGGAAGGTCGTGACCCTGCCGACATGGTCCAGGACGGGGACGACTCGGCTCTGCGCAAGGCGATCGACGACTCGATTCCGCTGCTCATGTTTCGCCTTGAGCGGGAGGTACGCGCCCATCGGCTCAACGAGCCGGAAGGTAGAGCGCGAGCTGTGAAAGCATGCGCAGCGATTGTGGGTCGGTTGACCGATAAAGTCGCCCGAGCCGAGTACGCCCGATACATCGTTCGGCTTACCGGCGCCGATGCGCTAGCCGTCGCGGACGCAGTTGAACAAGCCGCCAAGGGCTCCCGCAGGAAAGCTGCGCCACCGAACGGGTCTACACCAGCCGCCCAGCCGACCAGGCACTTTCCGCCACCTCGGACTGGTGCTGAACGTCTCGAACGCGAACTGCTCCGGCTGCTCATTGCTAATCATCTTGGCGAAACGGTTGTCGAGCCGGACTGGTTGGGTCGGGCCGACTATCGCGAAGTATTCGAAATCCTCAGTGCTCAGCTCGCCAGTGCCGATAAGGTTGATATCAATGAGGTGAGTGACGAAGACATCCGATCGTTCCTGCGGACGGTGATGTTGGACGAACCGCCCGAGGCTGAGCCTCAGGAAATCGCCCAGGCCGTTCATCGGCAAGCGATCGATCGTCAGATCGCCAGCCTGCAGGTGCAGTTGGACAATACGTCCGAACAGGAGTCTTCACAGCTGCAGTACGAATTGATAGCTTTGGAGAAACGGAAGCGAGAGATCGGTGAGCATGGGGATCAATGAGCTGATTGAAGCACTGATCAAACGCGGCCAGCAACGCGGGTTTCTGACGGCCGCCGAAGTGCAACAGGACCTCGAAGATGCTGAGGCCGCTCCCGAGTCGTTCGACCTCGTTTTTGAACGGCTGTCGGCTGCCAAAGTCAAAGTCTCCGAGGACGGCGCCGAGAATTTTCTTGTGCCGTTTTCCGAGGACGATCACATTTCGCTGTCGGATCCGGTTCGTATGTACCTGCAAGAAATCGGCCGAGTCGCCCTTCTCACCTCGCAGCAAGAAGTCGAGCTGGCGATGGCCATCGAAGCTCGCAAGCGAGCGATGGAGAAGCTGGAAGTCCCCGGTTTTGGGACAGAGGATTTATCGGTTGAGGACAAGGTCATTTTGGATCGCACCATCCGCCATGGCGATCGGGCCGAAAAGCGCCTTGTCGAAGCCAACCTGCGTCTGGTGGTTTCCATCGCCAAGAAGTATGTCGGACGGGGCATGGCGCTGCTTGACCTCATCCAAGAAGGCAATCTCGGCCTAATGCGGGCTGTCGAAAAGTTCGACTACCGCAAAGGATTCAAGTTTTCCACCTATGCGACCTGGTGGATTCGCCAGGCTGTCACGAGGGCGTTGGCCGATCAGGCTCGCACCATCCGGGTGCCGGTGCACATGGTGGAAACGATCAATAAGCTTTCCCAGACTCAGCGGGCGCTTCTCCAGGACCTGGGACGGGAGCCGACAATACAAGAAATCGCTGCCGAGATGGAAGTCGACACAAACCGGGTGAGCGAGCTTCAGAAGATCGCTCAGAGTCCGGTTTCTCTGGAGACGCCCCTTGGAGAAGAGGACGATTCGACGCTCGGTGACTTTGTTGAGGACACCGAAGCGGTGGTCCCGGTTGAAGCTGCTTCTTTCAAGCTGCTCCAGGAGTACATGGCCCACGCCCTTGAAGACCTCAACGACCGTGAGCGGACGGTCCTGATTATGCGATACGGTCTTGACGACAACCCACCCCGAACGCTCGAACAGGTCGGCAATCACTTTAATGTCACCCGGGAACGGGTTAGGCAGCTCGAAACGAAGGCACTCGCCAAACTGCGGCACCCGGCCCGCTCAAAGAAGCTCGAAGGGTTTCTCGGCGACGCCTAGTCGGGTCTGTCGTTGGTTGGACGGGCAACGAGAAGGGTCTGCTACTGTTGCGACTCGCAAACGCGACCTTCCGGGGTAGCTCAATTGGCAGAGCGTCGGACTGTTAATCCGTAGGTTGTGAGTTCGAGTCTCACCCCCGGAGCGTACCGATTGTCGCACTGAACCCAGATCGACCGCATTACGCGGCTTGGTCTGGGTTCTTTTGTTTCTGTTGCCAGATATCGGATCCAAGCTGTGGTTTCCAGGCCGTCTGGGCTGCGGGAGCTGATCTGGCGTGGCACACTTGAGGTTCGATCAGCACGAGAGGAAAAGCCGTTGAACCCGATTAGCAACACGCCGGAGTGGAGCGCGCTCGAAAGCCTCAGCCAGGAGCACGAGGCGGTCAACCTTCGCCGAGTATTTGCCGACGATTCAAGTCGGGTCGATTCTCTTACGTTTGAGGTCGGCGACCTGGTCGTCGATTTATCGAAACACCTTGTCAACGGTCCGATTCTGTCCGCACTGGTCGCCGTCGCCAAAGCGGCCGATCTCCCCGGTCGGATTGAAGCCATGTTTGGCGGAGTCCACATCAATACCACCGAGGACCGCGCCGTGCTTCATACCGCCTTGCGGTCGGCCCCCGACGACACGTTCATGGTGGATGGGCATGATGTCGTTGATGATGTCCACGTCGTGCTTGACGCCATGTCCGACTTTTCGACCCGGGTCCAATCTGGAGATTGGAAAGGGTATACGGGCCAGCGGATTCGGCATGTCGTGAATATCGGGATCGGTGGTTCCGACCTCGGTCCGGCGATGGCCTACCGCGCCCTGCGCCCTTTCGTACATCCCGACATCGAAGCTCACTTTGTGTCCAATGTGGATCCGACTGATCTCGCTTCCGTGCTCGACAAGATTGACCCAGCTTCGACCCTGTTTGTGGTGGCTTCAAAGACTTTTACGACACTTGAGACACTCACGAATGCTCGGAGCGCCAGGGCCTGGCTGGTGCAGGAGCTGGGAAGCGATGAAGCGGTTGAACGACATTTTGTTGCCGTGTCGACCAACGCTGAGGCAGTTGGTGCTTTTGGAATCGATACCGACAACATGTTCGGGTTTTGGGACTGGGTCGGCGGGCGCTATTCGATGGATTCGGCGATCGGGTTGAGTTTGATGATCGCGGTGGGTCCGAGCGCTTTTCGGGAGATGTTGTCTGGAATGCGCATCGTCGACCTGCACCTGCGCAATAGTCCGCTTGAGCGCAATGTCCCGGTGCTGTTGGGTCTGATCGGGGTCTGGTATCGAAATATGCTCAAGTACCCGACCTACGCCGTGTTGCCGTACAGCCAGGACCTGGACCGGTTCGCCGCATACCTTCAACAGCTCGATATGGAATCGAACGGTAAGCGGGTGCATAGCGATGGGACGCCGGTGGAAACGGATACCGGCCCGATCGTGTGGGGAGAACCCGGTACCAACGGTCAGCATGCCTTCTATCAGCTCATCCACCAGGGCACCACGGTTGTTCCGGCCGACCTGATCGGGTTCACGGAATCCTCCGATGACATCGGCGGCCAGCATGATCTGCTTATGGGAAACCTGTTCGCCCAGGCCGAGGCGCTTGCCTTTGGTAAGACATCCGCTGAAGTCGCGGCCGATGGTGTGGCACCTGACCTGGTGCCACATAGAACGTTCCCGGGTAACCGCCCGACGTCACTCATCATGGCCCCAAAGTTGACGCCGTCGGTGCTTGGGCAGCTGATTGCACTGTACGAACACAAGGTGTTCACCCAAGGCGTGGTCTGGGGAATCAATTCGTTTGATCAGTGGGGCGTGGAGCTCGGCAAGGTGCTCGCTACGACCATCATCGATGAACTTACCGCTGAAATGGTCGAGGACCTCAAACATGACGCTTCGACGAATGCCCAGATCCGGCGCTACCGGGAAGCCAAGGGCCGTAATTGAGAGACGTAGTCTGAGATGATGGAAAACGTGCTCGCTGCGGTTGATCTGACTCCGGTCGGGAGGCGGGTCGCCGATCGGGCTCGGCTCGTAGCCGAAGAGCACGGGGCACGTCTGACGCTGGTGCATGTTTTCGACCCGACCGAAGGCGTGATGCTAGAGAAGGCCGAGATGGCTGCTTTCAAGACAGCTACCGCTGACCTCGCTCATCAACTCGCCGACTGGGTTCGGGGGCGGACCGAGGTGCCAGTCGAGTTGGTAATTCCCTGGGGTAACCCGACCGCCCATATTTCCCGTCTCGCCAAGGACGCCGATTTGATCGTCGCAGGAACATCGTCGCTTGATGCCGGGAAGGTCGGACCGGTCACGAGGCGGCTAGCACGGAAGGCCCGTACGGGGGTCCTGGCGGTTCGCCGCCAGCCACGTCGTGGATATCAACGAGTACTCGCCACAGTTGACCTGTCTGACGCGTCACGTCAGGCAATCGAATTGGCGTTCCTGCTGGCTCCGGAAGCTGAGGTGTTCGCCGCCTATGCGCTCGTCTCAAGGTTTGATCAGATGCTCCTTGAATCCGGGCGGTCTCCTTCGGAGGTAGAGAAGATGCACGCCAGACGGATGGAACAGGCCACCGAAGCGCTCGGGAGGTTTGTCGGAGGCTATCCGGATGTGAAGCCGCTCGTCGTGACCGGACCACCGTCGACGGCTCTCTCCGAGGTAGCACGCCGTCGATCCGCTGATCTGGTGACTGCAGCGTCGAAGGGTTCGGGTGGTAGTTCGCTCGTTCTTCTCGGAACGGTTGCCGAAGAAGTGATGGAGTCGGCCCATTGTGACGTGGCGATTGCCAGCGTCGAAGGTACCTTTCGGCGACCCTGACAGAATAATTCGGCCGATTTCCCGCATCGGCACTGGCCGATTGGGTATCGTCAAGCTCGTACGTCAGTCAAGTAGGGGGCTTCCATGGACAGTTCAGTGATTACAGAGCGGGCAACGAGGGCTCTCAAAGGCGACGCCACGGTTTTCTCCGAGCTCGGTGCCGACGAATCTCACATGGGAACGGCAGCGGCGGTCGTTGCCCTCATCGGGTTTGTCGGCGGCCTCCTCAATGCGATCTTCAACGACACGACCGGGATCATCGGTGGTGCGATCGGTGGCATTGTCGGAGCGTTTATCGCCTGGGCGATCGGTACCGGAATCTTCTATGGTCTGGCCAAAATGTTCGGCGGCGAAGGCGACTTCCAGGGTCTGATGCGCGGTAACGCTTACGCGGCCATTCCGGGTGCACTGGGAGGTATCCCGATTATTGGCTTCATCATTTCTCTGTGGGGCGTCTACCTGTTCATCCTCAACGTCCGTGAAAACATGGCGCTGACGACCGGCAAGGCGGCCGCAGTGGTTCTGATTCCCGTCGCCATTCTGGTGCTGCTGGTGTTATTGCTGGCAGTCTTCCTGGTTGCTGCCCTGAGCGGGCTTGGATAGCGGCTCATAAGCAAGCGGATTTATGGTTCCACCGGTAGGAGCGCTTCTTTGTTGTAGCGCCCGACCGCGTTCCAGAGGATCCATCCAAGGCCCCGTGATTCGGCTTCTGCGATGCCAGCTCTAACCTGGTTGCTGTTGTAATAAAACGCTTGTAGCCAGGGTCGGAGCAACGACCCTGGTGCCATCCGTGGTAGGGCTCCATCAAGCGCTTCTGCCGTCACCGGACCCGGGTGATCGTTCGGATCGGCGAACCCGAGCCATCCGGAGCTGTAATGGGATGGGTAGATCATCGGAGATAAGACGTCGGCGACTGCGGACAGTTCGTCGGGACGCTGCCCTATGCCTTCGTCGGTCGCCGATGAGGCGGTAATTCCAAAAATGTCAGCCGACACTGCGCAACCCAGTGGATGAAGGCGGGATCGTGCCTCCTCCAGGAATGCGGCGATGGTGGTGACTCGCTCCTCTTGAGTGGTTGGTGGCGCCGCACCGGCGGTACTGCCAGCCGGGAAGCGCACGTAGTCGAACTGGATCTCATCGAACCCGATCTCGCAAGCTTCGACTGCCAGCGCCAGTGGATACTCCCAGTTGTCGGGATTGCGAGCGTCGATCCACTTGCCGGCCAGCTTCGCTTCGGGCTGGGCTTTGGTCCAGATCGGATCTTCGAAGGTAACGACGCGGGTGATCGCGTATAGGCCGAGTGCGTGGACGGTTTCGAGGGTGGCGACCGGGTCATAAAAGTCTTCGACGGCACCGATTTCGTTGGCGAACGCTACGGCGGTGGGGTAGAGCGTTGTCCCAACCTCGTCCTTCGTGTCGAAGACGATGGCATTGACCGCGGTGTCTTTGATGAGTTCGAGCGTGCCTTCGAGGCCGCCGCGTTCGGTGTAGGTGTAGCGGGCGACCCGGACCGCACGAACGATGCGGGGTTCAAGCATGACTTGGGTTTCGGCCGTCGCCGACCATTCGACTTCGAGCGGCATCCACGCTGGCTTGTTGAAGGTGATAGATGGTTCGGCGGCGGCAATCGAGAACGCTCCATCAGCCTGCGTCGTCGTGGATCCCTGGTCGCTGGTGACAGTGACCCCAGGCAGGGGAGCGCCGGCCTGATCGGTGGCGGTCCCGGTCACCGCCATTAACGGGATGGTCGTGGTGGTCGTAGAGCTGGACGTCGTGGTTGTGGCGAAGGTGCTTGTCGGAGGCGCAACGGTGGCTACGACGGTACAAGCACCGTCAAGTCGTCTCGCGGAGACAATGTGAGGATTGGCACCTACAACATTCAGGCAGGAAAACAGTTTTGGTGGGGCGTGGGGCAACCGGGGGCCGCCCCTAAGAAGCAGACCGGAAGCTGGGCCTACGCGATTCTGCCGTCGATCGAACAGAACCCAGCTTACACTCGCATTCAAGTGGAGTCGGCGGGGCCGATGTTTGATTGTCCCAGCCGCAGTCGCGAAGAACCCATGGCGCCGGTTGACGATGCCTTTGGTCGCAAAACACAAGAGCGCGAGCGCTTTGCATCGCAAACCAGCGTGCACGACAAAGCCGTGCTCGAAGCCGCCAAAGCGCTGGA
>RCMY010005035.1_pt1 | contig 11269 bp, 10 predicted proteins | sample 2041341 | NCBI WGS metagenome assembly RCMY01 (sample SAMN09708234, study PRJNA481090) | Marine sediment metagenome, whole genome shotgun sequencing project.
CCGGAATTCCAGGCGATGGGCTCGACTTCCACAACCGATACCGCCACGGGGGGCGCTTTCCTGCCTGCAAAGAACTCTGCGATCATCTTGTCGCGGAACTGGTTGAACCAGACGATTCCGCCCACGACCAACCCGAGCAGTACAATTGCTATTGCGAGGCGCTTTTTCATTGATATCTCCGGCCGTTGGGGGAACATGAACGCAAAATTCCAACCGTTCGCAGCCGAAGCTCTGAATTATGCGTGGTGCTGAGTCCTATATTGTGCCGCGAATGTCAATTTTGAGAGCGGAGTTTGATGTAACAAAAATTTGTAACCTGCGGCGTAACCGGTTTCGACCCTCGTGTGCCGGGCGCTGGATTTTTTGGTTCCGTCGCGTCAACTTTCGCAGATGAAGACCGGTCAGCGGTGACGACCCAGGGCGATCGACCGGAAATCCTCTTTTATTATAGGCCCCACCGGGAAACCTGCGGCCAATTCAAACCGCAAGGGGCGATTTCCTCGAACAGGTTGTGAGGCCAAACTGAAGGTGATGTCTCAGGCGCCGGGGCGGCAAACCGGCGCGGGCCTTTGTGCAACAGCGCCGGACATCATCCACGGTATCGCAGTCAATCTGTCGGCTTCTCTTGTGATTGTGCTCGATTTTTAACACAACGGCACAATTGACCGGCCTCAAACCAGGAGCTTGCGTGTCCCTTTTTCTCGTTGTTGCCCTGCCCTTTCTGGGGGCGATGCTTCCGGGTCTGATGAATTCGGCTGGCCGTAAGGCCTGTGCCGGGGTTACATTTACGGTCAGTTTGCTGGCCCTGATCGGGCTTTTGACGAATCTTCCTGCCGTGCTTGCGGGTGAACTCGTGACTGCGCGGTTCGACTGGATTCCGCTGCTCGGGCTGAACTTTACGCTGATGCTGGATGGTCTGGGGTTCTTTTTTGCCGCGCTGATCCTGACCATCGGCCTGTTGATCATCGCCTATGCGCGGCACTATCTTGCCCGCGAAGACAACATGGGCGAGTTCTTTACCTATCTGCTGCTGTTTCAGGGCGCGATGGTCGGGATCGTGCTGAGCGACAACGTCCTGCTTCTTCTTGTGTTCTGGGAACTGACCTCGCTCTCCTCTTTCCTGCTCATCGGCTATTGGAAGCATCTTCCCGAAGGCAGGCAGGGCGCGCGTATGGCGCTGACTGTGACGGGCATGGGTGGCCTTGCGATGATCGCGGGGATGCTGATCCTCGGTCAGATCGTCGGCAGCTATGATCTGAGCATCATCCTGCAAAGCCGCGAGGTCATCCAGTCCTCACCGCTTTACGTCCCGGCGCTGATCCTGATCCTGCTGGGATGTTTCACCAAGTCGGCACAGTTTCCGTTTCACTTCTGGCTGCCGCACGCGATGGCCGCGCCGACGCCGGTCTCGGCCTATCTGCATTCCGCCACGATGGTGAAGGCGGGGATATTCCTGATGGCGCGGATGTGGCCGGTTCTGTCGGGCACGCCGGAATGGTTCATGATCGTCACCACGGCGGGCCTGATCACCATGGTTCTGGGGGCGGTGATCGCGCTGTTCAAACATGACCTGAAGGCGCTGCTGGCGTTTTCGACGGTCAGCCATCTGGGTCTGATCACCATGCTGCTTGGCACCGGCACCGCCTTTGGCGCCATGGCCGCGATGTTCCATATCCTGAACCACGCGACGTTCAAGGCGGCGTTGTTCATGTCGGCAGGGATCATCGATCACGAGACGCACACGCGCGACATCCGCAAGCTGGGTGGTCTGCGCCATCTGATGCCCGTCACCTTTGTCATTGCCACGCTGGCGGCGCTTTCGATGGCGGGCATACCGCTTTTGAACGGCTTCCTGTCGAAAGAGATGATGCTGGAAGAGGCGTATGACACCACCCTGTTCGGCACGCCATGGCTGCTGCCGGCGCTGGCCGTCTTCGGCTCGTTGTTCTCGGCGGCCTATTCTTTCCGGCTTATCGGCCACGTCTTCCTTGGCCCGGTGCGCAACGATTATCCGGCAAAGCCTCACGATCCGGGCATGGGTTTGTGGCTGCCACCCGCACTGCTGATCGTGCCGGTCGTGGTGATCGGTCTGATGCCGTCGTTGGCCGAGCCTTTCGTGAAAATGGTCACCGCTTCGGTTCTTGGAACGACAGCCGATGTGCCGGATGCTCATTTCAAGATCTGGCACGGACTTGTTCCGCCACTGTATATGTCCATCGTCGCGGTTGTGGGCGGTCTGCTGATGCTGGCGGTCTTCACACCTGCCTTGCGTCTGTGGGACGGTGCGCCGCGCCCCGAGGCCAAGCGTATCTTCGACAGTATCATTGCGGGCGCCGTATCGCTGTCGCGTGGATTGATCCGGCCGCTGCATGACGGAACCTTCACGAGATACGCAGCGATCATGGTGGTAACGGTCATTGCCGTGGGTGCCCACGCATGGGTCACCGGCGCGGTCGGCCCTGCGACTCGCGCGCCGCAGCCTGCCAATGTGGTACAGGTCGCCGGTTGGCTGATGCTTGTCCTGACGGCCTGTGGACTGGTCGTCTTTCATCGCAACCGTCTGCTGTCGCTGATCCTGATCGGGATCGTCGGGCTTATGGTATCGGTGGGCTTCGTGTTCTTCAGCGCGCCGGACCTCGCCATGACACAGCTCACGGTCGAGGTTGTGACGATCATCCTGCTGTTGCTGGCGTTGAATTTCCTTCCCAACCGCACCCCGGTTGAAAGCACCATCCTGCGCCGTGTCCGTGACGGAGGCATCGCGGTCGCAGGCGGTTTTGTGGCGATGGGGTTGACCTATTATTATCTGTTGCGCGATCCCGTCGCGCCCAGCATATCCGAGTTCCACCTTGCCAATGCCTATAAGGGCGGCGGCGGGACCAACGTTGTCAACGTGATCCTCGTGGATTTCCGTGGTTTTGACACCTATGGCGAGATTATCGTGCTGGGCATCGCGGCGCTGCTGATCTTTGCCCTGACCGAGTCGCTGCTGTCGGGGCCGGTTCGCGCACGGCTTCTTAATCGCAAGCCTGATCAGGCCCGCGCGGGCGGCAGCCATTCGTTGATGCCGGTTGTCCTGACCCGGGTGATCATGCCGGTTGTGCTGATGGTCGGGTTCTTCATCTTTCTGCGCGGACACAACGAACCCGGCGGCGGATTCATCGCGGGCCTGATCGTCTCGATCGCCTTTGTGATGCAATATATGGCCAGTGGATTTTCCTGGACCTCTGAGCGGCTGCGCTATCCCTACCACGGGGTGATCGGGGCGGGGGTTCTGATCGCCGGGCTGACGGGTGTCGGATCGTGGTTCTTCGGCAAACCGTTCCTGACCTCGGATTTCACCTATGTCCGTATTCCGCCTTTCGAGAAGTTCGAACTGGCGACAGCGGCCCTGTTTGACCTTGGCGTGTTTCTTGCCGTGTTCGGCGCGGTGATGCTGTCGCTTGAAAGCTTCTCGCGGCTGGCGCGTCGGGCGCATGTTCCGGGGCGCGAACCGCCCGAGGACAGCGACCATTCGCGCCGCAAATCGGCCGGGATGGAGGCTTAACATGGAATTTCTTGTCGCCTCCGCCATCGGCTTTCTGACCGCCTCGGGTATTTATCTGGTGCTGCGTCTGAGAACCTTTCCCGTCATCATGGGCACGTCGCTTTTGACCTATGCGGTCAATGTGTTTCTCTTTGCGTCCGGCGGGCTGACCGTCGGAGGGCCGCCGATCCTGACCGACGCGCTCCTGTATACGGACCCGCTGCCGCAGGCACTTGTGCTGACGGCGATCGTGATTTCCTTCGGTATGACAGCCGTTGTCGTGATGATTGCGCTTGGTGCCTATCTGGGGGGGGATGACGACCATGTGGATGACCCGCTGATCGATCCCCCGACGGATGTCCCGCCAGATGTCCCCTCTGACCTCCCGACCGACCTTAGGCCCGAGGATGCCCAATGATGCACTGGATCATCCTTCCCATCGTTCTGCCGGCGTTTCTGGCGCCGTTCCTTATTCTGGCGGCACGCCACCACATCAACATTCAGCGCGTCATTTCGGTTGCTGGGATGGTCGTTCTGCTGGCGATCTCCGCTGGCCTTGCCATACAGGCTTCCGACGGCGCTGTGACACTGTACCAGCTGAGCGATTGGGCCGCGCCGTTCGGGATCGTGCTCGTCGCGGATCGTCTGTCGACCCTGATGGTCCTGCTGACCGTACTGTTGTCGCTGCCGGTGCTGCTTTACGCAATCGGGTCCGGATGGGACGCGCGGGGGCGGCATTTTCACCCGCTGTTCCAGTTTCAGATCATGGGCATCATGGGGGCGTTCCTGACCGGCGACCTGTTCAACCTCTTCGTCTTTTTCGAAGTGCTGCTGATCGCGTCCTATGGGCTGATGATCCACAGCGGAGGCACCGTAAGGCTGCGGGCGGGGACGCAATATGTGCTGTTCAACCTTCTCGGCTCGACCCTGTTCCTTTTTGCGCTCGGGGCGATCTATGCCGAAACCGGAACGCTTAACATGGCCGATCTGGCCCAGCGGGTGCAGCTTATCGGCGCAGACGCGACGGCGGGTATCCGTGTCGCTGCCGTTCTGCTTTTGATGGTCTTTGCGATCAAGGCTGCGGTGGTGCCGCTGCATTTCTGGCTGCCGTCCAGTTATGCCGAGGCGCCGGCGCCGGTTGCCGCGCTGTTCGCGATCATGACCAAGGTCGGCGCCTATGCGATCATCCGGGTCTATACGTTGATCTTCCCCCCCGAGCTGGAGGCAGTCACCGGCCTGCATGGCTGGTGGCTTTTGCCTGCCGCACTGTTGTCGCTTGCCGTCGGGATGATCGGCGTGTTGGCGGCCAGACGGCTTGACCGGTTGGTGGCCTTTGCGGTTATCGGATCGATGGGCATGGTGATGGTGTCTATTTCGCTGTTCACCCCGGCCGGGATCGCGGCGGCGCTGTACTATATCATTCACTCCACGCTGGCCGCCGGTGCGCTGTTCCTGATCACGGATCTGGTGCGCAGCGGGCGGGCATCTCTTGAGTTTTCAGCGCAACCGCCCATTGCCGGGGCGAGCCTGACGGCGGCGCTGTTTTTCGTCGTTGCCATCGCCTTGGTCGGGTTGCCGCCGCTTTCGGGGTTTGTGGGCAAGTTGCTGATCCTCAACGCCGCCTACGACACACCACAGGTCGTCTGGATCTGGGCGATCGTCCTTGGCACAAGTTTGATCAGTCTGGTGGGCTTTTCCCGGGCCGGTTCGGTGTTGTTCTGGAAGGCGCGCAGCGTGCCCCCTGCACCGGAAGCGACCCCGGCTGCGCGACCACCGGCCCTGTGCTTTGTTGCTGTCGGCGGGCTTGTGGCGCTGCTGGTGGCGCACACTGTTTTCGCCGGTCCGATGACCGGATATACTGCGGCGATCGCGCAACAACTCTTTGCGCCGGACCGCTATGTCTCGACGGTTCTCGACACGCCGGGCAAGCTCTCCGATTCTTCAGACGAGGCGCATTGATATGAGGAATGCCATCCAACGGCTGCTGCCCCATCCATACCTCACGTTGCTTTTGGCCGTTGTGTGGATCCTGTTGCAGGCCGAATTCACGCCCGGAATGGCGGTCTTTGGTCTGATCATCGGGATCGTGATCCCCATCGGGACCGCCCGCTGGTGGCCCGACCGGCCGCAACGCCTGTCCGGTTGGCGCATGTTCCTGTACTGCCTTCTGGTGATGTGGGACATCATCGTCGCCAACGTCCAGGTCGCGTGGATCGTACTGACGAAATCGAACGACCGGATGCGCCCCGCCTGGATTGTCATCCCGCTGGACCTGCGCACGCCCGAGGCGATTGCCATCCTTGCCAGCACCATAACGCTGACCCCCGGAACCGTATCCGCGGATCTGTCGGACAGCGGTCGTTTCCTTCTGGTGCATGCGCTCGATGCATCAGACCCGGACGCGGTGCGCGACGATATCAAGAACCGATACGAGCGACGTTTGATGGAGATATTCCGATGACCCTCGCGACAGATCTGATGAACTGGGCGCTTTACGCAGCCTTCGTGATCGTGGCCTTGGCGCAGATCATGGCGATGATCCGCCTGTGGATCGGCCCCGGAACCGGTGACCGCATCCTTGCGCTTGATACAATGTTCATCAACGCAATCGGGCTGATCGTGCTGCTGGGCATCGCGCAGGGCAGCGCGATCTATTTCGAGGCCTCGCTGATCATTGCCATGCTGGGCTTTGTGTCGACCGTCGCCTATGCCCGCTTTGTGCTGCGCGGAGACATCATCGAATGACACTGCAACTCATCGCCACGCTGGCAATTGCGATCCTGCTTGTGATTGGTCTGATCTTTTCTTTCGTCGCCGCACTTGGCCTGCTCAAGCTCAACGATGCGATGATGCGGCTGCATGCGCCGACAAAGGCAGGCACGCTGGGCACCGGCGCATTCCTGCTGGCATCGATGATCCACTCTTATGCATTTGGCGCGGGATCGCTGCACGAACTGCTGATCCTGGCTTTTCTGTTCGCGACGGCGCCCGCCTCGGCCAATTTCATGGCGCGGGTGAATATGCACAAGCGCGAATGTTCCCCGCCCCCGACATTGCCGGGAGACGAGATGTGGTCGACACTGAACGTGCCCGAAGAAGATCGCGAGATCGAGGAAATGCAGACCTGAACGGGACTGCGCCCTGGCATTCTGCGGCCCATCTGCTGTGGGGCCGGACACTTGACGCGACAGATATGTCTGGCGATTTTTTCCGCCACATGCGGCGCGGGAATTTAAGACTTCATCTCTGATTGCGCTTGAATGCTCCTTGGCATGGACATTTCCGGAAACGGCGGATTATCTGTCTGTAAGGCGGGTCGCTAAGGTTGACTGACACGCTGCTTGCAAGACTTTACCAACTCGGGAGGAGACAACATGGATCGTCGTTCATTCATTCGCAGTGCAGGGGTTATCGGGGCTGGCGCTGCCGCCAGCGGTTTGGCCGCTCCGGCCATTGCGCAAGGCAATATCACCTGGCGTATGGTCACGACCTGGCCAAAGAATTTTCCCGGGCTTGGGGTTGGTGCACAGCGTCTGGCGGATCGCATCACGGCTGCTTCGGGCGGTCGCCTGACCGTTCAGGTCTATTCCGCAGGCGAATTGGTTCCGCCGCTTCAGTCGCTGGATGCCGTGATCGATGGCACCGCAGAAATGAGCCATGGTGCCGCCTATTACTGGCAGAACAAATCGCCAGCACTGTCGTTCTTTACCGGCGTTCCCTATGGCATGACCACGCCCGAGTTGACGGCATGGGTCCGCTTCCTTGGCGGTCAGGAAATCTGGGACGAGATTTATGACCAATTCGGCGTACAGGGCTTTTTGTCCGGCAACACCGGCACACAGACCGGCGGTTGGTTCCGCAATGAGCTGAAAAGTGTCGAAGACGTCAAGGGCATCCGTTTCCGCACCCCCGGTCTGGGTGGTCAGGTCTGGGAGAAACTGGGCGCGACAGTCACCAACATGGCAGCGGGCGAGATTTTCCAGGCGTTGCAGTCGGGCACTCTGGATGCCGCCGAATTCGTCGGCCCCTATAACGATCTGGCGCTTGGCTTCCATCAGGTCGCCAAGAATTACTATATGCCGTCCTTTGTCGAATCCGGGTTGGCGACCGAACTGGTTGTGGACAAGAAAAAGTATCAGGACCTGCCCGACGATCTTCAGGCGATCATCCGCGATGTGTCACAGGCGGAATACGATCAGGTTTCGGCCGACTTCATCGCCAACGATCCGCGCGCATTGAAGACGCTGATCGACGATCATGGCGTGATCGTGCGCAACTTCCCCGATGACATCATGGAGGCAGGCGCCAAGGCGTCGATCGAAGTGGTCGAGGAACTGCGCAACAGCGACGACCCGCTGGTCAAGAAGACCACCGAAAGCTTCATCGAGGCACTGAATCTGGTGCGTACGCGCACGGAAATGATCGATTCGCCCTATGTTGCCGCGCGCGAAAAGTATCTCAAGTACTGAACGCCGCGTTTACGGCAAATGGAACGCCCGGTGGAAACACCGGGCGTTTTTTTCTGCGCGCTTGCGCGTTTCCGCCCAAATCTGGTCAATTTGTCGTCGGAATTGCCTGTCAGATCCTATCGTAGACAGCGCAGGTCAGAAAGACCGCGCGACGACAGGAGCAAACGCATGACGACCCTTGGAGCAATTCGGATGACCGCAACCGCCTTCTTTGTGCTGGGCCTTGCGGGATGTTCGGGGGGCGGCGGCGCGGATCTACCTGATGCCTCGCTCACTGGCAAAATCGACATGGCGAAACGTGACTCGCTCAATGACAGGTACGAGGCACTGGACTTTGGCTATCACACGACGAAACGCATCGAAGGCCACGCCGTGCGCACGTCTGGCATCTACACCTTCAACGGGGTCGCTGCGTTGCGTCCTTCCGGCGGGTTCACGGGCGATGGCCGTAGCCCCGTCACCAGCAACCCTGATCTGATTGCTGACATGGCGCTGAATGTCGATTTCGGCAATGATTCGGTGTCAGGCGCAATGTGGAATTTCCACAACGCTGAAGGCGCGCGCGCAGGTGGCAGCGTACAGTTGGTCGGTGTGCAGGACGGCGGAGGGATAACTGCGAGTGGCAACGGCACTCTGGATTGGGGCGATCGCCACCAGGTGCTTGACGTGGATTTTGGCGGTGCGGTGCTGGCCGACGAGATCGGAGCGCGGGGAGATATGAATGTCACCTCGACCATCGGAACCGAGATCACGACGATGGACGGTCACGCCACCCTTGAAAGTGATCGCGCGGATTATCCGATTGGATGGTGATCGGCCGGCGGGAGGTGTGCACCGCGCAACGGCAAAACCAGCCGCGCGGCAGTGCGCCCTAGCCCGCGACGAGCCGTGGCAACCATGTGACGATACCGGGAAAGATGAACAGGATCGCAATTGCCACGATCTGCAACAGCACGAAGGGCAGGATCCCCTTGTAGATCGCACTGGTCGGCAGGTCGGCGGGGGCTACCCCGCGCAGATAGAACAGCGCGAAACCAAAGGGCGGGGTCAGGAACGAGGTTTGCAGGTTCACCCCCACCAGAACGCCCAGCCAGACCGGGTCGACATCCAGGGCCAGAAGCACCGGCGCGGTGATCGGAATCACGATGAAGATGATTTCGAACGTGTCCAGGATGAACCCGAGGAAGAACATGATCACCATCACAACTGCGACTGCGGCAAGTGTTCCGCCGGGCAGGTTGGACAGGAATTCATGCACCAGATTGTCGCCGCCCATCATCCGGAACACGACGGAAAAGACCGATGCGCCCAGCAAGATGACGAACACCATGCTGGTGATCGTTGCGGTGGCGATCACGGTTTCCCGCAGGATGGTGAACGACAACCGCCAGCGCAGCGCCGCAAGGATCATCGCACCCACCGCACCGACAGAGGCGGCTTCGGTCGGCGTGGCAATTCCGCCAAGGATCGACCCCAGAACCGCAAGGATCAACAGCATGGGCGGAACCAGCGCCACAAGGATTTCGCGCAGAAGATCGCCCTTTTCCTCAGGCGGAACCGGCGTGGCAGGGCAGGATGCGGGATCGGTCGCCGCTTTGAACAGCACAAAAATCAGATAGAGCGAGACGAGCAATATCCCGGGCAGCAATGCGCCTGCGAACAGGTCGCCAACGGACACCGGCGAAGGGGCGAAATTGCCCTTGGCCATTTGCACCTGCGAGTTGATGCCCGACAGCATATCGCCCATGAAAATCAGCACCGTCGATGGCGGAATGATCTGGCCAAGCGTGCCACTGGCGCAAATCACCCCGGTGGCCAGTTTCGGGTCGTATCCGGCCCGCAACATCGCAGGCAGCGAGATCAGCCCCATCGTCACCACGGTTGCACCGACCACCCCGGTCGAGGCGGCCAGCATCGCACCGACAAGGATCACCGAAATGCCAAGCCCGCCGCGCATATTGCCGAACATCTTGCCCATGGTCAGCAACAGTTGCTCGGCGATCTGGCTGCGTTCCAGCATCACCCCCATGAAGATGAACAGCGGCACAGCCACCAGCACCTCGTTCGTCATGAAGCCGATATAACGGTTGGGCAACGCGCCAAAGTTCGACGGATCGAAGACGCCAACCGACAGGCCGACACCGGCAAACAACAACGAGACTCCGGCCAGCGTGAAGGCGACCGGAAAGCCAAGCATCAAAAAGCCGATCACGCCAAAAAACATCAGCGCGGCGAGGATTTCGCCCAGCAGTACAGGATCCATCAAACGGCGCCCTTCGGGGATTTAGATCGAACCTGATCCGGAGAGTATCGCATCGCCTCGGGCACCAGTGACCGGTTGTCGGACAGCACCAGAATGGACCGGATGATCATCGCCACACCTTGCAGAGCGATCAGCGCCGCAAAGACGATGATGAAAGATTTAAGAATGAAAAGTCCGGGCATACCACCGACGTTCGCCGAAGCCTCTTTGTAGCTCCAGGCGCGCAGTACGAAAGGCATCGAATATGCGTAAACCACCCAGGTGAATGGCAGCAGGAAGAAAACCACACCAATCAGATCGGACAGTGCCCGCGTTCGCATCCGGGCCGGACGGTAAAAGATGTCGACCCGAACATGATCGTCGCGCATCAGTGCGAAGCCGGCCACGGTGGTGAACATCGCCCCGTTCAGCCAGATATAAAGGTCCTGCATCCACAGATAGCTGATCCCAAAGAGATAACGCTGAACGACCACCGTGAAGCACACGACAACGATGCCCAGCGAGAGCCAGGCGAATGTCTTGCCGATGATGAGGTTGGCGGCGCATATCGATGCGGCAAATCCGGCCAGAAAACGCACCTTCTCCCCCTTTTTGACCGTTTCTTTGAAGCTTCAATCAAAGTCCGGCGTTCAAAAGTCAAGAATTACATGCGTATTCGGCCTTGTCGCCGCAGCGTTAGCTTCAAATCGGCTGTCAGCAGAGCCGCGCCGTGCACTGCTGACAGGCAACCGGTCCAATTACCCAACCCATGATCCAAGGCGGGCGGTCGCGGTCACCGTAGCTAGGCGGTGGCCGGTTGCACGCGCAACTCGGTCAGAACCTCTGCTGCGATCTTAAATGACCGGACCCGTGCCCCATGATCGTGGATCATTCCAGTCACCATCAGTTCGTCCGGCCGATAGGTATCAAGGATCGTTTTGAGCTTTTCGCGAACGGTATTGGGCGAGCCTACGGCGGAACAGGACAGCGCCTGCCTGACCTGCGTCATCACCGGCGCTGGAATCTCTTTTT
>RCMY010005036.1_pt1 | contig 11267 bp, 13 predicted proteins | sample 2041341 | NCBI WGS metagenome assembly RCMY01 (sample SAMN09708234, study PRJNA481090) | Marine sediment metagenome, whole genome shotgun sequencing project.
AAACCTTAGCGATAAATAGCGAGTATATTATGGTGGAAGACAGTCTTTACTTTATAGCAAAAGTAGAGGGAGATGCACTAAAAAAAGTCGCGGTTTCTTCAAAAGATGAGGTCAGATTATTAAATGATTATGTAATATGTATCGGAGAGCAAGTAATAGTAAACGGAGTACTATTTAAATACATAGGTGTTGATGCCGATACTTTTGAAGTTCTGCGGGGAGGACTAGGACTTACATATGCCAAGGACAAAAACCATGTCTATTTTGACCAAGAAATCATCAAGGGGGCCGATCCAATTTTTTTTGAAATATTAAAAGGGAGTTGGTTTTCAAAGGATAATGAACATGTGTATTACAAGGCAGAACTGCTGGAGGCAAATTCCAAAACATTTAAAGAACATAAGCGTGTTTGGAAAGATGACTTCGGTAACGCCTATAATAGAAAAGGAGAAAAAATTATAGTAAAAGGGGGTTTGTGAAAACAGATAATATTTCTTTTGATATTATAATTTGGAAAGTTGGATGTTGCCACTATAAGTGAGGTAATCTCTTATACGACCCCTAAAAGTAAACTAATTGTTGAAATCTAAAGTTCAAATAAAGGATGATTTCAAAAAGTCAGTAGGGTATTTACTGATTATATCGATTTTTGATAAGCCCTGTTAGAATGAAAATAATAACGTTTACCGCAAAAATTATGGCTGCAGTCGCGATATAGTAGATAAGTGAATTCATGTGTTACTTATTTTTTTATGAAAAGACAGTTCTTATAGAAGGGGCGTAGTTGCCTGATACGTGATGTATATTTTTTTTAATCTAGTAACTAAGTATAGATTTGAAGTATACAATTGTGTGAAGTGTTGTCTTTATTGTGTAAAATGTAAGAATATTAATACTTTTTAGATACTTTGGTTTGTCTAAAATTGATATATTTTAAGTGATCAAAGTTTAAATAAAGGATAAATTAGAAGTATTAACAAAATAGAAATATATGTATCGGTAATTATATCCATACATTGTAGCTCATTAAAAAACAGTTCGTCAAAGCTATTCGACATTTCAGAATTTAAAATCTGCGAACCGAAAGAATAGTAGGAATTTCGATTTCTAAAATCATATAACTCAAAAGTGAAATATAAAAACCTTTGTATAATCGGACTAATTCTTTTTGTTGCGAGTTACGTAATGTTTTCTCAAGGTGGAGAATTTGCATTTGCTCAAAAACCTATTGATTTTGCTCATTGGGCGAATTTAATTGGAGCTGTACTATTGATTTCATTTAATTATGTATTCCCAAAAAATAGACTTAATTCTATCGCATCTTTTGTAACCGCTTTAGGAGTTGTTGCCCACATTGGACTTTGTACAATTGATTTTATCATATGGAGCTTTGGAAATGATAACACAAGTAGAATGGAATTTATTGAACATATCAATAATACGCCATCAATTTTTTATCCTTTTATTGTAATTGGACCATCTATGTTATTTATTGGTTTGTCACTTCACGCTTGGAATTTTATTAAAAAGAATACCGTTAGTTCTCTTTTGGTAATACTTGGAGCACCTGCAATCGGAATTTCTTATTTTGTACTGCATAACGGACTTTTAACTTTGACAAGCTGTATAATCTTTGCAACTGGATTAGCTCTGCTTCTGTACAGAAAAGAAATTAAAACAATGGAGCCGGGAATAGAAAATTAATGAATTTGAAAAAGTTCAAATAAAGGATTGATTCAACATAAAAGTAACATAACCAACTAACTTAAAAATTTATGAGAAAAGCCCTTTCAATTATCGGAATGTTAATAGCCTTGGTAATCATAATTTCTAGCTTTTTTAAAATGGGGGAAACAGGCCAACTTTTTGGATATGAAATCAACATTTGGATATATCGTTTAATTTGGCTTGCGTTGTTCGGTATAATTCTAAACGGTTACCTCAAAGAATCTAAAAATTCTAAGTAAACGATGTAAAATGAAAATTAAAAAATTAATTAGGTCAATCTTTATTTGGCTACCCTCTGTAATGGTATCCATTGTTTTTATCCAAAACGCCTTGAGAAAAATATTTCAGTCCGATCAACAGGATAAAATTATTACCAGTAATACAGCAATAATCATCGTTGGTATTATTCTTCTAGTAGCCACTATTTTATTCTTGATTAATAAAACTATAATTTGGGGAACAACTGTTTTAGCTTTATACATGACATGTATAGTTTTTATTCATATGTTCAAAGGAAAGCCATTTGAAATTGTCAGTCTTATTGTGTTAGCTACAATTTTCGCAGCATATCTTAGAAAACCAGAATTGTTTCATCTGAATTATAAATTATAAAGTTCAAATAAAGGATTTACTTTTACTAGGGAACTAAACAAAAAATACTACTAATAATTAAATAATACCATTATGGGAAAAGGTCAAGACGCAAAGAAAAACGTAAAAAAAGAACCTGTAAAAACGGCTAAAGAAAAGAAACAGGAAAAGAGATTGAAAAAGTCAAAGTAAGTGGGTAATTATCCCTAAAAATTGAATCTCAAGGGATTAATTTCATACAAAGTTCAAATAAACGATAATAAAGGATTACCGGCTTCGGATATTCATTTTGGAGGCGTTTATGGTTATCTCACGCCAAAAGAGAACGTGGTTGAAGCTGCTGGTGAATGGCAAACCTATGATATGACTCTAATTGGGCGACTAGTAAGCATCATAGCCAATGGAAAAATTATCATAAGCAATCAGAATATTCCGGGAATGACCGGTAGTGCTTTGGATAATGATGAAACTGCACCCAGACCAATTTTAATTCAGGGGTATCACTGGCCGATAGAATTTAAGTCTATTGAGATAACACCAATAGCACAATAAGCGCTCCGAAATTGTGACATGCTGGAAGAATAAACTACTGACAGAATTTTTAGTGTTTATTGAAGTTCTAAAATAGCTTGTTCGAGTACTTCATCTGTGGTTAAATCATTCCAATCGAAAAGTACTTCGATGTCCGGTGGAACTCCATTTTCGTAATCTGGGCTCTTATCAAGTGTTAGTGCTTGGGTGATTGAAAAACGATAGGTCCATCCGTTAGGCAATTGGCCGCCGTTTGGTAAACCAAGTCCGCCACCGGTAGTATCGCCCATTAAAGTGATATTAGGCAAGGCCTTCGTAGCCAATGCAGTAAAAGAACCTGCGCTATAGGTTCCCCTATCTATTAACATGATTACTCTATTGGTATAACGTATACCGTTATAGGGTGAAATATAAACGGGTTCTGCTTCGGAAAAATCATTACGGCCCGGGCCATTTTTAATACGAGAATAGTTAGTCAAGGTTTTTTCTTCGACAAACCTGCTAAGTACACTGAAAATATCGCTTACGGCGCCGCCGCCATTTTCACGTAAATCTATGATCAGACCTTTGGTGTCCTTATAACGCTCCAATATAAAATCGATATTGGTTTTGTCTACCGTACCCTGAAAAGATGGAAAAATCACATAACCAATCTGACCATTGTCCAAAAAATCATGCGCGAAAGGCCCTGATATGTAATAGCTTTGGTCTAAGTAATTGTCTTCTATAAGACGCCTATAGAAATTGTCTTGACCCAAGAACTGGGTGCCGAAAAATGAAATATTAAAATTAGAAATCAAGTTGACATGATCATCTTTTAATTCTGTCAACATACCGCCTAAAACATTAAACAAAGAATCTTGCGGCATGTCATCATATAGTTTTGCAGAGTATTCGGCTTTGACGGCATCCCATTCGATACCCTTCAAATCGAAATACGAATATTTTTCGTTGACTTCATTCCATAAATATTCAAAATTCTTTTGCGGATCGGTTGTGGCCAAATCTTCCTCAAAAAGTACTTTTTCGCAAGAAATAAAACCAAAAAGCAAGACTAGCCAGAACATTTTATTTTTTTTCATAACCCCTTTTATTTCGTGTTAAACAATAATGTGAGCCTCAGGCCATGCTGTGCCATTTCAAATTTATCTAAGTCTCCGCCTGTTTTGAGAGCATCCCATACATAAGAAATCTGAACAGCGTTGGTGGTTTTTCTGGAATACAGAGTGTAGTCTAAAGAACTACTCATTCGAAACCCTGAAAACACCTTTAACTGGTAATCATCGAATATCTGCGGGTCGTCTAGAAGTAAGGATTGACCTAAATACGAATAACCATTACGATAGGATGCATTTACCAAGCCAGTATTTAGCCTAAAGGCCAAGCTCTTTTTTCGCTTTTGTAGTTTGTACCGAAAGAATAGGAACTTTTTATCCTTATCTACATTACGACTTACATCCAAAGTACCCTTGATACTTCCAAATAATGTGGGAATAACTTCAAGACCTAAATCATTATTTTGAAGGTCGGGATTCGCTCTAATATTCATTGTGGCTTGTAGCATTCCCCCAACTTTCACATTCAATTTATCAGAACTCAAAGATTTTAGCTCATAAAGTTCCGAATAGTAAGGGGAGAATGAAATGACAGTGCTAGAACTCGAATGATCATTGAAACTGCTACCGAAAAAACCTACCAAGAATGGGGTTCCCCATCTGGTTTCTCTGCGTTCATCTACATTGATTTTAAAACCCCCAAATGCAATCGATACACCTGTATAGGTAAGGGGAGAAGTGGCAAAGTCCCTAAAACTACCAATACCTAAGCCTGCATAAGTAATACCTCTATAAGTAGTTCGGTTTTGTCTTTTTTCTTTTTTGGTTAAGGGCTCTTCATCTTGTGCAAACCCTGACAAGGGAATAAAAAGCAAGGCAATAATCGTAAACTTGATTCTATTCATGTTTAGTGCTGTAGAATTATGAGATATTTATGTTTTGTTCTTTATATTAGAAATGAATTTACATCGAACCGAAGAATTAAAAAAAAGATGAGGGCCAAGAAAAAGTTAAAACTACGTTGCTCTTAGAATTTTTACTAATTTCTATTTTATATCAATTGCACATAAAAGGCACTAGCATCATGAAAATCAATTATTGTAAGGCGTTCATTTAATGAAGAATATGAAAAAAAGTTAAAAGTTCTAGAGTTCGATAGAGAACAAAAACGTTTAGAATATGTAAATTCAGAAAAATTAAATATTTTATCCATAAATACCAGTCAAGAGTCTTTATCCTATAAACACTTTTTGTGGCATTGTGATAATTAACCAAAGTTCAAATAAAGGATTGTTTTATGTTCTCAATAAGTTCTACATTGTGCTAGGAAGATAAATGTACTTACATCGAATTTAATTTTTTTTGAACTAGTTTTCCAGTATTTTTAGCATTTGCCAAAACCAACTATGACCGACAATATTAAGCGCTTATTCAAACAAATGAACGAATCTACTCAGGAAGAGGCAATAGCCTGTCTTAAAAAGGAGTTCAATGTCAATGATAGAAAATGGGTCGTGAACGAATGGATTACAGGTGGTAGAATACCCGAGGCCTTCCAAGAAAAAATAGTAGAGTTGTTCCAAAAGCTACTAAGAAAACAAACAGTTGCAATAAAGAGATAAATTCTCGAAGGCCATTTGTTTAATTTATAATTTCAGCCCATTCAGAATTGTTAGTTCTAGTTCTCTAAAGTTCAAAAAAACGATACTTTTAAAAGGTTTCGACTGTGCTCAACCTGACAATGTAATTTTATGCTATTGATAATTATTATAGTATCCCTTTAGCAATTACTCGAACTCAGGTATATAGTTGTTTTGGACTTCAGCAGCTTCTAACATTAAATAATTTAAGTCGGTGTTTTTAATAAATGGTTTTAATAAATCACTTCCAGGACCAAATATAGCTAGTTCAACATAATTGGCAGAATGATTCATACTAATCCATCCAACGGAGTTATGTTGTTTTTGAATTTGCGCTAACTTATTAAAAGGCAGCTGTTTTGGATTGTATATTCCTTTTACAGTATTTAAGTTGTTGTAATAACTTAAAAGCACATTGGCTTCTTCAGATGTAATACCTATTATTTATTTAATTCAATAATTCGGGATTACTGAGAATCAATTCTATTTTTTTTATAATTACAGTAATTTGATTCATTTGTAATTCTATATTTCTAAAATAGAGGCTAATATCCCTGTTAACCCAGCTTTCGGAAATAACCCTTGCACCCAAACTAATTCTTAAAACAGCACTTTCAATATCATTCCCATATTTTACATTAACTGCTTGTCCTATATGGCATTTTTGGGCAGCAAGCCTATTAATTTCTAAAGAAGAATCATGAAATTGATCGGATAAATCAGAATTCAACAATGTATAGAGCTTTTTTACATTATCAATAGATAATACTTCTTTGTTTTTAAGGATAAAGAAAGGGAAAATGGTACGGATATTTCTTATTCCAAATTCTTTACTATTATAACTATTCGTTTTTGTTTCTGCACCATAAATCGGTTCTAAAAAAGTGGCGTCTTTTATTGAATCTTCAACAAAATTGCAAAACATCTCAATACCCATATTTCTATATAGAATTGGTGTTTTGTAGTATCTATCCATTTCAACTATGGCAGCGTTCCAACGCATATAGGAACCATAATTATATCCATCGGATAAATCATTTGAACAGAACCACGAAGTTGGCCAATCTGAATGATTGTAATATTTGGTTAAACCTTTTGGCAACGTATTTTTTACAGAATGGATTAATTCACTAACACTTTTGGGCAGAATCAATGCACCTGAATATGGAGGGCCAGTAAAGTATTTACTTCCTGTTATGGTAACAATATATCCTTTATTTAAATAATTTTGTATGTCTTTGGGATCTAATCTAAGTTGCGAACCATCCACAATTATCTGTATTGATAACTTATCGAGTGTATTCAGTTTTTGAATAAATTCGTCAGTGGGAGACTGATAGCCTAATTTTGATTGATCCATGGTATGCAATACTACATGTCTGCCTAATTCATTGGTCTTAGAAATGGCATTAAAAACTTCCTCGTCTAATTGACTGGACGATTTTAATGCACCATTTTCATCTCTAAAAGGAATTTGAATCAAATCAATATCTCTAAAGCCTTCAATTTTATCGCCTTTTTTAACCGGATGATTTAAAGCTGTTGTGTTTTCAAAATGACATCCTTTTAATGCCACAGGTACACCGCTACCAGTTTCATCAGAAGCCACTAAAACATGCGTAATGTCATCATTGGAAATAACCTGAGTAATGGCTGCTATTTGAAGCGAAGAATCGGTGCCCGATGGGGAAAATATTATTTGACATTCATCATTTAAGTTAAATATTTTTCTCAGGTTGTTTTTCAGTAATTCAGAAAACTCAATGGTGGCATTTTTGAAACCATTTTTTAAGCTGTTTCTAATTAATATACTTCTTACTTTGTCTGTTTTATCAAAAGCAAAATTCGACACACTCGATGCAGTCGATGAGGCAAAAGTAAATGCATCCGGTCTAGGGAATGGTCGGCAACCATATTTATTCAACAAATCAATTTCGTCAATATTCAATCTAAGATCACCACCTGCCATTAATAAATACTCAGTAGGTTTTGCCAGATTTTCAACAATGGGTTTCCAAGATTCCTTAAATACTTTGTAAGTGTTATTTAATCCATGTAAAGCTTGTAGTGCTTCATATTTTAATAAGGATTCTGTATTCAGATCTTCATCGCTCTTAATCAAATTAATTAAAAAATAATCAAGCGCTTTTAATTTTTCTTTATCATCTTGAGGTAATAACCTATAAAATATTTTGGTGACTTCAAGTGCCGCTATATCACATAAAACAGTATCATGTTTTTCACTACTCAAAGCTTTATACCAAAGTTGCCATTCAATACCATATCTTAAATAAACTAAAGCTAAAACAGGTTTGTTTAAAAATAACGAACCAATTATAATTGATTTGTTTGGTACAATTTTAAATACATTAGGCTCACTATTAGAGGTGATAATATTTATGTTGTTTATCTTCGGTACCGTATTAAATCTTTTTAAAACGCGAACTAGATAATTCACATTTTCTTTTTCAAATAAACTTGTTCTTTTATATTGATTTTCAATAAGTATATTATTTTTCATAGGTGTTTAATTTAAAACATTCATTAGGACGATAATTTTCCAATGGGAATATTTCGCTAATTATCTAACTATCTAGATTTAATATTTGTTCTATTGTCAAACTTTGAAAAGAACGGCTTTATATCAAAAAAGGAAGTCACATTCAACTTATCAACCATTTCTATATGAATAACATTGTTTTCAATTACTAAAAATTTAACTGTTAAAAGTCCTATTACATTCAGGCATTTAGGTGATTTAGTGGCAAATATACCATGTACCATTACCTTTAAAAGGTTTTACCATTAGGTCATAGCCATTTATTTTATGCAAGTGATACAGTAGTTTACTGTATGAAAACCGCGCCAAATCGGTTAACCTTTCTATAAATTTTGGGAATAAATCCATATGACCCTTAACAACCTCTACGGGGAGAGGTTACCCCAAATATAAGGGTAAAAACGAAGGCTTTGAATTTTTCGTAAAAGATGATGTTAAGTAAATTGCCTCTACTGACAATTTAGAAAGTAAACAAGTTTGGGCGAGGGATGTGAAAAGTAAAAAAATCAACTTTAAAACCAATCAACATTCTTATATCCCTCAAGATGCTTTCAAAGCCTTAGTGAAAATTGCATTATGTATGATGAACAATTCGGACTTTGCAAAATATTCCAAAACAGTAGAATGGTTAATGGTATTCAATAATTCTTCAAATGTTGGTAATCTTTTATTCAATCTTTTTAGGAATTTTGGTAAACAAAGATTTAAACTTCCTTGGGGATTGATGCTGCAGAAAAAAAATAATTATTCAAGAATAGCCAAGATTATAGTATGGAGCTCCACCCAATTGCTTTAATAAATTATTTATTGGTTGAGAAAGCAAGAAACATTTCATAGTTTAATTCAGTGCCTGATAAATAATTTCTTGGCTCCCTTATAAACCAGAAGCACTACGAATCCGGCGAGAAGCCCGACAGCAAATTCAACGACCAAATCTGGAACTATCGGAAAGATGTTGTGGAGGAATGACAGGTTGTGTACAAAAATCCCCCCGGAGACTAGAATTAGAGCTATAGTACCAATAACGGATAGTGATTTAATCACCATTGGTAGGGCATTAACAAAAAATCTGCCAATTTTATCCGAAATACTATTGTCTCTTTCGTTAATATTGATCAAATGGGTTCCGAACTCATCCATTCGAACGATAAGTGCAACAATACCGTAAACACCTACTGTAGCTAAGAGAGCTATCATAGTAACCACTAGTATTTGAGTAGTCAAGGGTTTGGTGATAACAGTGCCCAAAGCGATGATTACAATTTCAATGGACAAGATGAAATCGGTTACGATGGCCGACTTGATCTTTGCTTTTTCTATTTCGAGTATTTCACTTTTACTGTGTACCTTAAAATCAGAAGGAATATGGTGATGAGCATGGGGTACGAAGAATTCGTATATTTTTTCAGCACCTTCAAAGGCGAGATAAAGGCCGCCAAGAACTAGAACTAAGGTCACCGCCCATGGCAAAAAGGCGCTCAACAAAAAAGCAATTGGTAGAATAATAATTTTATTCAGAAGAGAACCTTTTGTAATGGCCCAAAGCACTGGCAATTCCCGTTTGGAAACAAAACCAGACGCTTTTTCCGCGTTGACAGCTAAATCATCTCCAAGAATTCCCGCGGTCTTTTTGGTGGCGATTTTACTCATTGCGGCAACATCGTCTAATAGAGTTGCTACATCATCTAAAACTGCAAAAAATCCTGAGGCCATCTTAATTCTTTTATTCTTCAAATATAAATCAGGTTATTGAAATAGTGGAATCCATTTGAAACAAATGTTAACTCAAGTCAAATTTGTAGATTTATAGAAGTAAAGTTCAAATAAAAAATAATTCAATTTCACTTACAAAAGAAATATAAGTCATTAATGGTTTATATTTAATTGTTGTGGGTCTTTAAAATGAATAATGGCGTACGTATATTCCAGACTTATATCAACTCTAGTACATTGCGTTAATAAATTATTATTATGAAATTAAACTTATTGTCTTGTGATGCTCAGAGGCCAGATAGAAGAGCGATAGCCAAATGTATTGTAGAGATTTCATCTAACATTGATGAATCCTTGTCGAATGAACTTACAGATATACTCTTAGAAGGAGACGCTGTAGAAATTGAGATTGAAAATAGGAACTCTGGTTCTGCTTTAAGAGCTTTGCGAAAACTAAGTATTGACTACGAAATTATAGAATGAACCAAACCTCCTATTAAAAGTCCTAGTCCAATACTTAAAAGTTCAAATAAACTATGTAATCAATAACGATTACAAAGATAAAAAATCAAGTTTGCAGCGATAAAAAACCAATAAGCACAACACAGATTATAATCCAGTGCAGGCGCCTGCCTGCCGCAGGCAGGGATTTTCCATACGGAAAACCCTTACTTTTATATAAAGGTTTGGAAAACTTAAGAGCCGTAACCGTTGTAAACCATTTAGGGTTAAAAAGTGATTTAAAATATTGAACAATAAAAATATAATTATGAAAAAAATATTCATTTATGTAATAGTAACGATAGTGACTGCCGGATTTTCATATTCCCAGGATTTAAATAAGAACTTCAAATGGCCTGAAAATAAAAAAGCCGCGGTCTGTTTAACATTTGATGATGGTCAAGATTCCCATCTGGATAATGCCATACCGTTACTTGACTCATTTAGTTTTAAAGCAACATTTTATTGTCCCGGGAATTCGGAATCTTTACATAATCGTACTTCTGAATGGGAAAGCATTATTGAAAACGGACATGAACTAGGCAATCATTCCCTATTTCATCCCTGTGATGGCAAGATACATGATTGGGTTAAATCAGAATATGACTTAAACATTTATAATAAAGAACAAATACGAATGGAATTATATACGGCCAACACACTGCTGAAAGCGATTGATGGCAGAATTGATAGAACATATGGTTATACCTGCTCAAACTATAAAGTACAGGGCGACACTTCTTTTATAGATGTAGTTAAGCAACTATTTTCGGCTGCAAGAAGTGATGGTCCAATACCAAAGACAATGGAAAACATTGATATTTACTTTATGCCAAGTTGGTCTGTAGACAATAATACCGGCAAAGAACTAATTGATTATGTAAAAGAGGCAAGAGAAAAAGGAACTATAGCCACATTTATGTTTCATAGTGTTGGAGGTGGTTACTT
>RCMY010005039.1_pt1 | contig 11266 bp, 8 predicted proteins | sample 2041341 | NCBI WGS metagenome assembly RCMY01 (sample SAMN09708234, study PRJNA481090) | Marine sediment metagenome, whole genome shotgun sequencing project.
GCGGCGCGGGCTTCGATGCGGTCGGTCAGCGGCCGGATCGCTTCGCCGATGTTGGCGACGCCCCACGCTCCGACCTGGTCCGCGGCCGCCTGCGCCATCGGGACCAGCGTGAAGTTGTTGGACTCGCCGCCCTGGAACCGTGCGCCGCCGAGCCGGACGTCGTCGGTGTAGTCGACGAGCCGGGCGAAGTCCTCGGAGCCCTTGCGCGACATCCACCCGTGCTCGAGCGGCCGGCCCGACCGGTGCTGCTCGGCGGCCCAGAGCCACGAGTAGGACCACGGTCCGAGCTGCCACTTGTAGCCGACGCTGATCACGAAGTCGGGGGCGATGTCGGGGGAGAAGTCGATCGGGATCACCGTCAACGACTGCGACGCGTCGACGACGAGCGCGGCCCCGACCGCATCGCAGGCAGCGCGGACCGCGACGAGGTCGACCAGGCGGCCGTCGGCCCAGTGCACGTTCGGCACCGCGACGATGTCGACCCGTTCGTCCAGCGCCGCCACGACGGTGTCGGTCCAGGTGACGGCGTTGTCCACGGGGGCGTCCAGCGTCACGACCTCGGCGCCGGACTCCTCAGCGAGCGCCCGCCACGCGTAGACGTTGGACGGGAACTGTCCGTCGAGGGTGAGGATCTGCCCGCCCGGCCGGACATGCAGGTTCTTGGCCGCGACCCCGATCCCGTAGGAGACGCTCGGGATCGTCGCGAGGCCGTCCGCGTCGGCGCCGATGTTCGCGGCGAAGGAGTCGCGAAGCCGCTCCAGCGGCTCGAAGAACGCCGACGCCCCGACCTTCCACGGCGCGCACTGCGCCTCGATCGCGGCATGCCCGGCCGCGTTGACCGACCGCAGCCGCAAGCCCATGTACGCGGAGTTCAGGTAGGCGATCTCGTCATCGGTGACGACGGCGTCGCGGGCCTGGGCCAGCGGGAGGAGCTCGGTCACGGTCGGGCCTCGGTACGCGGTGGGACGTTTGCTCGCATCCAACCACGCGCCTCGGCCGGTTTCGCCGACAACCGCGCGTTGTCGTGCAACCTGGCGGGCCGGGCAGGTTGTCGTGTTTCCCGAGCGGGGCGAGGTCTCCACGACAACCGTGCCCGTGAACCGGGTTGGGCGACAACCGAGGCCTTCGTCCCGACGTCTCGCCGGGGGAGGTTCATGGGAGTCGGGCGCTCACGGGCATAGCCTCGCGACCGGATCAGGAGTCAGCGGTGGCGTCAGCAGCAGTTCGCGTGCTCGAAGGGCAGGTACGGACGTACGGCTCGACGTGGCGCGCGACGATCTTCGTCTCGTTCCTCGCCCCGCTGCTCTACCTGCTCGCGATGGGCTTCGGGCTCGGGACGCTCATCGACGACGGCGTGGTCGGGCTCGAAGGAACGAGCTACGTCGCCTATCTCGCGCCGGGGCTCATGGCCGCCAACGCGATGATGATGGGTGTGAACCAAGGCATCTTCCCGGTGCTGAGCGGCACGACCTGGATGCGCTGGTACGAGGGCGCGCTCGCCACCCCGGTGGCGCCCCGCGACCTCGTCGGCGGACACCTGATGTTCGGCGGGCTCCGCGTCTTCACGAGCGCGCTCGCCTTCGGCGCGGTGGCTGCGGCGCTCGGGGCGCTCGAGTGGTCGGCTGTGGCGATGACCTCGCTTGCCGGCTCGCTGACCGGCCTCGTCTTCATCCCCTTCGCGCTCTCCTACGCGATCCGGCTGCGCTCCGACTTCGGGCTCGCGCCGTTCTTCCGGCTCGTCGCGATGCCGATGTTCCTGTTCTCCGGAGCGTTCTTCCCGATCGCGCAGCTGCCGACGATCGCCCAGGTGCTCGCCAAGGCGCTGCCGTTGTGGCACGGCGTCGAGCTCGCGCGCAGCGCGTCAGGCGTTGCGCCGAGCGCGTGGCCGGCGTTCGTCCACGTCGCGGTGCTCCTGGCCTGGGGTGCGCTGGCGCTGCGGGTCTCCCAGCGGTTCTTCGACGAGCGGCTGTACGCATGAGCGACGCCCCTCCCAGCCTGCCTCGCAAGACGCGCGACCAGAAGCGCCAGGAGCGCGACGCCAAGCGTCGCGCCAAGGCCGCTCGCCGCTCGCCCCGGGTGGCGGCGCAGAAGGCCGCGAAGCCGTCCCGCATTTCGAAGCAGCCATCCGGCGGAGGTGTCGCGACCGCCGCGCGGATCCGCACGTCCTCGGTCTCGACAGCGCCGATCACCGAGACGATCGCCCTCGGCCCGCGGATCATGCCTCCCGGCGCGCGCCACGTCCTCGGCCGCAACCTGCACGTCTTCCGCAGCGCGTGGCTGGTCATCATGACCGGCCTGTTCGAGCCGGTGTTCTACCTGTGGGCGGTCGGCATCGGTGTCGGTGCCCTCGTCGGCGACGTCACCGGGCCCGGTGGCGCGCCGGTGCCGTACGCGGAGTTCGTCGCGCCCGGGATGCTCGCCGCGTCGGCCATGAACGGCGCGGTCTACGAGTCCACCATCAACATCTACTTCCGGCTGAAGCACGACCGGATCTACGACGCGATGCTGGCCACGCCGGTCAACCCGCATGACATCGCCGCCGGCGAGGTCGCGACCTCGCTCGTCCGGGGCGGCGGCTACACGGCGAGCTTCCTGCTCATCGCCTGGGCAAGCGGCCTGGTCGCGTCGCCGTGGGCGTTGCTGTCGCTGCCGATCGCCGGTCTCATCGGGATCGCGTTCGGTGCGCTCGGGATGGCCGCGACGACGTGGATGCGGTCGTGGCAGGACTTCGACCTCGTCCAGATCGTGACGATGCCGCTGTTCCTGTTCTCCGCGACGTTCTACCCGCTCGATGTCTACCCGCCCTCGCTGCGCGTCGTCGCGCAGATCTCCCCGCTCTACCACGGCGCAGAGCTCATGCGCGCCGCGTTCTTCGGCGTGTGGGACTGGTCGGTCCCGGCGCACGTGGCCGTGCTGGCCGCGCTGGCCGTCTTCGGCGTCCGGGTTGCGTCTCGCCGCATCTCCGGGCTGCTGCTGACATGATGTCGACCCGCCGCGACGCGGTCACGACACCGAAGACAGACGGATGACGATGACGGCGATCGAGCACGCCCACGCCCTGTACATGGAGGGCATCCGCGACGGGGACGCTGAGGGCGCCATCGCGCGCCACGCCGGTGAGCGCTACACCCAGCACTCCCACCCGGTGCCAGACGGCAAGGACGGCTTCCTCGCCTTCTTCACGGCGTTCCGTGCCGCGCACCCGGACCGCGACATCGTGATCCATCGCTCGTTCCAGCAGGGCCGCAAGGTCTTCCTGCACGTGCACCAGATCCTCGACGGCGGCGCGACACAGTGGGTCACGATGGACATCTTCGACAGCGACGAGCACGGCCGGCTGATCGAGCACTGGGACGTCATCCAGGAGTGGGCTGATCCGACCGCTTCGGGGCGGACGATGATCGACGGGCCGACGACGCCGACCGACCTCGACGACACCGACCAGAACACCGCGCTCGTCCGCGACTTCCTCGAGACCGTGGTCCTCGGGGGCGATCTCGGCCGGCTCGGCGAGTTCGTCGCCGACGACGTCGCCCAGCATTCGCCGAGCATCGCGGATGGTCGCGACGCCTGGGCCGAGCGCCTCGCGGTGACCAAGGGCGTCGCCGTCCACCAGGTCGTGGGCGAGGGCAGCTTCGTCGCGACGCTCAGCCACCTCGTCATCGACGGTGTTTCTTCGGCGGCGAAGGCGCTGCACCGCGTCGACCGCGGCATGATCGTCGAGCACTGGGACGTCGTCGAGGCGATCGTCCCGGAGTCCGAATGGGTCAACTCCGGCAAGTTCTGACCATCACGCACGTCATCGAAGAGAGTCGAACATCGCATGCGCGCACTGACCGCAACACCCTCCGGCGACCTCGAGGTCGCCACGCTCGACCGTCCCGTGCCGGGCCCCACCGAGGTGCTCGTCAGGATCACCGTCGCTGGGGTGAACCCGGCCGACTGGAAGAGCCTCGAGGGCCCGCCGCCAGGCGCGAGCGCCGACGCCGGTCCGCCCCCTGGCCCGGTGGTTCCGGGCTGGGACATCGCGGGAACGGTCGTGGAGCTCGGGATGGGCGTGACCCGCTTCGCGGTCGGTGACCGGGTCTTCGGGATGCCTGCGTTCCCGGCCCCGGCGTCGGCGTACGCGCAGTACACCGCGGCGCGGTCGCGGCAGCTGGCGCGGATTCCCGACGACGTCGGAGACCTCGAGGCGGGCGCTCTCCCGCTGGCTGGACTGACGGCATGGCAGGCAGTTGTCGACACGCTCAACGTCGGCCCCGGGGACCGCGTGCTGGTCCACGCGGCCTCGGGAGGCGTCGGCCACATCGCCCTGCAGCTCGCGAAGGTGCGTGGTGCCGAGGTGTGGGTGACCGCTTCGCAGCGCAACCACGAGCGGCTCATCGAGCTCGGTGCCGACCACGTCATCGACTACCGCACCGAGCGGTTCGAGGACGTGGCAACCGAGATGGACGCCGTGCTGGATCTCCTCGGCGAGGGTGACAACCCGGTTCGGTCCGTCGCGTCGCTCCGTCGCGGCGGGCGACTGGTGCAGATCTCGCCGTTCCTGCCACCGCACGAGGTCCTCGAGGCAGCTGGCGTCACCGCGCAGTTCCTGCTCGTCGAGCCCGACCACGCAGCGCTGGCGTCGATGGCCGAGATGATGTCCAACGGTTCGCTGCAGGTGGTCGTCGGGGCGTCGATGCCGCTGGAGCAGATGCAGGAGCTGCACGACCTCGGTCGTCGCGGCGGCTCGTTCGGCAAGCTCGCCGCAACCGTCGCGCACGACGCCTGACGTCGGGAGACGGCAAGATCTGACCAGCACGCACCGTCGCGCAGACGACTGGGCCGCCTACGCCACGGTCGGACGACGACTGCTGGCGATGGTGAAGGGCAGCGCGACCAGGAAGAACGCGCCGATGATGTTCCCGATCGCTGCGGGCAGGACTGCCCAGAGCATGCCGTCCCCCCAGCCCGGGCCGGCGCCGAGCGGCTGGGCCAGCGACAGGTAGGCCATGTTCGCCGGGCTGTGCAGGAAGCCGCCCGCGACGAACGCCATCACCGTCACGAGCACGGGGACGTACTTGCCGATGATGGTGCGTCCCATCGTTGCCAGGAAGGCAGCCATGCCCACCAGCCAGTTGGCCACCACGCCGGACAGGATGGCCTTGAGGAACCCCTCGGCGCCTCCGACGGACTGGAACCGCATCTTCGTGGCGACGACCTCGCTGAGCAGCGACTCGAAGCCGGGGCCGTAGTCCGAGATCGCCACGATGACGTAGCCGGTCACGAAGGCCCCGATCATGTTGCCGATCGCGGCCAGTCCCCACAGCTTGAGGACCGCGTGGTGGAGCCGACCGCGCCCCGAGGTGTCGCGGCGGTGGCCGAGCAGGGTTGCCGGCAGCTCGACGTTGACCTCGGTGAACAGCAGCGCACCGCTGAGCACCACGAGGAAGAACCCGGTCGAGAACCCGAACCCCTCCAGCAGTCGCTTGATGCCTTCGTTCTCGGTGCCCGTCGCGATCAGGGTGCTGAACACCGCACCGATCGAGATGAAGCCGCCCGCGAGCACGCTGAGGATCAGGACCTGGTCGGACCGCAGCGAACACGCACGCTTCGAGCCGGCTTCGGCCATCTCGAACAGGACATCCTCAGGTGCGATGTACCGGCTCGCCGGGAGATCCATCTCGTCGTGGTCGTTCATGTCCTGGTCGTTCATGCCGTTGCCCCCGGCGTCGCGCTCGCGATCATGCTGAACGGAAATGCTCGAAGGTGGCGAGCGCAACGCCGGTGGCCGCTCCGAACACCAGGTGCGCGCTGGCGTCGCTGAAGAGCGTCGCGCGGTCGTCCTCCCAGACGGGCCGGTAGATGCCGATGGCGCCGAGCGCCGCGTAGGCGGTCGTGATGGCGGCGACGCCCCCGGCGATGCCGGCCGTCGCGGCGGAGAGCGACGTCCGGGCTGCGAGTGCTCCCGCGAAGACCCCCCAGGTCGCGCCGGTTGCCCAGTGCACGACGTCGGTGGTGAGCCCGGCGTGTTGAACCGGCACGTCGATCCCCACGAGCGCGGCCATACGGTGCCCGACCTGACCGGGAGCGGACGCGTCAGCGAAGCTCTCGTACTCGGACCCGGTGACGAACTCCCACCCTGTGAAGGAGTCATCGCTGCCAGCAGCCCTGGCCCGACGCCACCAGAGCACGTCCATGGCGAGGGTCCCGACAGCGCCGGCGACGACGCCTCTGGTGAGCTCGGCGAGGTTCGAGCGGTTCATGGTGATGCCCTTCGGTTCTGTGGGGCACGCCCGCGCTCCACGCACGATGAGCAACACCGGCGCACGTGCGGTCCTCCCAAGGTGTCCGCACGAGCACACCTTGCGTGGTCGCGGCCGCGCTCGGGTCCGGTCGCGGCGCAGGCGGATCACCCGGGGTGCTCGCCGCCCCGCACACTGGAGCACCCGAACCAGATCGAAGGTCTTGCCCATGTCCGCAGCCCCGCAGGTGCACCGTCTCTCCGCGTTCACCAGTGATCCCGCCGGCGGCAACCCTGCCGGTGTCGTGGTCACCGACGACGCGCTCGATGTCGAGCAGATGCGCCAGATCGCGACAGAGGTCGGCTACTCGGAGACCGCGTTCCTGGTGCCGCGCGCTGCTCCCGCTGGCAACGCTGACGCAGCGACCCACTGGGACGTGCGCTACTTCGCGCCGGAGATGGAGGTCACGTTCTGCGGGCACGCGACGATCGCCTCGGGAGTGCACCTCGGGATGACCGGAGGGCTCGGCGTCCACGTGCTCCACACCTCGATCGGCGAGGTGCCCGTCGAGGTCACCCGCGACGGCGGGCTCGTGACCGCGTCGTTGACGTCGGTCGAGCCGTCCACGGAGCACGCGTCGAGGGAGCTCGTCGACCGAGTGCTGCACGCGCTCGGCTGGGTGCCGTCAGACCTCGCACCGTCCCACGTGCCGGCCATCGCATACGCCGGTGAGCGCCACCTCGTGCTCATCGCGGCCACGCGTCGGCGGCTCGCCGACCTCGCGTACGACTACGACCGGCTGCGCGACGTCATGCAGACCCACGACCTCACCACCGTCCTGCTCGGCTTCGAGACCGGCGAGCAGGCTGACGGCGCAGCCGTCTGGGACGTCCGCAACCCCTTCCCGACCGGCGGGGTGGTCGAGGACCCCGCCACGGGTGCCGCTGCAGCAGCATTCGCCGGGCACCTGCGCCTCTCCGGACGGGTGCGCCCGCCGACCCGGCTGCTGCTGCGCCAGGGCGACGACATGGGACGTCCTTCGCGGCTCCACATCACGATCCCGACGTCCGGCGGCATCGTGGTGGCCGGCACAGCCGTGACGATCCCGGGCTGATCAGGCAAGGAATCGAGCCGGCACGTCGATCGTCTCGGTGTGCACGCACACCCGTCCGTCACGCTCCGATCCGACGTCGGTCTGATCGACGACCTGCTCGTACTCCTCGACCACCATGCGGACGGCCAGCGCCGAGGTCGGCGGCGCCGCGATGACCTGCCAGCGCGTGTCGCCGTTGCCCTTGATCGTCCGAGATGCGGTCAACGGCCCCACGATCGTCCGCCAGCCCAGATGGTCGTCGGTGATGGCCGGGTCGCGCTCCTGGAACGTGACCTCGACCTCGTTCTGCCGGGTCGCGCCGAAGCGGTCGCGGATGCCGTCGTGCTCCAGTCCTTCGTGCTGCATCCGCAGGTTGCCGTTCCCGAGGAGCCGCAGCGTCGTGGCACGGTTCACGCCGAGCCGCAGCGGGACCATCCGGTGGGCTGGGCCGATGTGTGCGCCCGGGATCGAGATCGCCTGGTGGCGGGCCAGCGCGAGACGCACGATGGGTCGGTACGAGGCGACCTGCATCTCCACGTCGCAGAACCACTGGTCGCGATCGGGAGCGAAGACCGGATCGTGGCCGGCGACGTCGAACGTGCCCGGCTCGGCGCCGGTCACGCCCGAGGACGTCTCCGTCGCGCGTGGGAAGTCCGCAGTGCTCATGTCGGCCACCGGGGCTCCGCCGGCCACGGCGTCGCGACCGGCCTGTGACGCGGTTTCTGCGTCGAGCAGCACGCCGACGCGTTCCTCCTCGCCGGTCGACCACCACGGCCGCGCGATCCAGATCCGCAGCACGCTGCCGGTGTGGTCGACCCGCACGACGTCGGGGGCCGGCTCAGAACGCACGCGGGCGAAGGACGGCAGGATCTCGTCGATCTCGAGCGCCGACGGGACCCGAGCGTTGGGCACGACGACGACCGCTTCTTCGACGCCGCCCTCGGTCGACAGCCGGCTGATCGGCAGGGGCACGTAGCGCGCCGTCACGGTCGTCGCGGCGGCCAGCGATCCGGTGGTGGTGCGGGTGAACGTGCCGGCCTCGGCGTCGACGGTGAAGTCGGTGCCTCGGTGCCACGTCGTGGTTGCGTCGGACGAGGTCAGCACGACCGTGCCCGGGGCAACGCCCTCCGGGGTCATCGCTCCGACGTCACCGGTCATCGTGACGACGGACTCGACGGTGAACTCGTCGCGGAAGCGGGTGTACGACTCGGCGGTGACGGTCAGCGTGTGGCGCTTCGCGTCATGCAGGTCCGGCGCCAGCTGGACGGCGTCGGAGTCCGGCAGGTCTTCGTTCTTCTCGTGGACGGTCGTGCCCAGCACGATGCTGCGGTCGACCGTCGTCGGAGCCACGTCGGCGAGCCGGTCCACGGGGTCGGTCCAGGTGGCGCGGAAGGTCGTGCGCCCCGTCGAGGCGCGGTTCATGTCGACGCTGCCCGTCACGTCGACGACCGATGCCCCGATCGCGGCGCGGTTGGCCTGGAGGTCGATCTCGGGGATCTCCAGAGGCTGGCGGACCGCGTGGACCAAGGTGATCGTCGTGCGGCTCGAGAACATCCAGTGCCGCCCGTCACGGATCTGGCGGCGCAGCGCCTCCGCACCCGCCGGGTCACGCTCGAGCATCTGCTGGAACCAGCCGAACTGCTCGATGTGCGGTGGGCGGATCCGTGCGGAGATCTCGACGTCGGTGCACGTGGCCTTCGGAAGGTGGACGAGCAGCGGGGCGTCGGCCGCCGCGCCCCGCTCGGGGCGTTCGGTCCGGTCGCTGGCCAGGAACCGGAGCCGGGCGGTCCTGCGCAGGTCACCGTCTGCCGCCAGCGCGATCACCACCGCCTTGTTGGGCCTGCCCGGCAGGCCGTGGGCCGCGCAGCCCGCGATGACGGGGTCGTGCAGGTAGCTCGCGGTCACCTGGGCCGGCCCCGCGACGAGCTCCCCGTCCTGGTCGCGGACCCCGGCCACCGGCTCGCCGGTGCGATCGTCGCGGTCGACCTGGTCGGCGGGGCTGCGCCCGTCGTTCGCCGCGAAGAACTCGAAGTTGCGGGGGTTCAGCCCCTTGCGCAGCACACCGTGACGTTCCCACAGCGAGGCCGAGCCGGTGGGCGGGAAGATCAGCCGGTCGTCCGGGACGACGTCGACGCTGGGGGTGTCCCACTCCCAGCTGCGCAGCACGACCCGGGTCGTCGACTCGCCGACGCCCGGCGTCGGACGTGGAGAGCGGCGCAGCACGCTCGGGGCGTTGATGGGCGCGTACCGCCCGAACCGTTCCTCTGCGCTCACCGCCGTCGCGTCCTGGCTCTCGCCGACGGCGCGGGACCATCCACCAAGGAACACACAGCGGGCACGCAAGCGGTACTCGTCGCCGTATCGCAGCCGCGGCAACGACTTCGGCACGATCCCGTAGGACGTGTCGAACTGGACTGGAGACGCGGTCGGAGGAGCGCTGCGCGGCGGGTCCGCGACGCTGCCGTCGGACGGGTCGACGACCTGCCCGGGGGGCGGGATCGCGAGGCCCCAGCCGTTCCAGAGCGCGACGCGTTCGCGCACCAGCGCAGGGCCCGTTCCCGGCTCGGTCGGCCGCGTGAGTCCGGCGGCCGTGCGGCCTTCGTCCGCGTCCGGCACGTAGTCGCGGGTGGGGTCGGCGGGGAAGCGGTAGGAGGTTGCCTGTCGCGCGAACAGCGATCGCCACGCGGGTGCACCGGAGGACCGCACGTCGATGCGGTGGCCGATCACCAAGTCCTCAGCGCAGAGCTCCACCGGCTGGTCTCCGAGCTGCAACCCGAGCTGGGCACGTTGCTCGAGCTGCTGCATACGGGTGAACCGCAGGCTGGTGTTGGCCGCCCTGTCGATTTCGTTGAGGGCGATCCCCACCTCCTGTTGGGGAGGAAGCGCTCCGGTGGTGGCGGTGCCCTGCTTCAGGTCTCGCAGCGCCTCGCCGAGCTTCGTCGCGGCGGACACCGCATCGAGGTCCTGAACGCGCCACGGGGTGCCGGGCCGTGAGAGCGCGAGGTGCTGTCCGACCTGGTCGTCGGTCTCCGACCGCGGCCAGAAGTCGGGGGTGGTGCAGGTCAGCGACGGGAACTCCCGCAGCACCTGTGGGGCCGGTGGCTGCCACGCCGGCCGGAACGCCCAGTCGGTGGACACCTGCACCGTGTCGACGAACGGCGGTACCGGGACCTCGAGGTCAACGACGATTCCGAGACGACGGAGCAGCTCTGGATGCTGCCCGAGCAGCGACACGTACTGGTGGAAGTCGAAGGTTTCCTGCGTCGGGCGCGGTTGGTTCGGGCCACGCCGGCGGCGCAGGTGGGCGAGGATTGCGCGCAGACCCGGATGCTCGTCGCCGTCACCGTTGCCGAGGACGGCCTGAGCCGTGGCACGTTGCAGAAGCTGTGCTGGCCGGGGTGCGTCATCGGGCTCGGTCAGGGCGATGTCGGCGTACAGCGCCCGGACATCGTCGATGAACTCGGACTCGGGGAACGTGTCGAGCGCGACCTGCGACAGGTCGCTGTGCTGGAAGGTGGTGACGGGCGTGCTCTTGTCGAAGACGGCCTGCCACGTTGCCGAGTCGTGCTGCGGGTTCGGCATGCTGACGGACGCCGGGGCGAGGGTTGTGCCGTTGATCCGGACGGTGAAGGTGAGCTGGTCCACCACCGCCGGCCAGTCGAGCCAGTCGGGATGGCTGGCGAGGTCGTCGCCGATGATCAGGCGAGGGGACAGGAAGACGGCGAGCCTGCCGGCGCCGGCAGGGGAGATCCCGTGGGGGATCGCGAAGGGGAACAGGTACGAGCGGACGTTGTTCACGGGGGTTCCTCTGCAGGTCAGGCCGTGTCAGGCGAAGGTGAAGGGAGAGGTGAAATCGGCCATCAGCGGCGCGCGGGCGTCCTTTTCCGAGATCGCAGGGTCCGAAGTCGCAGAACTGCCGCCCGGCAGCGGCCAGTCGATGGCGAGG
>RCMY010005040.1_pt1 | contig 11266 bp, 12 predicted proteins | sample 2041341 | NCBI WGS metagenome assembly RCMY01 (sample SAMN09708234, study PRJNA481090) | Marine sediment metagenome, whole genome shotgun sequencing project.
CGGCGCTGAAGATCGGATCCGGGACCTGTCGAACGACGACTGGTGGATCATCCACGGGGTGCATCTGCCCGACGACCACGGAGTGCGCGGCACGATCGTGCACAATCCCCGGTCGAACATGAACAATTCGGTTGGCTACGCCCGGCCCACCCGCTTTTCAAACCCCGTTGCACTCGGGACCGACGGCATCGGCGCGGACATGATCGCCGAGTTCCAACTGGCGTATGCCATGGCGCGCCATGACGACATCGGGGCCACACCCGACACTGCGTGGACGTGGCTCGAAGAGGGGCGCAAGCTCTTCCCCGAAACCGCGACCGATCGGGTGACGTGGTCGTACGAACCGATAGAGCCGTGGCACCTGGCGTTCACGCCCACGATCCGTGCTGTCGACGTCGAGATCGACGACCGCGTCGTGTTGCGCAACGGCGTCGCCGCACTCGTCGACGCAGACGAAATCCGCGCCATGGCACGTGAACAGGCAGCGCGTCTCCATGCAGTTCTCGCCGACATGCCCTGACCTCACGCACTCCTCAAGAACGACGACTCCCCCACAGGAAGACCGAACATGACTGCAATCGTGACAAGAAACCCGCTCGCCGACGGCGCCGACTGGCCGGCGGGCCCCAGCGAACTCGCCGACTTCCACCACCGCATGCCGGCGTACGCACCGACGATGCTGTTCGATGCTCCCGGGCTGGCCGAACGTTTCGGCGTGGGCCGCGTCGTTGTGAAAGCGGAAACCAAGCGGATGGGTCTCCCTTCCTTCAAGATCCTCGGAGCCTCGTGGGCGACGTATCAAGCAATCTGTGAACACATCGGCCGCGAACCAGAACCATGGACGAACATCAACGAACTGGCTGCAAACCTCGCGTTCCTCAAACCGTTCAAGCTCGCGACCGCCACCGACGGCAACCACGGGCGCGCCGTGTCGTTCATGGCCCGGCTGCTCGGCTTCGAGTGTCACATCTTCGTGCCGTCCGGCATGGTCCATGCCCGTATCAACGCAATGGAGAGGGAGGGCTCGACCGTCACGGTCGTCGATGGCGACTACGACGACGCCGTGGCGCGCGCCGGAGAGGAAGCATCGGACACGTGCCTCATCGTGTCCGACACGTCGTGGCCCGGCTATGAGACCATCCCGGCCCAAGTCGTGGAGGGGTACGCGACGATCTTCTGCGAAGTCGACGATGCGCTCGATGCAAGCGGAATGGCGCGGCCCGACCTTGTCGTGATCCCGATGGGAGTCGGCGCGTTCATGGCTGCCGCTGTCACCCACTACCGCAGCGGCGCAGAGCGTCCGATCATCGTCGGCGTGGAGCCAATCGACGCCAACTGCGTCCAGGCGTCGGCGCTCGCCGGAGAGATGACCCACGTCGGTGGCCCGCACCGGTCGATCATGGTTGGCCTCAACTGTGGCCTCCCGTCGATGACCGCGTGGCCCCGCTTGAGGAGCGGTATCGACTGGCTGGTTGCAACCGACGACGACTCCGCTCGCCAAGGCATGCGTGATCTGGCCGACATCGCGGTCGCTGCGGGAGAGACCGGCGCTGCCTGCCTCGCCGGGTTCGACGCATTGATGTCCGACGCCGTGGCGAAGGCCGAATTGCCCGACCTGTCCGACAGCACCATCCTGCTGGTCGTGACCGAAGGTGCCACCGATCCGGGTGCGTTCGAAGAGATCGTCGGCCGCCGCCCCGAGTCCGTCGGCCGCGTCCTCACCGCTGTTTCCTGACACCGAATCGCACGACAAACCAACCGAGAGGGACCCATGAGCAACGACACCGAGACGCAGACCGACGGCGACAAGACCCCCACGGTGCCACCCTTGACACCGATGTCGTTGGCCACGCTGCTTCGACGGATCGAACACGAGTGGGGATCTCGCAAGCGGATCTTCGACCTGCCGACCGCGCGCTTCTGGAAGCCCGACACGTTGCCGGGCGGTGGAGGCGTGGATCTGTCCTTCGAGTTCCTCGGTCGTCCTGCCGCTTCACCGGTGGGTCCCGCAGCCGGACCACACAGCCAGATGGCGCAGAACATCGTGTTGTCGTGGCTCGGCGGCTCGCGCCTCTTCGAATTGAAGACCGTGCAGGTCCTCGATGACCTGGAGATCGAGCGGCCCTGCATCGACATGGAGACCATCGGCTACAACATCGAATGGTCCCAAGAGCTGCTCGTCCACGAGAGCCTCGAGGAATACGCCAAGGCCTGGATCATCATCGAATTGCTGAAGCGATGGGAGCCGCTCCACGAGTTCATCGGTGCCCCCGACGATGGTGGCCCCGGACCCCACGTGTTCGACATGTCGGTCGGCTACGACCTGGCAGGCATCCAATCAGACAAGGTCGCCGGCTTCATCGACGCGATGCACGACGCCACCGACGAGATCGAGCGACTCAGAGCACAGATCCCCGAGGACTCGGTGTTCGCACAATTCCGCGACATTCCGATTCCGTCGCACATCTCCGACACGATCACGTTGTCGACGTTCCACGGCTGCCCGCCCGACGAGATCGAGCAGATCACCAAGCATCTGATCGCCGAGCACGACATCGACGTGATCGTCAAGCTGAACCCGACGCTGCTCGGGCCCGACGGAGTCAGCAGCATCGTCCACGACCGACTCGGGTACGACGATGTCGAGTTGGTGCCTGCAGCGTTCGAGGATGACCTGCCGTTCGACCGGGCGATCACACTGATCGACGACCTCCATCGATTCGCGCTGGACCACGGTCACCGCTTCGGCATCAAACTCACCAACACGCTTGTGGTGAACAACCACAAGCAATGGATGCCCGACACGACGATGTACCTGTCGGGAGCACCGCTGCACGTGCTCGCAACCGCCGTGCTGGGCAAGTTGACGGCCGCGCTCCCGGGCCGGTTCATGATCCCCGGCCACGACGGCGCAGATGCCGATGCCAGCGCGCCCAACGGCGGCGGCGACATCATGGTCAGCTTCTCGGCCGGTGTGAACAAGGACAACTTGGCCGACACGATCGCGATGGGCGTTCGACCGGCAAGCGTCTGCTCAGACCTTCTCAAGCCCGGCGGCTACGGCCGGCTCGCGCCGATGCTCAAAGCGCTCACGAAGGCCGTCGCGGCGACCGGATCGAGCGACCTCGACGGGTTCAGAACGGCTTCGTTGGCAACCGCTCGGGCGGCCGGACACCTCGACACCTCCGTCGCTCACTTCGCGCACATCACCGGCGACGACCCCGTCGGGGGGCTGGCCAGCTATCACCTCGACGGCAACTCGAAGCTTCCCCGTTCGGTCGACCACGATTTGGAGATGTGGGGATGTGTTGCGTGCAACTTCTGTGTGACGGTCTGCCCGAACGACGCCTTCTTCAAAGTGCCCACACCAGAGGCGCTCGCCGCGGAAGTGGAAGATGCCGGCCGTCAGCAGTACATCTTGTTCGGCGAACTGTGCAACGAGTGCGGCAACTGCCTCACCTTCTGCCCGGAGAACGGTGACCCGGCGATGATCAAGCCGAAGCTCTTCTTCGACGAATCACGCTTCGCCACAGCCGGAGGCCCCAGCTTCCTGCTCGACCTTGCTGGTGGCGCAGACGGGATGTCGATCACAGCAAGCCACGGTCTCGAGGATCAGGTGCCCCGCCTCCTGTCAGTACTCACCGCCGACGAAGGCCTCCCGGTCCCATCGAGCTGACGCACCAAATCCCGCGCAGTAGCCTGTGCCGGTGGACGGGATGACGATCCTCGATGGCGGAATGGGCAAGGAGCTGCGGCGCATCGGGGCGCCTTTCCGCCAGCCGGAATGGTCGGCGCTCGCTCTGATGGAAGCACCCGACATGGTCGTGCAGGCGCACGCGAACTTCATCGACGCAGGTGCTCGGACGATCATCACGAACAATTACGCCGTCGTGCCGTTCCACCTCGGCGACGCATTGTTCGCCGAGCGAGGGCGAGCACTCGTGGATCTGGCTGGACGGCTCGCTCGCGAAGCCGTGACAACGGGCGACGCCGTCGTCTCGGTAGCGGGTTCGATGCCGCCGCTGTTCGGGTCCTACCTACCCGACGCATTCGACCCCGAGCGCGCGGCGCCGATCTACGCGGAGATTGCCACCGCGCTCGCACCGCACGTCGACCTGTGGATCGGCGAGACGCTCAGTACGACTTCCGAGATGCGCTCGATCATCGACGCCATCGACATCGCGGGTGCGACGCAACCGATCTGGATGTCATTCGCGCTGCCGAACAGCTTCGACGAACGCGGGCCAGCGCTTCGCTCCGGCGAAACGGTCGGCGACATCGTCGAGGCGGTGGCATCGCTCGGTGAACGCGTCGAGGCGGTGTTGTTCAATTGCTCGCTGCCCGAACAGACCGGCCCCGCCCTGATCGGCCTTCGCGCCGCACTCGACGCGGCCGATCTTGCGTACGTGCGGATCGGTGGCTACGCGAATGCGTTCCCGGTCATCGAGCGCGGGGACTACAGCGCCAAAGAGGTGATCTACGAGCGACGGGAGGAACTCACCGGCGAGCGTTACGCCGACTTCGTCGCCTCGTGGGTCGACGAGGGCGCCACGATCATCGGCGGATGCTGCGATATGTACCCCGAACACATCGCTGCCCTTGCCGACCGGTTCGGGCGACGTTTCGCAGGACTTCGCGATTGAGCCACGACGCCGGGTTCCCGGCCTGCGACGATGGAGTGATGCAACACCGCAAGACCGGCGCGCTCATCGGAGCCGCGCTCCTCGCTCTGGCGGCATGCGGTTCCGGTTCTGACGGCGCAGCCCCACCTGTCGCCAACGAACCACCCGCGGCCTCACCGGTCGCTGACGGCGTCTCCGACGAGACCGAGGTCGCATCCACGGCTGCTCCCGTCGATGAGCAGGTCGATGAGCCGGTGGATGAGCCGGTCGAGGCCCAGAGCGAACCGCCCGCCGCAACGGCGGCATCCGAACCCGACGTCCCCGCAGAGACCGCGGCTCCGGCGGCGCCGGCGGAACCAGTCGTCGGTGGTCGGTTGTTGGCCGCCGATGTTCAGACCGAGGCAGATTTCGACGCCAACCCGTTCCCCGATCTCGTCGTCGAGGACATCGGCAAGGACGCACAGGTCAACATCAAGAACATCCTGCCGTCGGACCGACCGGTCCTGCTGTGGGCGTGGGCACCGCATTGACCGACCTGTCGTCGGGAAGCTCCCGACGTCGAGCAGTTTGCTCGAGATCATCTCGACGAGGTCGAAGTCATCGGTTACGGCACCCAGGACACCCGCCCCGAAGCGGTCGAGTTCGTCAACGATCGCGGCACCGACTCCTTCACGATGCTGTGGGACTCTTCGTCCCAGTCGTGGATTTCATTCGAGATTGTCGGTCAGCCGACGCTCGTGCTCCTGGACACCCAGGGCAACGAACTCGGACGCTGGTTCGGCTTGAACGAAGGCGAGATCCTCGATCTCGTCGCCAACGCCTGACTCCGTCAGCAGATGGGGTTGTTGCCCAGTAGGCAGAGTCCGAGTTCCATGACGCCACCGACGCAGGGATCGATGAGTCGGTAGTAGATCCGGTTGCCGTCGCGTCGCGTCGAGACGATCTGTTGATCCGACATCCGCTGCAAGTGGTTGGACACCGCCTGTGTGCTTGCGCCGACGGCGTCGGCGATGTCGGTCACCGACGCCTCGTTCGTTCGAGCGATCGTGTGCAGGATCCGTAGGCGGGTGTCGTTGCCGAGGACTCGAAAAAGCGCTGCGAGTTGATCGACCTCGGGCGCCTCGATGAGTTCGCGTTTGGCGAGCGCCGGTGGGATCACGTTGATTTCAGGGGTTGACATCTCTTCCAAACTATTCCATTATGTTGTGTAACAGTTGAATTCTAGCTGTTCTGACCCTGAGGAGCACACATGTCCAGATTCCAGCTTTCGGTGAACGTCGCAGACGTCGACGCCGCCGTCGATTTCTACACCAAGCTCTTGGGCGTTGCACCGGCCAAGCATCGCTCCGGGTACGCCAACTTCGTGGTCTCCGACCCACCGATGAAGCTGATCGTCGTCGAAGACGAAGGCGAACCCGGCACGATCAACCATCTCGGGATCGAAGTCGAGACCGGCGAGCAGGTCGCTGCAGAGACGCAAAGGATCTCCGCCGCGGGTGTCGAGGTCGAGGTCGATGATCCTCACACCTGCTGCTACGCCACCCAGGAAAAGGCGTGGACCCGCGACGCCGACGGCCTGCCGTGGGAGATCTACACCGTCGTTGGCGACACGCCGAACTTCGGTGCAAGCCCTCGCGGCGGCACACCACTCGATGTCATGCTCCCACCGGTCGACATCGACACGGTCGAGGCTGCGCTTGCCGGAGGCACTGCGACAGTGATCGACGCTCAAGGCGATGGCGACGGTCGCTTCGATGTCGCTCACATCCCGGGCTCGATCGACTTCGACCTCCACACCGTGCTCGATCAGGCCGCCGCAGCGATCCCCGACAGATCACAGCCGGTGATCGTGTCGTGCACCGACAACGACTGCCAAGGCAGCGAGTTCGTCGGCACCCTGCTCATCAAGGCTGGCTATACGAACGTGTCTCGCTTTCCTGGCGGGGTCAAGGAGTGGGAGGCCTCGGGCCGACCCGTCGGGTCTCGCCAGCCGACGTCGTGACCAGCCTCGACGCGCAGCGGACCGCCCGACCCGGGAGCGGGGACGCCGCTGACGCCGGGGCGCCGCAGCTCGGACGCGCCGACCGCGTGCAGCCGCTGATCCTGGTCGGATCGATCGGACTCGGAGTCGCGCTCTCCAAGGCGACACCCGGGTTCGCCGACGCGATGGGGCCGGCCATCTCGGTCGGCGTGATCGCGCTGATCTTCCTGGTGCTGCTGAACGTCGACCTGACCGGTGTCGGCCGCGCCTTTGCGAAGCGTCGATTCCTGGTCGTCGCCGTCACCATCAACTTCGTCCTCAACCCCGTGATCGCTTGGGGGATCGGTGCTGTCTTCCTGAGAGACGAACCCGAGCTGTGGGCCGGGCTGATCCTGTTTCTCGTCACCCCCTGCATCGGCTGGTACCTGATCTTCACCGAACTCGCAGGTGGGGACGCGACCCTCGGTGTCAGCCTGTTGGCGATCAACGTGGTGCTGCAACTCCTGCTGCTGCCGGTGTACCTCTGGCTGTTCGCAGGGAGCGTGCTCACACTCGACGTCGCCACGATCGCAACGAGTCTCGCCACGTACCTGCTCCTCCCGTTCCTCGCCGCGACCGTTGTTCGCTGGCTGCTGAGATCGGCCGGCCGGTCGGTCGCCATGGTGCAGGCCCGCTACCGGCTCTCGCACGTCAAGACGGTGGCCCTCGTGGTCGTGATCGTCGCGATGTTCGCGTCACAGGGCGACGTCCTCTTCGACAACCCCACGGTCGTCTGGCGGGTCGCTCCACCGATCGCAGTGTTCTTCACCATCGCCTTCGTCGTTGCGATCGTCGCCGCCCGATGTGCCCGGCTGCCCTACGAACAGACTGCGTTGCTCGTGTTCACGACCGCGTCCCGAAACTCAGAAGCATCACTGGCGATCGCGGTCACCGCGTTCTCGAGTCCACTCGTCGCATTGACCGTGGTGATCGGACCGGTCATCGAGCTACCGCTCCTCGTCCTCATGGTTCGCGGACTCCTGGCGCTGCGTCCCACAGCGGCCCCCTCCCCAACACCTCGCTCCGCCATACTGAAGTGATGTTCCGACATGTCGTCATGTTCGAGTGGGTCGATGGCGTGGACAGCGCCGACATCGACGCCATGGCTGCCGCTCTCGATGCGCTCGTGGCATCGGTGCCCGAGGTCGTGAGCTACGTCCACGGGCCCGACGTCGGTATCTCGGAGGGCAACTTCGACTACGTCATCGTGGGCGACTACGAGTCGGTCGACGACTACGTCGCGTATCGGGACCACCCCGAACACCAGCGGATCATCACCGAGCTGATCAAGCCGCACGTGGTGCGGCGCGCTGCGGTCCAGTATCAGACTGCCTGACTGGGTTCAGGGCGTCAGCTCGGCATCGCGGCGGCTGGTGCCGAGCGACAGGTTCGTGGTCTGGCCGACGGACACGCCTGCTGCTTCGAGTGCATCCACGAGTTCGCTGAGCAACAGCCCTCGGTACCACGGCTCCTGCGTCCGGTCGACGATCCATGCGTATGCGTTGAAGAACATCGCTTCGCTGCCGACGTGATCGAATGCCACGAAGGCCGGTTTGTCGTCGCAGTTCCACGAGAGTTGGTGCATCACATCGGTCATCACCTGATGGGCGAGCGCGCGGTCGGCGACACGGTCGAGCGGGACCTCGACACAGACTCTCCACCCGCCGAGGCGGCTGTGATTGAGGACTTGGCCGTCCTGGAACGACGAGTTCGGCACCCACGCCTTTGATCCGTCGGGCAACTCCAATTCGGTCCGCAACATCGTGCGGTACACGACCGTGCCGTGGAGGTCGCCGATGGTGACCGCTTCACCGACGCGGTAGATGTCGTCGATTCGAATCATCGCTCCTGCGACGAGGTTCTGGCCGACGGACGTGAAGATCACGGCCCCGGTGAAGCCGACGGTCGCCATCACTGCGGCCATGCCCGAGACATCCACGCCGATGACGACGAGAGCGAACACCGCCGTGACGACTTGTACCACCGTGGGCGCGAAGAACAGCAGTTGCTCGCGCAGCCTGCTGTCGTCGACCCGGGCGACGATGCGACGCAGCACGACCAGCACCAGCCGAGCGCAAATCACGAGCAAGAGCAACCGGAGCAGCGCCCGGCCGAGCGGCGCCCACGAGTCCCCGAGTTCGACGCCGATCGCATCCTGGACCCCGCGCAGGGACCCGAAATCGAACGCGAGGTGAGTGGTGAAGGTCATGTTGGTCGTCCCCTGACTGCCCGCCATGGGTCGATTCGTTCCCGCTTCGCACCGATACTGGTGCGACAAGATGCCCGGACCGTAACACGACCGTAACCTTTCCGATCGCATATCGACATATTGCCCGCTCGGTGTCTTCAGACCTCGTTGAGGAGGACCTCGTCGGTGACCCACCGCTCGAGGTTCGCCAGGAAGGCCTCGGCTGCTCGACGGCCGGTTTCGTCGGTGGAGCCAGAGTTGTGCGGCGTGAGTATCAGGTTCGGTGCGGCCCAGAGCGGGTCGTCCGCGGGAAGCGGTTCTGGGTCGGTGACGTCGAGCCCGGCGCCGCCGAGGCGTCCTTCCACCAGCGCCGTGGTGAGCGCAGGCTGGTCGACGAGTTCGCCTCGGCCGACATTGACGAACAAGCCGTTGGCCCCGAGCGCGTCGATGACATCGGCGGAGACGATGCGAACCGTGTCGGGCGTCAGTGGCAGCGCGACGACCATCACGTCGTGATCCGCGGCGACCCGCTTCAACTCCGCCAGCGGCTGCACCGGATAGGGCTCGTCGCCCCGCGCCGCACGGCGAACGATCGTCGGGCGCATCCCGAACGCGTCCGCGAGCCGGGCGACCTCTTGGCCGATCGGTCCCCATCCGACGACGGCGATGCTCCGGCCGTCGAGTTCAGCCCAACGGTGCCAGTTCCATTCGGCACGGTCCTGCGAACGAATCATCGCGGGGAGGTCGCGGGTCAGCGCCAACAGGTACAGCATCGCGGTGCGCGCGATCGGGGCCGCGCTACTTCCCGAGGACGTTGTGAGGCGCACCCCGCGATCCGTGAACGTCGAGAACACCGGGCTGTCGACTCCGGCCGACATGGTGTGGAACCACCCCAGGTGCTCGGCTCGCATCGCAACGCCGAAGAAGTTCGCGGCGCGCTCGGGCCATGCGTCATGGGAGAAGAACGTCAAGGTGATGCGTTCGATGTCGTACTCGTCGACCTGCTCGTCACCGTCCAGGGTCACGTACTCGAGATCTGGCGCAATCGATCGCAGCCGTTCTTCGTTTGCCGCGAAGAACGTGTCGGTACAGAACAAGACGTCAGCCACGAAACGGATCATGCCACCACAGACAACTCTCGTGAAAGGTGCCAGGCACTTCGAGCGAGGTGCCTGGCACGTTTGTCGACGGTGCGAGTTCGTCCTGACGTGGCCGGCGTCGCGAGACTGGTGGAATGCGCACCGCCGCCACCGAGATGCTCGACATCGAATTCCCGATCCTCGCCTTCAGCCACTGCCGTGACGTCGTCGCCGCCGTCACCAAGGCTGGTGGCATGGGAGTGCTCGGTGCTGTGGCGCACTCCCCCAAGCAGTTGGAGATCGACCTCGACTGGATCGAGAACGAGGTCGGCGGCCGCCCGTACGGCGTCGATCTGATCGTTCCTGCCAAATACGCAGGCGACGGCGAAGGCGGCTACACCGTGGAGGACATCAAGAAATTGATCCCGGACACGCATCGGGAGTTCGTCGACGACATCCTCGCCCGTTACGACGTTCCGCCGCTCACCGACGTGAACGACGCGAAGCAGGGCACCTACGGCGCCGATGGAGATGCACCGTTCAGTGCAGCGAGCGCGATGCCGCTGCTCGACATCGCCCTCGCACATGACACCGCGTTCGTTGCCAACGCGCTCGGCCCGCCACCGCAGTTCTTCATCGACCGCTGCAAGGAGGCCGGCAAGCTGATCGGCGCACTCGCGGGCCGGCCCCAACACGCCGAGCGCCACCAAGCGGCCGGCGTGGACCTGATCATCGCGCAAGGTTCCGAGGCCGGAGGGCACACAGGCGAGATCGGCTCGATGGTGCTGATCCCCGAAATCGTCGACGCCGTGAACATCCCGGTGCTCGGAGCGGGCGGCATCGGTCGTGGACGACAGATGGCCGCGGCCATGGCGCTCGGCGCGCAAGGTGTCTGGTGCGGGTCGGTGTGGTTGACCACCCACGAGGCCGAGACGCAGCCCGCAGTGAAAGAGAAGTTCCTCGCCGCCACATCGGCCGACACGATCCGTTCGCGATCGATGACGGGCAAGCACGCTCGGATGCTGAAGACGAAGTGGACGGAGGAGTGGGAGCGCGAGGACACGCCCGACCCGCTCGGCATGCCGTTGCAGCCGATTCTCACGAGCGAGGCCGTGACCCGCATCAACCGCGCGTCGGCCACCGTCGGGTCGGGCGCGAACGAATTGGCCGGCTACTTCGTTGGCCAGATCGTCGGCACAATGAATCAGCCGAAGGCTGCGGCCCAGGTCGTGATGGACATCGTCGAGGAGTTCATCGAGTCCGTCGAGTCGCTCGCCGCGCAACTCCAGACCTGACCAAGTCGGCGCGTCTGGTTCTGAACCAGACGCGCCGACTCAGCCGGCCAGGTGATCCCAGG
>RCMY010005278.1_pt1 | contig 11266 bp, 11 predicted proteins | sample 2041341 | NCBI WGS metagenome assembly RCMY01 (sample SAMN09708234, study PRJNA481090) | Marine sediment metagenome, whole genome shotgun sequencing project.
TCCGATGTGATCAGCACGTTCTGCAGCAAGATCATCGGCATCGATCCACATCGATGCATCAAGCTCCGCCTCACGCGATAATTCCGAAATAGCTGAACGAAAGCTGTGTCCGTCGTGATACATCAACCATCCAATCGCACTGCCACCGAACTGGCAGTGTTCACATGAAAATCGATACGTGGACTCGTCAACGATCAATGTTCCCTCTGGAGAGCCGGCATGAAAAGGACAGGACCCATCGTGGCGGCCCTGCCCCACATTTCTCAGTGGTGTCGACTGGCGAATCAGCCCCACCAGATCTACACTGGCAATCAACTGATCCAGATACGCTTGCTCTATTCGGGACATGAACTGATACTCAAATCCGCTATACGGATTCGGCCAGGCCGGTCATGCCTGACAGATGAAGCCCCATGGCCATCAAGGTGCCAAACGCACCGATCACGATCGCCCCGGCAATGCCGGCGGCCTCATAACCCAGTTGCACCGAAACCAGGCCCCACAGGCCGGTGTACGCGACAATGATCAAGAGTGAGACGTAGGGTAGGACAATGCCGATGCTCAGGGCCATGAAGGTACCCACCCCGTTAACCAATGACTCGCTCAATACGCCGACCATCAATGCGGTCAAGGCGAATTCAAAGGCAACAAAGGTTGATGGCCCGGCGTTGAACCTGGCTTGTGTGATCGCTCGTCGGTAGTCGCTCATGGTAGTACTCCTGTTCAGTCTTGCGTGCGCTCACGCTCCTCGGTTGTCGAATGGGCCAGCTGTGCCTCCACTGCCGACTTCGCTCTCAGAACAATGCGTAGCCGATGGCGGCAACAGTTCATACCCATCGTGCAGTCGTCGCGCGACAAGTTGCGACAACCCGCGCTCCAATGCCTCAGCGCTGTCATAGACCAGGGTGTGCTGCCGACCGCTATACTGATCCAGTGAATTCCAGAACTGGGCAACTATCCAGTCTCCCAGCAGATCCTGACAGGCAACAAAGTGATAGCTCATTCGCCGATGCCGATGAACCAGCGTACCGTACTCACAACGGTTCATAAAAAACCGATCCTTGCCATGTGTTCGCGCGGATCGTGCCCCAGATAGGTCATGTACCGGCGCGTCATTTCCGGATTGCTATGCCCAAGCCAATGCTGCAAGGTTTGTAGCGGAACTGCGTGCAGTAGCGCATTGAAAGCAAAGCTGTGCCGGAACGTATTGAACGTCACATCAAACTCAACGAAACCACCGGGCACACCTGCATCCAGAGTCTCGATTCTCGCCTTCAACCACTGACTGGCGCTTTGGCGAGTGATGCCAAGCATCGCCTTGTCATGAGCGACTCCACTGTCGCGCACTCCCCTCTCCAACACACCCAGAAAATAGGCATCCGTCACCTCGACGACTCTCACCGCCCCACCTTTGCTCGGATAGTGAACTGCCGCCTGTGCGCCTGGCTCAGTCACCACATTGCTTCCTTTCAACGCAAGCACCTCCCCGATCTTCGCCCCCGTGTACCACAAGATGCTGAACAACAGTTCATGCCGCCAGTCACCCGGACACCGGACAAGCCGTGCCATCTCGGGAGCCAGCAGATACTTTACGTGCTTCGAGTCCGATGCCATCGCTCGTGCTCGATGCTGCTGCCAGTACCCCCAGTCAATTGACAACGCCGGACTCGTTGATCGAGCCGGTGTGGCTGACCGGGATCGCTTCAGTGGCTTGGCTCGACGGACGTTTGACACGGCAGGGGCTCATGTGGCTCGTGGAGCCTCATTTGAACACTCTTGCCCGCGTGTGCCCACTCATCAACTGCCCGGGCAACTCCTGGTGTTGCATAAAACGCCTCAATCTCTTCAATGCTGGCCTGACTCATATCCACCGTCACTGCGATCATGATCATCACCCCTATCGTGTTCTGAACCCCTACCCCGAAACGCCGGCAGCAATTCTCGTTGTCTTGGCACCGAAGACTTCATAGCCAATAGCGTCAGCGTGACAGACACGATAACACAAAAACTGACAAATGTTTTCTAATGTTTTTGTCATATCACGAACCAAACAAATTTTGACCGAACGACAGAGGCTCGAAAGCCAGAGGATGGCCACACTCAACGGGTAACTGATGTTCAGCGATCTTGAAGGCTTGGTTTGGAAACGCAAAAAATGAAGAGACTTACCGCTCTCGTTCCCGACCTCTTTCAAGTGATTGACCGATGGCACGCTCGTTCTCTTGCCGGGCATTGCCCAACCGATCACGCGTCGCCTCGGACAATGCGGCCTTGACCGGACTGTTTCGATCGATGCGGGACAAAAGATTGGACAATTCCCGGCGGTAGCCGGTCACCGCCTCGTGCTCGCCTCGAGCGCCAAGGCTCTGGATCTTCTGTTCAAGCCCCTTCCACCGTTCCGACAGCTCGGTTGCCTGGCTACGAGTCTTCATGTCGCTGACCACACAAGCGGCCTCTGGATGCTGCTGCCGGGCAATTTTCAGCGCCTCGTACTTCCGATATTCAGCTCTGGCATGGAACCGGGCCTCGAAGTGTTTGACATCTCGATTGGCCAGAGCAAACGCCTTGGCCAGTCTGTCGTGCTCGGCATTTTCAACCTGATTGACCGATGTCTTCTCAAGCACGCCCCGTTGCTCATGAAGCGTGTGCTTTGCGGTATCTCTGATCTTCTCCAGCCGAATAAGCTCTGCGCGCTGCAGTCGTTGCTGTGCTTGTAGATTGATCTGTGCCTGGCTTGTCAGCGTGTGTTGGGCCTGCTCAGGAGCCATGAGATCGACAACGTTCTGCTCACGCTTCATGCCCAGCCCATCTCTTACCATCCGCTCCATCAGATCAAGAAAACCCTGACGATCGCCTCGCACATAGTCGGCGATACTTGTTCGAAATGCACGAACATTCATGTCTGTCCGAAAGAGTTCCACCCCGTGGCTGCGGGCAAGGAGTTCGGTAAATACCAGCGTAGAGCCCGTGTTGCCATCACGAAACGGATGACACGCCCAAAGTCCTGCCGCGTGATGCGCTAACCGTGTCGCATACAGATCAGGATTCGAGCCAGCCGTCTCGCTCGACAGCGAGCTATCACAGTGAAGCTGATCAAAGACGTAATCCAGACGTGTCTTGACAGACTCGACCAGCCCGTCAGGGTGTGGATAGTCCCGGAACTCACCGGCGAACGCCGGACCGTGCTCGCCCACCTTGGAAAAGACTTTCTCGAATAACCGACGATGAATCGCTTGAAGGTGCGCCTGATCAAAACCACCTTGCAACGGCTCATCGACCAATTCGGCAAACGCTCGAGAACTGAACTTCAGTTCGGCCGCGCCCAATTCGCTCTGATCGTTCAAGCCCAGAGGCGTGCTATGACTACGGACGATCTGGTGCTCGGGACGGGAGAGTGTCTGTTCGAACATGGCTTCGATTTTTGACGTGTCCACGGCATAGGCATGGACTACCGCCTCGATGACCTGGTCTTTCGTTGTTTGGCTCCAGTCAAACTCATACCCCGCTTGTCGTGCGATCTGATCGAACAACACTCGTTGCGCACGACCATTGCCTTCGGGGAATGGGTGAATAACGTTAAGCTCGCCGAAATAATGCGCCGCGCGTTGGATGAACTGCGGTCTTTCTACGTTCTGTAGATGGCTCTCTTTCTTCAACTCATCAAACAAGGCCTGCGCCTCGGGCTGAATTCGTTCTGGCCATTCAAATCGCGATATGCCCTTACTAGTCTGAAAAATCCGCTCTTTGCCTGCCCAGTCATAGATGTCTTGAAAGAGAAAGCGATGAATTGCTTTGAAATACGGGTAGTCGAGCTTGCCCTGCAAGGGGGTGGCGTCGAGTATCGCTAGCTTAGCGACCGTGATTTTTTGTTCGGCTTCAGCTAAAAGCGTTTTTTCAGTAATACCGAGTTTATTTTGTAAACAATCGGTGCCTGGAATGAGATAGGGGTTGAACGCCACTGATGACAACCAGGTTTACCTAGCTGGCCGCTTTTTCTGGGTGTCGGATTTTGCGATCGCGCGGTAACGTGCGACCAGTTCGGCGACGACGTCGTCACCGTTTTCCTTTCCTTCAAGAATGCTGCGACAACGCGCAATGTCTTCATCGTCTAATTCGAAGCCTTCGATTGCCATTGTGCCAATGACATTTTTAATAGAAGCTTCAGTTCTCCGTTCATCCACAAGCCCTGCCACGATGAGCTGATCCAGCTCGTCGCCGCTGATATCACCACGGTCCCAAAGGATCATGAGCTTCTTGAACTCATCGTCCGCCACGCTGCCACCCAGCTCACCGAAGGCGATAGCCGATTCGACCCGCTCGCTCATTTCGCTCGCCAGGTCAATGCCTGCGATCATCGGTCGCACGCGCTCTAGAAGAGATTGCAGGTCATCCTGCTTCATTGTGGTTGCTGCAATGGCCATCGCTACCTCCGGTGGTGGAAAGAACAAAGCGCTTGAATGTGCCTCGTGTCGGTTCGGGCACTTTGTTCATTGTGCCAGCTGAACTCGATGTCGCACACAAATCAAAATACCGAACAATCAGGTGTTAAACCAGTTTAAATCATTATACTAGACTGACAAATATCTTGTAGGGAAATAACAATCTCTAACCTATCGCCCTAAACTCCGATCTCGCGCCTGTGCCCGCTCCATGGATTTTTCACTTCGAGCCAGAGCGGCATCGAGTGCCGCTCGCTCTGGGGCACTCATGGCGCTTTTTACGGCGCTCGGCGCCCTGGCAATCTGCTGCAGCACCTGGTGCAGATCTGTGCGCACACGTTGTGCATCCAAAGAATCTGCATTCACACCCAACCCTGTCAACGTTGACTCCAACGACTGCCAGCGGCCAACGAGCGCGTTAGCATTGTCGCGAGCCTTGCCTATCGAGAGCACTGAGGCGGCTTGAGGCAATCGCTCGGCGGCGCCTTTACTAGCAGAGTACTCGCGATATTCACGACCATCACGGTACGTTGAGTCCAAACGCTGTATCGCTTGCTGGTCGTTGTGATGCTCGACCTGTAGAGATTTCCTCGTCTCTTGCCATTGCGCCTCACGCGCCTTTCCCCCAAAGAGCACGCGCCCTGGATGGGTGTTCTCGTGCGCCTCCAGCGCTCGCCTCGAAGCCTCCGCAATCGCTCGAAGAGCGCCTTGCTCCCGAGCGTGCTCGCGATTCTGCTCACTCAAGAGCCTGTCACGCTCGGCATCGAGCAACCGCTGCGCCTCCTCCATACCCATTCTCATTGGAACTGCTTCTGCGATAGCGGGAACCTCTGCTGATGGTTCGGTGACACCGGCCCGTGTCACGATTGGCGCAAAATTCAGTGGCTCAACTGTCGCGGTATCCAGCTCCAGCCCATGACGCTCGGCAAGCTCCAGTGCTGTCTCTTGACGCCGGACACGACTCACCACTTCCCCAAGACTTTTTCCAAACATCAGCTCATTCGAGACATACACATCGGTACGCTCCCGGTGTCGAGACAGAGACACGTAACCCAAGTGCTTGTCCATCGTCGCGCTGGCAAGCACAAAACTACGATCAACCGTCATGCCCTGAGACTTGTGCACTGTCGCAGCGTAGCCGTGCGCGACATCTGAATACTCATCATGAGTGAACCGCACAGGCTCGCTTTGACCATCCAGGACTACGCTCATCACGCCTTCAATGTGCGACTGAACCGTGCCCAAAGATCCGTTACTGACTTTCAGCGATCGATCATTGCGTGTGAACAGGATTCGATCCCCGGCTCCGAACGCACCCTTCACGACCTCCGGCACCTCATCAGGCAGGATCGGCTCGTAATCCTCATTGGCAATCTGGAACTCATCACCTGAGACGGTTCTGACCCGATGCTCATCCCCTGCCCGACCCAGATATATCCCCTCATCCCCTGCCTTCACACCATAAACCGAATCGTCAGAGCCAAAGCGAATGCGATCCCCGGCTGTGAGTCCGAAAGGCGTCCGTACCGGCGTCTCCTTAGCATCTTCTCGCCCGAATACCACACCAGCCTGCACCGCACCGCTTTCCACCAGACCGGCCCGGATTTGCTCATTGATCTGCCATACATCCTTATTTCGATGTGCCAGTACGATCTTCGACCCCTCATCCACGGCCAGATAATCACTGACCAATTGATCAAAGGCATCAGACGATTCAGCGAAATGATGGACATGACCCGCCGCCTCATACGCACTGACAGCCAGCACACCACGCCCTCGAGCCAGGTTCTCGGTCGCCTCACGCTGCCAGGCAACCTTCTGTCGTCGTACAGTGCCGATCTCGGTAAAACCTTGCTGCATGGCGATATCTCGGAAAGGGCAACCCGCTTGAATGGGCTGCAGCTGCTCGCCATCACCAATCAGGACCAGTTTCGCCCCGGCCCCCACTACCTGAGCCAGAACCCGGTCCATAAGCACGTTGTTCACCATGCCCGCCTCATCCATCACCACGACATCCCCGGCCTTGAGTGAATCGTGGGTTTTCTCAACCTCCCACAGCCAGCTGGTGATCGTGCGAGACTCGATTCCGGACGAAGCACTGAGCTCCATCGCAGCCTTACCACCCAAAGTAACGCCAACCACTCGATGCCCCTGGGATTCATAGGCCTCCTTGACACTCCTGAGCATGGTTGACTTACCGGCCCCTGCAAGTCCCACCACAACCCCGAGCCGACGACCATCCAGTAGCGCTTTTGCTCCATCCTTTTGCTCATCTGATAGATCCGTTCGCGCAATTACAAAGTCCTGAACAGCCTTCTCACCAACGGCGAAAATTTCAGACGCTCGACCTAGAATTTCGCTCTTACCTCTGATGACCATCTCGGTTTCGAGCACTCGTTGGGTAGTCAGAAACTCCTGACCATCCGCTTTGATTTTGATCAAAAGCGACGAAGCATCCAGCATTGTCTTGACCTGTGCATACACGTCGGCAGAGGCACAAAGCTCATTCAACTCTCGGTACAAATCATGCCTAGTGAAGACACTCTTGCGATCCGACACCCGTTCAATGACCATCTCCGGATGCGCTAGAAGTGCTGCATCCCGAGCGCTGATGGCAGCATCTCGTTGCTCTTGCCGAACGGTCTTGATGCCCTTGTCTTCCATGGCATGAGCCGGACCAAGATGCACCTCAGCTCGATACTGCCCGTCGTTGTTCATCACCAGCGCATCGATACCGTTTTCGCGAAAGTAGGCATTCTGAAATTCAGCCCATCGGTGACGCAGTTGCTCTACCTCCGCGATCTTCTTGCCCCCGTAGAACTTTCCATTGCCCTCACGATATTTTGCACCAAAGCGATCACCTTCAAGCACCCGTGTGGTGCGCATGAGATGGGCATGGGGGTTCCCATCGCTGTGATAGTGGATTGCCAGATCGACAACCAAGCCTTTGGAAACAAACTCCTGTTCAGCAAATGTCCTGGCCAATTCAATGTGTTGTGCCTTGCTCAATTCGACCGGCAGAGCGATCACCGCATCAATGGCAAGCTGAGCACTCATTCGTCGATTGTGCTCATCCTCACGAGCCTCGACTGCACCCCAGAGTGTCGTTCGATCTCGAAGAGATTCAGCGGCGCCAGCCGGCAGAAGAATCTCGGAATGGCCAACTTCGTCCGCCCGGTGAGCATAGTTGGCGACTCGTCCAATACGCTCATCGATCAGTTTCTCGCCAGCACGGTAGGCCGCCGCTTTGATAGCGGTATGACCCGCACTGCGGGTCAGGATGCTGGAACGGGCGAATTCGATAGCCATAGGCTGAGAATACATCTATCGCGCAGCGATCGCAACATTGAGCACCGCTCAATGTATATTGCGCCTTTGCTATTACCTCGGTCTAGACAGCTGAGTTCAGGTATGTGATGATATTGCTCAATGACCACAGGAAGATGCGTGATGGCGACAATAGGCAATGAAATTGAGAAACAGAAGAAGATCATCGCAGACACAAAGCGAAAAATCGAAGAACTCAAAGCGAAGGAAGCCAAACGGATACTTCGTATTGCTGAGAAAGCAGGATACTTCGATGTGTCTGTAACAGATGAACAGCTTGAAGTGGGAATGAAGGAAATCGTTAAAGCGGCAATGGCTGGCACATCAGGTACGACTGAAAACAGTCAGGAAACCGCGCATTGATGTGAGCACGCCCGCCTCCTTAGTTCGACTTGAACAAAAGCTCAAGCGCGAGGAGCTCAAACTCGCCCGTCTCAAAAGTCAGCAAGATGAGAATCGAGTGCGTGACACACGTCTGAAGTACAGACTGGGCGGATTGATTTTCCTTCTTGGTTGGGAGCGATGGGATCACGCCAGGCTGGATGAGAGATTGGCAAGTGCAAGGCAACAGCTAGCAGATGGTAATCAGATCGATCAATTCCAGGCACAGGGAGAAGCCGAATTTCTCAAACGAGAAAATCAGAAATTGAAGGTTGAAGCCCTGTCTACATCAGGACTTAATGAAAAACAACGGTTGGAACTTAACCATCAGGTGATTGAGCTAGGGGGAATGATGGTGAAGCACGGATTTGAAAAAATTCCGCGAAATGCAGTTTTGGGAGCACTGATTGTTGGTTAACCGCATCGAGAAAACTCGTCAGAATCAACAATGCCTGACATGGGTTGTGCATAGTTGCCACGACCTCAGCTTGGTCGTCCGTAACGATCTGATAAGAGAACTCCTCACCGTGCGTGAAATTGTCACCGCCGTTGATGCCTCTGTACGGAACACGTCAAAAAGTTAATTCACTATCAGGGTGTTGTCCTTCCCTATCCGGGTAACTACGAAAATCGGAATCATGTATTGGTGTGCCCGGAGTCCGGCACCTGCAGGATGCACAAATGGACCACGAGTTTGTCTGGAATATCAACGCGTTGATACATGGCGAATTCCTGATTGTACGAGACCAGGATGCAGATAATTTATTTGACAATAGAAATGGATGATCTCGTAAGTGAAGTGGCAAATATCGTAGTGGATGGGTTTGAAGGCATTAGTTGGACCGATATCCCATCAGCTATCACTGACGTGAGGGAGTCGTTTGGGGTTGATCGAGTTAGTCGGGTAGCAATTGATAGTGATGGCCATGCAATCGGCTGGAAAGGAGGTATCAAGAAGTACGACGGTCATGTCTGGGAAATGCATCCACTCGTTGTAAGGCCTGAAATGCAACGGCTGGGAATTGGGGCCGCCCTTGTTGACGATTTCGAGCAATGTGTTCTAGATCGAGGTGGGGAGACGATCATGCTCGGAGCAGATGACGAGACCAATTCCATTTCACTTGGCGGCGTTGATCTGTATCCTGATATGGCTGAACACATTCGCAACATCAGAAACCTCGCTGGCCACCAATTCGAGTTTTATCAGAAGCAGGGTTACCGCATTGTGGGAGTGATTCCAGACGCAAACTGGGCCGCCTCTCGTTGGGCGTCCGTTCGGGTATGTGCCAGGCGTTCCTGCTCCAGAGCAGCGGTGGTTTGCTCTCGAGCGCTCTGTTCGCCAGCCAGGGCTTTTTCCAGACCAGCAAGCGTGGTGTGTGCCGCCTGCTCCGCCTTCAAATCCCGTTCGAACTGTTACCGGGCGTCGTTCACCACGCGATCGGCTTCGAGGCCCAGGGCACGCCACAGCGCTCGGTCACAGCCGCGGTGAGCGGTTCAGTCAGCGCACTGCCCGGCACCTCTCTGGCTTCGGCCTTTCCCTTCTCAGGTGTTATGTTTACGAACAGCTTTCCTGGTCGAAAATTCACGATGCCGACAATGCCCGAGACCCGTCCTGACGTCCCACTGATCGTTGACGGTGGTCAAACGACTCCAGCGTTGACATCGGCCTTGGCCTCCGCACATGACTACGCCACCGCCAGCACGATCTGCGCGTTTCTAGCCACCGAGGCAGACTCCGGATTGGCCACCGCTACCCTCGCCCGCCGTCTGGCGGCCATTCGGGTCGTGCATCAGGGCAATCAGCAGACATCCAGCCACGATGCGCCGGCGGTGCGGGAGGTGATGCGCGGTATTCGCAACCGGCAAAAGGGTCGCCCTTCGCCGAAAAAAGCGCCGCTGATCGATACCGATCTGACCTTGCTGGTCGACACACTGGATACGACCACGTTGGCGGGTTCTCGGGATCGCGCCCTGCTGCTGATCGGCTTCGCCGCCGCCCTGCGGCGCTCGGAGATCGTCGGTATTGATGTCGAGCACCTCACCTTTCGTCCGGAAGGTCTGACACTCACGATTCCGTTCTCCAAGACCGATCAAGCCGGCAAGGGGGCCCAGATTGCGGTACCGGCCATTTCCCTCTCGCGTTACTGCCCGGTGGCTGCGTTGAAAGCCTGGCTTGCGATTGCAGGACTCACTGAAGGGGCCGTGTTCCGGCGGTTGCGACGCGGGCCCCGCGTTGGCCAGGATCGACTGTCCGACAGCACCGTGGCCAAACTCATCAAACAATGCGCCAAAAACGCCGGCCATCAGAACGTATCGATGTTCGCCGGGCACAGCCTGCGACGCGGCTTCATCACAACCGCCGCCAGGAATCGTGCCGATGTATTTGCGATCGCCGCCCAGTCGAGGCACCGGTCATTGGACACCGTACGGGAATACGTGGACGCAGAGACGCGTTTCGATGATCACCCGGGGCTAAAGATGTTTCAATGACGCGTCATCGCAAGTGCATAGCGAATTACAAATCATGACGATTTTTCGCTCTAATTAGCAATTCGCCATACACACCACAAGGCTCTGGGCAAGGCGGCAGATTTCAAGAAAATCGACTATCCCCGCCCTGATGGCAAGATCAGCTTCGACCGACTGTCATCGGTGTTTCTATCGAACACCAATCACGCGGAAGAACAACCTTGCCACTTGCAACTCAAGGATCATGAGATTCCGATTCAGGTAAATCTTGCGCTGTATGACGCGCCCGAGCAGCGCTATTGTCCGGCTGGCGTCTACGAGATTGTGGAGGAGTCTGGGACATCACGCTTGCAGATTAATTCCCAGAACTGTGTTCGCTGTAAAACCTGTGATATCAAAGACCCCTGCCAGAATATCAACTGGGTGGTCCCAGATGGCAGCGGCGGACCGAACTATCCCAACATGTAAGGATCTTGAGAATCTGCTATATTTTGCGCACTTTCGCGTCTCTAACGCCCGATATTACTGGAGCGCGTTCTGAAAGAAGGTCCAGAAAAATCTGAATTCCCAATCGCCCCTAGACGCGAGTAGCATCAATTGATGGTGCTTTATGAATCTGCTTCATATGCTTGCGTAAGCACGCGTCCCAC
>RCMY010005041.1_pt1 | contig 11263 bp, 8 predicted proteins | sample 2041341 | NCBI WGS metagenome assembly RCMY01 (sample SAMN09708234, study PRJNA481090) | Marine sediment metagenome, whole genome shotgun sequencing project.
TGTTTGGCGACGTATTTTTCCTCTTTGGCCGATTTTAAAAACCAATCCCTCGCCGTATGCGCATTGGTCATGGTTTCTTGCGTAGTAAAGGTTTTGGATGCAATTAGGAACAGGGTTTCCTCAGGATCCAATCGATTCAGGGTTTCTGCAATCTGCGTTCCATCTACATTGGAGACAAAATGAGCCTCGATACCCTTCTTCCAATACGGACGTAATGCCTCGGTCACCATTACGGGACCTAAATCACTGCCGCCGATGCCAATGTTGACGATATGCCGTATCGCTTTACCGGTATATCCTTTCCATTCATCGGTATGGACTTTTTCGCAAAAGGCTTTCATCCGCTGCCGTACTTTCTCGACTTCGGGCATGACATCTTTTCCATCGGCAAGCACAGGTTTCCCAGAGAAATTTCTAAGGGCCGTATGCAGCACGGCTCGGTCTTCGGTCTCATTGATTTTATCACCGTTGAACATGGCTTCGGTGGCCGTTTTCAAATGACATTCCTCCGCCAGTTCGAACAAGATCTTCATCGTAGCATCGGTAATCCTATTTTTTGAATAGTCGAATAACAGGTCTTTAAATTCGAGGGACATGGTTTCAAAACGCTTGGGATGATCAGCGAAAAGGTCTTTCATCTGCGTTTCCTTGATTTCCGAATAATGTTCGATCAGATCTTTCCATGCCGAAGTCTCGGTAGGATTTACATTAGGTAGCATACGCTATATATTTAAGTGAGTGTTCTCTTTTAATTCCGTAGTCCGAATGTAGCAATAAAATCGCATCTTTTACGAACAGGATAACGGACTCTTCACATCTTCGGCTTTCAAACACATGTTATCGGTTTAAGGGCAATGTACTTCTCACTTTGCTTGATAAATAATCCTAATGTTGACCTGATAAAGGACCTTTAAAATTTCGATCTAATATTGAATGGATTTGTCCCAAAAAACGTTCGTTTTATGGGGCTTTTTTAAAACTGACATTAAAACGTAGATTGAGCTGGATTTTACTTGTTTTCGGGGTAAATTCTTTATTACCTGCAGATTTTTATGCGCAATCTTATCGGACCGCATTAGTTTTTCTACCGTTTTAATCAGCGATGAAATTTTAAAATTCGCTATGAATTCTATTATTGATATGTAATCAATCCGAGAATCGGCAGGACTAAAAACTCAATTTTGTTAAATCCTTTTATCGTTAACTGATAAATAGCAGTTATTAAAGTCAGTTCCCAAAAAAATATTCCAACCAGAAATGCATTTTATAAGTAATTCCGTTAGTCCTTTCTAAACTTAGTTTACTTTCGGTGCTGTTTTCGTCAATATTAACCACGGTTACACTTAGTTTCGCTAGCGGTCCTAAATTCGCTGAAAAAACGAAGAACGATAAATTGTCGTAAATTTTCAGTCCTCCATCATCAGAAAATCCACCAGCGAGATTATTTCGCCTTTCTGATGTTTTTCTTCTCTATCTTACTACATAGTCAAGTCAAGATTCAGAAATTGCAACAACATTTCTCTATTTTTTATGTAAATAATCCTCTTTTCGATTTCAATAATACCATCATCCTTAAATTGTTTGAGACTTCTTCCCAAACTTTCAGGGGAAGTGCCTATAAAATTTGATAAATCCTCACGGGTCAAATCAACACCGGTCGAATCCCCATTACATTGTTTAAACTTGTTCTCTAAAAGTAAAAGAAAAATAGCCAAACGCGTATTTTGGTCTTTTTGTGCAAGAACGGCAATGGTATTGGCAAGCACCCCAAACTCATGGCTAATATTTTTAACGACCGCTTGTTTTAATCTGGGAATATCATTTAGAAGTTTTAAAAAATTGGATTTGGAAATAAAATTCACTTCCAGATCTTCTAATGCTTCACAAGAATCTTGGTATCTTTCTTCGCCCAATAAGGCATGATACCCTAACACATCCTCTTTGGTATAGATATAGAAAATCTGCTCCTCACCACTGAAGCCACGTTTGAATTTCTTGGCTCTTCCACTCTTTAATTGGAAAACTCCTGTAGGAATACCTTCCTCGTAAAAGAGCATCCCCCCTTTTTTAATTGGCAATGTTTCCATCACCTTGTGGACAAATCTTTTTTCCGCTGAATTTAATTCCCCGAAAAGTCTGTCGCTCTGAAAATCAAACTGATCAAAAAAATTCTTCATAAAATAAATTAAACTCAAATGTAATAAATAATATACATATAAATAACAATTATTATTCTAAAGAATATCAAATGTTATACATTTGTATCAAATTATTTCAGTGATGATTTCATGTTTAAGTTTTCGCACTTCAATTATGGTCGCAGGTTTTAACAGGTGAATGATTTATCATTAAATGAAAGGAATAGGCGGCACTTGTAATAAAAATCTATCCCAATTATGTGCAGCTCCATTTGAATTTAAAAAAACGGCCACTCGCAGTGCCATTATGTAAGGCTACACTTTAGTCTTGTATTTCTTTTAGTTATAATTATTAGCCTTTTTCTGAAAATTCCATTAATGCGAATTTCGAGAACTATTTTATTGAATATGATCATTGACTATGCAACAAAGTAGTAAAAAAAGTAATGGATGTTCGAATTTAAAATCATGAATCAAGTAGGCAACCTAAATAATGAAAAAAGAATTTATACCTAAACTATTCTCTCTTCTAAAACAAGGAATATCTAAAAAAACGCTCACAAAAGACATTCTTTCAGGCTTAATAGTTGGGATAGTAGCCTTGCCATTGGCCATTGCTTTTGCCATCGCTTCAGGGGTTTCTCCAGAAAAAGGAATTGTAACGGCAATTATTGCAGGAATCGTTATTTCAACTTTTGGAGGTAGCCGGGTGCAAATAGGCGGGCCTACAGGCGCCTTTATTGTGATTGTTTATGGTGTTGTTCAGCAATACGGCACAGATGGCCTGACTATAGCTACTTTTATGGCAGGCTTCATCATCATAGGCTTTGGGCTTGCACGTCTCGGAAATTTATTAAAATTTATCCCATACTCCTTAATTGTTGGGTTTACAAGTGGCATTGCCCTTATAATTTTCTCATCTCAAATCAATGATTTTTTCGGACTACATATTGATAAGGTTCCCGCAGATTTTATAGATAAATGGAGGGTATATTTTACTAATTTCCATAACATTAATTTGTATGCCATTGGTATTGCAGGGGCCACTGTCATTATTACACTCTACTTTCAGAAAATTATTAAAAAAATTCCGGGGTCTATTATTGCAATAGTATTAGCAACGATAATAGTAAAATTATTTGATATTCCCGTTGATACCATTGAAAGCAATTTTGGGGAAATTCCCAATCATTTAAGTTTACCCCATATTCCAAATGTGAACTTTGATACCATTCAAGCCCTTATTCAACCAGCGTTTGCGATTGCCATATTAGGTAGCATTGAATCACTGCTTTCTGCCGTTGTTTCCGATTCGATGATTGGAGGAAAGCATCGTTCCAATATGGAACTGATTGCACAAGGAGCGGCCAATATTGCTTCATCCCTTTTTGGCGGTATTCCAGCCACAGGCGCCATTGCAAGAACGGCGACTAATGTAAAAAACGGGGGTAGAACCCCTATTGCCGGTATCGTTCACGCACTAGTGCTACTCGCTATTATGCTCTTATTTGCTCCCTATGCCAAGTTAATACCACTTCCTTGTTTGTCTGGAATTCTGATAGTGGTTGCCTATCATATGAGTGAATGGAGGCAATTTAAATCTATTTTAAAAGGCAATAGAATGGATATTATTATTTTGCTCACCACTTTTTTTCTCACCGTCATATTTGATTTGGTAATCGCGATAGAAATTGGGATAGTGTTATCAAGTTTTATGTTTATGAAAAGAATGAGTGAATCCGTTAATATTCAGGACTTTTCATCCGAAAATGAAAATGACGAGCATCTTTTTGATGAAGAACTATTGGACATCCCTAATGATGTCATTCTATACGAGATAAATGGTCCCTTGTTTTTCGGGGCTGCCCGACAGTTCCAAGAAACCATTATTAATACACACTTGCAACCTAAAGTTATCATAATAAGAATGCGCTACGTCCCGTTCATTGATGCAACTGGTTATCAGAGCATTAAAGAAATAATTAAGACCTATAAATCAAGAAAAATTATAGTCATAATTTCTGGTGTTAGACCAACCTTTAGAAAAGATTTTGAAAAGAATGAAATGTTTAAATTTTTAAAAAATGATTTTGTTGTAGATGATATTAATAAAGCAATAGAGAAAGCGAAGATGTTTTTGTAAAACAGCCCAGGTCAAATTGGACTCCAACGCACTATCGTTAATCTTCCTGGAGGCGGAGAGTGTGTAATTTTAACTCGGTCTGAGCATGGTCCCGAAACTTCGGGAGGTACTTGGATTTTGGAATTTTATTTTCGTTTCGTCGAATCCCGAACGATTAATTTCGGTTGTAACATAATTGTCTTGTCATTTACTAGCGTATTGCCGTTCTCAAAGTAATCTAGCAACAGATTACAGGCCAAACGTCCGATTTCCGTACCGGATTGGTCTACGGTGGTCAACGAAGGTTCGATGACCGCCGAAGTGGGTTCGTTGCTGAAGCCGGCGATGGCGATATCCTCCGGAATTTTTTTGCCGACACCTTTCAAATATTTCATTGCCCCGATGGCGGCCAAGTCGTTGGCGGAAATAATACCGTCCATATCATCGAATTCTTTCAAAGCTTTGCTTGCCAATCGATATCCATCTTCCTCTAGAAGTTTTGATTCGAATACCATATTTCGGTCATAGGGTAAATTATATTTTTCCAAAGCGGACCGATAACCTTCATGTCGGTTTTTGTAGATTTCTACATCCATTGGAGCAGTGAATTGGACAATCTTTTTGCATCCCTGGAGGATAAGATGTTCCGTTGCGTCGAAACCACCCTGCACATTATCGAGCAGCACCTTTCCCGTTTGCTTCATCCCGGCGACGTGGCGGTCGAAAAAGACAAGTGGCGTACCGTTTTCAAAACATGCGGTCAAATGTGAATTTTCATGGGTCTCCATCGAAACAGATATCAAAATGCCATCTACACGGTTTGCCAGAAGATTACTTATGATTTTTCGCTCGCGATCCACTTCTTCCAAAGATTGACAGATGATTACATTATAGCCTGCCTGATAAGCCATTTCTTCGATACCGGCAATGGTGGATGAAAAGAAATATCGCGAAATCCGCGGCACGACTACGCCAATGGTATTACTTCTGTTACGGCGCAGGTTAGAGGCCAGCATATTTCGCGTATATCCTAACTCGCTAGCTTTATCCAAAACCCGCTTTTTGGTCTTGATCTTCACGCGGTCACTATCGTTCAATGCCCGTGAAACCGTTGAACTGTCAATGTTCAAAGCCTTGGCAATCTCGTGGATGGTCGTTTTTTTCATTGATAGCTTGACAAAACTCCCAAATAATTTTGAGAATCGATACTTCCAAAATTAAGGAATTTATAATTGATACAATCGATTGTATTAAATTCAGTACATTTGTGAAACTCGGTTAAACATCTTGCAAAGATGTTTTCACCCTTAAATGGTTCAGCTCAAGCAGTTATCCATAACCATCAAAATTATACGGTTGATTCCTATAGTATGGCAAACTAAAGAAAATTACCAAGTACAAACACCTAATATCTAACGTCTAATATCTAGAAAAATGGCAACGAATTACGAAACACGATACGCTTCCAATCCGGAAGCCACTAAACAACTGGATACAAACGGATTACGGAAAGAGTTCCTGATCTCGAACCTCATGGAAAAAGGAAAGATAAATCTAACCTACACCCATTACGATCGCTACATCGCAGGCGGGGCAGTACCGGATAAACCTCTGAAACTTGAGACTATCGACCCTCTAAAAGCAGAATATTTTCTAGAACGCCGTGAGCTTGGTATCATCAATGTCGGCGGCAGCGGCTCGGTCGAGGTCGACGGAACTGCCTACGAACTTGAGCATAAAGACGCCTTGTACGTCGGGCAAGGTGCGAAAGAAGTCGTTTTTAAGAGCAAGGATTCTGGTAAGCCTGCTAAATTTTATCTGAATTCCGCCCCCGCGCACACCAGTTATCCTACCAAAAAAGTGGGCATGGCAGATGCCAACAAATTGGAATTGGGGTCTTTGGAAACCGCAAATCATCGTACGGTCAACCAGATGATAATCGGTGGCATAGTAACTACCTGTCAATTGCAGATGGGAATGACGGAGCTCAAGACCGGAAGCGTCTGGAACACCATGCCCGCACACGTGCACGACCGCCGTATGGAAGTCTATTTTTATTTGGATGTGCCCCAAGACCAATCCGTCTGTCATTTTATGGGCCAGCCGCAAGAAACCCGACATATCTGGATGCAGAACCACGAAGCGGTCATTTCTCCACCGTGGTCCATTCACTGTGGCTCAGGAACTTCCAACTACACCTTCATCTGGGGCATGGCCGGTGAGAATTTGGATTACGGTGATATGGATGTAGCCAAAATCACGGAATTACGATAATAGTAATAACCAGCAGTATGAAATCAAAACAACTAGCCTTTATTGGTTTAATAGGATTGTTTTTTACGGGATGTGCGGAGAAAGAAGCTCCCGTAAAGAAAAAGATTTTCGTAAGTAATACGATGGATACGGATCGGGAATTTGAAACTGTTTCCATTGCCATCGATTCCCTAAATTTTGACAAGACTGACGGAAAAAAAGGAAGAATTGTTATTATGGACGATGCGACCCAAAAACCGATACTCAGTCAAACCATCGATTCCGACGACGACGGCACCGATGATACGGTTTTGTTTCAACCCGAGATAAAGGCCAAATCTGAAATGGCGTTTTCCGTGTCCCGTGGCGATTCCACGGCGGCAACCGCCAACGACAGTGTTGCTCGATGTTACTCCCGATTCGTACCGGAACGTACCGACGACTACGCTTGGGAAAATGACCGGGTCGCGTTTCGGACCTATGGGCCGGTCGCACAAAAAATGGTCGAAGATGACGTCAAAGGAGGTACACTGTCCAGCGGTATCGATGCCTGGTTAAAACGTGTGGATTATCCCATCATCAACAAATGGTATAAAAAAGAGTTGGAGACGGATGGTTCCTATCACGAAGATGACGGTGAGGGCCTTGACAGTTTTCACGTCGGTAGCAGTAGGGGAGTTGGGGGAATTGCATCCAAGGATGGCGATACCTATCATATTTCCAAAAATTTTACCTCTTGGAAACGATTGTACAACGGGCCGATCCGTACCAGTTTCGTGCTGACATACGCAGATTGGGATGCTAATGGAAAACAGATATCCGAAGAAAAACATATTTCATTGGATTATGGTAGTAACCTTTCCAAATTCGAAATCGCAATCAAGGGAACCGATACGATTTCAGCGGGAATTACCTTGCACGAAAACGAAGGCACGACGGGTGCCAACGAAGAAAAAGGGTGGGTAAGCTACTGGGAGCCCCATGTAGATTCTGAAATAGGTATGGGCATCGTGGTGCCTGACGGTACTATGATAGGCCATGAAAAATACGAAACCGAGGAAACAGACCGGAGCAATCTGTATGCGCACATCAAAGTAAACAATGAGGGTAAAGCTGTCTATTATGCCGGATTTGGTTGGAAAAAAAGCGCCCAGTTCATGAACCTAACGGAATGGGAAAACTATTTGGGACAGTTTGCGGAGAAGTTACAGCATCCGTTGGTTGTGGAGATGCGGTGAATTGAAAATGTGGATGTCTGTTCGAGCTCATTCGAGAACTTCAAGTGGCTGCCCGCAAATTAGGTCTCGACTGCGCTCGACCTGACAAGTTCATCAGTTTTTGCCTTTTCAAATTACTTTTCAAAAACGACGGTACCATCATCTTTTCCCATAATAATCACGTCCGTGGTATCTAAAAAAAGTCCGGTTTCAACCACACCGGGAATATTTATGAGCATGTTGTTCAACGCGACCAAATCGTTTTGCGCAAAAACATCAACGTCTATAATATAATTGTGTTCATCCGTCTTGTAAGCTTCATCGCCTTTTTTTCGAAGTACGGGACTCAATCCAATTTTATCAAGTTCCGTAATGATATTTTGGGTGGCGAATGGGATGGTTTCCAGGGGTAATTTAAATCTCCCCAAGTGTTCTACCTGCTTGGCTGAATCGGCGATAACAATATTGAATTTGGAATTATAAGCCACAATTTTTTCCCGTAAAAGTGCACCTCCACCGCCTTTTATCAGTTGCAGTTTAGCATCGAATTCGTCGGCACCGTCAATGTTAATGTCCAACGTTCCAGCTTCTTCCAAAGATAGTAAGGTGATACCGGCTTCACGGGCAAGTTTTGCGGTGGTATCGGATGATGGCACTGCTTTGATGGTAAGTCCCCTAGCGACTTTTTCTCCCAACTCCCGAATCATGTGGGCGGCCGTAGAACCTGATCCCAGCCCAATGAGCATACCATCCTTTATCCAATCTAACGACTTGGCCGCCGCGGCTTTCTTTTCGTGATCCGAATCCATTAACCTTGATTTTTGGGAAATTACCTGCGTTCGTACAGTATACGGAGCTAGGTTTAAGCGTTATGCTTCGTCATCAAATCGCGATATTTGGCCAGGTCTTCTTGGGAGTGGTTGCCATAATCATCGATAATGGCATGCTGAATATTGTTCGCCTTGAGGAAGATAGCGATACGCTCCAATTTTTCGGGAGTTCCCTTGATTTCGATTTTGGCCATGACAAGAAAGTTTAATTATTAAGGAATGGTAGAGGCATCGAATGGATTCGAACCATTATATAGACTCTTGCGGAGTCTCGCCTAGCCGTTCAGCCACGATGCCATTATTTATGTTCCAAAATTAAACTTTATTTTACTAAGCTTTACGTTGAAAGCGGCTTTTTCTGTACCATTTTACTAAATATCAAAAACAGAACTCCACACAGCAACCAAGCCGGCAACGTCACAAAGGAAAGAAAAACATCGAATTGTAGGGATATAAAATAAAACAGTCCGAAACTGATGGCCCACGCCAAAAATACCGCCTTGTTGAATTTAATGTTCGCCACTTCGGCGTAGTTCTTTACTATACCTGCTTGTTTATAAAAGAAATGTTCGAATACGATGATGGCCCCGAAAGGTGCTAGAATGAACCCATAGAGGGCAACGAAACCTAGAAGTTTCATTGCGAACGCAGGAAAAAGTCCAGCTATCGTCGCGACCGTACCGGCGATTATGGTGACCCAAAAAGTAGATGTTTTTGGGATGATGGCCTGGAATGCGAGTCCAGCTCTGTAAATTGTAGGATTGGCGGTTGTCCATCCCGCTAATACAACGGCTATAATCCCGAAGATTCCGATGGCGTTGTTGGCCAAGGGGCCTGGAGCAACTGGCGGCGCTTCCCCTGCGGATAGAAAGGCTTGTGCCTCCGGGGATTTTAAATAGACGGCATAAAGTAAAGCGGCGGCAATCCAAGCCATATAATGTCCGACGTACATACCGGCAGCGGTCGTCCACCCGGCGTTTTCATTCTTGGCAAAACGGAATACGGACAAATCGGACATGCCCACGTGCATTGCTGCGTTGGCGAACCAAGACCAGATGACCACATGCCAAAAGGTATATTTTAATTGTCCGGGAAAGGGTTCGGAACCCTCGCCCCAGATGTTCCAAAAATCGGAAAAGCTATTGACTCCCAGCTGGCCTAAAGCGACTACGCCGCAGGCGAGAAATGCAATAACGATGACGGGGGACATCCAGTTTGCGGCTTTTGAGACGGTGTCGTAACCTTTGGAAGCAATAAGGGAAATCACGGCTCCGATAATTACGACGATGATAACCCAAGTCGCGCCATTGGGCATAGTATCCGTGAGTTTGGGCATTTCCATATCAAAGGGTACCCCGATTGCCGTTGCGGAAACGGTTATCATGGCCCCGGCCAGAAAGCAGAAGAGTATGCCGTTGGCCAAGTTGTAGCCGATGACCAATTTTTTGCCACAGATTTTTTCAAGTTGGTAGTAAAGGGTCAGGCGGTTTTCAACCCCGATTTTTGCGGTCAGAAAGCGCCAGCTTAGCACCGCCAAAAGATTACCTATCAGAAGTCCGACAATCAGGTCGAAGGCACTTACTCCCGCCGTTAAAAACAAGGGGCCGATCATGAATTCCGTTCCAGCGGCGTGTTCGCCGGCATACATTCCTAAAAAACTTTTCCAGCCTTTCAGTTTGGATTGGGGTACGGGTTCGCGTTCAAATTCTCCGCCCGCTATTTCTTTGATCAGTTCTTCTTCGTGTTGGTTTTGGCTCATGGGTTGTTGAATACTTAGTCGGTTATTAAATGTTTTGGTAAATCCTCGACCCTTTCACAACAGAGCTGGTCCATGACCTGCTTGAACTGGGTCTTTAATATGGATATGGTATGATCTCCGCCTTTATTGCCCAAGGCGCCGGCCCCGTACATAAAAGATCGGCCCATAAACGTAAATTTTGCCCCGCAGGCCATGGCCCGCGCGATATCGGGACCGGAGCGCAGCCCACTGTCCATCATAATTTCGATCTGGTCACTGTATTTCGCGGCAATTTCCTGCATGGAGCGGATAGTCGATTGCGCAGCGTCCAATTGTCTTCCGCCGTGGTTGGAAACGATGATGCCGTCGAATCCCATACGTATGGCATCTTCGGTATCCCGTTCCGATGCTACGCCCTTCAGTACCAGCTTTCCTTTCCATCTATCGCGGATGGGCTTGATCCTTTCTTCGTTCAGGCGACCAGAGAAGGTCTTGTCCATAAACGCACCCAACTCCTTTAAGTTCAATCCTTCGGGCGTGTAAGGTTTCAGCGTTTCGAAAGTAGGTTGTCCGTATTTTAAAGTGTTGAACGCCCAAGTCGGTTTCCCTAAAATCTGAAGTATGTTGGTCAGCGACATTTTCGGCGGCAATGCCAATCCGTTTTTGAAATCTCGTGGCCGGTAGCCGAAGGTCGGTACATCGCAGAGCAGGACTAGAACGGGGCATCCGGCAGCACCGGCGCGATCTATGATGTCATTGCGGATTTCATCCTCCACAGGATTATACAATTGAAACCAGGCATTTCCTTCGGTAAGTTCGCTGGCCTTTTCGATATCCATCGTGGTGACGGTACTTAAAATAAAAGGGACGTTGTGTTTGTGGGCGGCCTTAGCCAAAATGGCGGGGGAGTTGGGCCACATCAATCCCTGAAGTCCTACCGGAGCTATCCCAAAAGGGGCATCGAA
>RCMY010009790.1_pt1 | contig 11262 bp, 7 predicted proteins | sample 2041341 | NCBI WGS metagenome assembly RCMY01 (sample SAMN09708234, study PRJNA481090) | Marine sediment metagenome, whole genome shotgun sequencing project.
ATGAACGCCTCCATCCCTGGCGGAAAACAGCCCTCCCCATAATTCAAACCGTCTCCGACTATGGTCAGCTCTTACAGGCTATGGAGCATACGGAAGTTGTTCAATACCAGAGCGAGAAGGAAGTGGCACAGGCACTCCTGGAAGCCGCAGACTTGGTTCGAGACAAGCATACAAAAAAATGGGATGCTGAACGGGATCAAAAGATCTCCGAATGGCTCAAGCCTTCGGGCATTATCTGGGTTTCTTCAATTGCAGCGACCAGCTCCTCTGCCGAATCGTCTCTCTTACCCGAAGAGCAGGCTGCCGTCGAGCAGATCAAGGCCATTGCCGACTGGGGTGCCTTCAAGAACGCCGGGCTAAATCTTGCCGAACTTCCCAGAGCCGCCCTTCAATCTCTACGTAACAGAATGAAAAAAGATTGGAATTGTGCCGGCAATAAAGCCAAGTCAGATAAAAAGAAGGCCTTGAAGGAGGTCAATCAATTACTGGCAAAAAATGCTGCGTAAAAAAACATATACGGAAAATCCATCCCGATGAATAAAACTATTCTGATTTGCACAGTCGGCGGTTCACACCAGCCGATTGTCACTGCCTGTCGCGAGTTAGAGCCATCCTTTATCTGCTTTGTCTGTTCCGGCAAGGATCCCGGTACCGGCAGGGCGGGCTCGGAGAGCCAGATTATCGGCAAAGGGTTGTGCATCAAAGCGCTCTATAACGATTCCAGCCCAACACTGCCCAATATCCCGGCACAGCTCAACCTGCCGGCAGACGCCTTCCAGGTGCTTATCGTGCCGACCGACGACCTGGATGGCGCAGTCCTGCTTATCCGGGAGGAATTCGTCAAGCTTGGCCGACGTTTCCCCGGTGCGAGGATCGTGGCCGACTATACCGGCGGCACCAAGACAATGACTGCGGCCTTGGTTACCGCCGTGCTGGAAACCGAGGATGTTGACCTGCAACTCGTCACCGGCAATCGGGCCGACCTGGTCAAAGTACACAATGGCACCGAATACAGCGCCCTTGCCGGCATTGACGCCATTCGGCTCCAACGGGCCATGGCACCCTATCTGCAGGCCTGGCAGCGGTTCGCCTACGATGAAGCGGCAGAGGGATTGGCTGCACTTCGGCCACCCCGTTCTCCCGAGCTTCGCTCTCGATTGTCCAGGGCCCGTGATCTGTCCCGCGCCTTTGCCGCCTGGGACCGCTTCGAGCACCAGGGCGCCATACAGATTATGGAAAACTATGCGCCGGTGATAAGCCGAGATCTGGGGATGCATCTCGTCGATCTTAAAATGCTAACGACCGCATCCCCGTCCCAGGAGCCCATTCGCCTTTTCGATCTCTGGCGCAACGCCGAACGTCGTGCCGCTCAGGGTCGTTATGACGATGCGGTAGCCAGGGTATATCGCTTGATCGAATGGTCCGCTCAATGGATTCTGAAGAACCATTTTAATATCGATACAGCCGACATCCCGGCCGAACGGATTCCGTCGGGTCTGCATATTCAGACCAATCAGGAGGGCAGAAATCAGGCAGGGCTGTTCGCTGCCTGGGGCTTGATCGAACAACTTGCAGACAAAACTGGTGCGGCCGGCAGCTTTGCCGCTTGTCAGCGACCCGCGATGCTCGATCACCTTAAAGCGCGCAACAGCTCCATTCTGGCCCATGGTTTTACTCCCATTGGCAAAGAGATCTGGGAAAATTTCCAAACCTGGATAGAGAACATTTTCCTGCCCATGTTGCTGGCCGAGGTCGCAAGCGAAAAGGGTTTGCGTATCCGCAGAATGTCGCCGCAACTGCCATCGACATATCTCTGGTAAACATAAAAACCGAGTCATCCCTTGACCTTTAAAACAAACTTGGACGAAAAAAGACTTATGCCCTCAACAGATAAACATAACGCGTCGCATACGCACGTCTGCCTTATCTCCGAACAACCCATTGCCAACCTGTTGCCGTTGTTTCTTGAAAAACCTCAACAGGCCATTTTTCTGGTCTCTCCCGAAATGACCAATCAGGCGGAACGGTTGAAAAATCTTGCCCGGCCCCGCGGCATAACGGTCAAGTTTGAAGTCATCGATTCAGCCTACGATTTCGCGGCTATAACCAGACTCTGCGAAGATATTATCAGCGCAGGACAAAAGGAAGAGAACATTACCCTAAATGTCACCGGCGGCACCAAGATAACTGCCCTGGCGGCCTTTCAATCGTTTTTCTTCAACAACAAAAGGATTATCTATCTCGATTCCGGCCACAATCAACTCCTCCAGCTAGCTCCGGAAACAATCACAACCCCTGTTGCCGACAATCTCGTTAAAGTAGCTGATTATCTAACCGCCTACGGCATGAATCCTCTACCCGGCTCCTTCCCGGCCCAAAGAACACGCCGTCCCAAGCTGAAAGAACTGACTACCCTGCTCACCAGCAACACAACATTGCTGAGCAAGTTGAACAGCACCATAGACCGTTGCGGGAAAAGACCAATGCACGCCAATATAGACCTCAACGGACTTGGCCGGGGTGCGGACGATCTCGCCAATCTGCTGGTTCATTGTGGCGTTGCCGATTTGACCAGCTCGGCCAATCTTAATATCCCTTCACCGGAAACTATTTTCTTCTGCCAGGGCGGCTGGCTGGAAGAATATGTGTATTGGTCTGTGAAGGATCTTGGCATCAAGGGACTCGATGTCGCCATGAATGTCCGGGTTCAATGGGATGGGACAGGCAAACAGTCGACTAAAAACGAGTTCGACATTCTGTTTACCCACTGCAACCGCCTGTACATGATCTCTTGCAAGTCCTCCAACCCGGAACGGGAAACAGATGCCGGCACCCGCGCCACCGAGGCCCTCAACGAGCTGGACACCCTGGCCGACCGTGCCGGTGGCCTCTTTGGCCGTGCCATGCTGGTTTCAGCCCGAAAACTTTCTATTTTCGACCATGAACGAGCCCAAAAAATGAACATCGAGGTGCGGGAAGAAAAAGAGCTCTGCCAGTTTCCTGAGTACCTCCGCGCATGGCTGCAGTAAACACGATTCCCTTCCCATTGCAACGTTGCAATCCTGGTTAATTCCTCTTTAGTCTGGTTCTCTTCAATGTAATTTGACGGGTGCACCACACCCATTCCACCTTACAAACACTAAGAGGCCAAACCACATGAATATTTACATCCAGACCCAGGGTGCCCGGATAGTTCGCGAAGGCAGGCACCTGCTGGTCAAGAAAGGAGAGGATACTTACCACACCCTCTTCGTTGAAAAACTCGAACAGGTGGTGTTGTTCGGCAACATCGAAATCACTCCACCAGCCAGAAACACCCTGCTTCGCCATGGGGTGGACACGATATTCTGCACCGCCAATGGTCGCTATCTGGGACGCTTTTCCACCCCGGAACCAAAAAACGTCGCCTTGCGGAGGCGGCAATTTACCCTGCTCGACAATCAGGCCTTCGGCCTGGCTCTTTGCCGCCAGTTGGTGGCCGGCAAGCTCACCAACATGGCAACTCTGCTTATGCGCGTCAACCGGACTCGTAAACGTGAGGAACCCCGACGAGCAGCCAAAGCAATCCGGGCCTTACTCGAACCTCTCGCCAAGGCCGACTCAATTGATTCCCTGCGCGGGTACGAGGGCCGGGGCAGCGCTCTTTACTTTGGAGCCTTCCGCTGGGGCCTCCAGCAGGATTATGATTTCTGCCGCCGGGTGCGTCGGCCGCCCACCGACCCGGTCAATGCTGTTCTTTCCCTCCTCTATACTTTTCTCTTCAACCGGACGTACGCCGCCATCCGCAGGGTCAACCTCGATCCCCACCCGGCCTTTCTCCATGTCCCAGACTATGGTCGCCATTCCCTGGTGATGGATCTCATGGAGGAATTTAGGGTAATCATCGTCGATACCCTGACGCTCTCACTCTTTAATCTGAAAATCCTTCAGCAAAGTGATTTTCGCTTGGAATATCCGGAAGCAATTCCAGAACCATCGCCAGAAGATGGCGAATCCGCAACAGACGTTACTGCGGATCCCTATGGCCATATGACCGATCTCAACAGTCAGGAACATTTCGATTTACCCAGTCAGCGTATGCAGGAAGATACTGCCCGTGATCTCGAAACAGAATTTGGCAACGGCAAGCCGGCGGTCAAACTAAACGATGATGCTTTTCGCCGGGTTGTGGAAAATTTCGAGAGAAAGATGACCACCGAATTCCACTATCTGCCGGAAGAACGGACCATCACCTATGCTGAGGCTCTCGTAGCCCAGGCCGCGATGTATCGCAAGGTGATCGAGGGAGCACTTCTGGTCTATCAACCTCTACTCTTGAAATGAAGGTGGCTTATGAACACGGTTGTCGTTTACGATATTACCACCAATCGCAGAAGGGCAAAATTTTATAAATTCCTCAAAGAGCTTGGTATTCGTAGCCAGAAGTCCGTTTTTGAATGTCGGCTCGACGCCAGGGAAGTCAGGGAGATCAGGCTCTACTGCCGAGATAGTCTCGACCTTGCAGAAGATGCCGTACGCATTTACCGGGTCTGCGCCACTTGCATGGACAAAGCAATGATTCAAGGGAAAGGTGTTTCTTTCACCCGCCTCAACTGGGAAATAATCTGATGCGGATTCTGGCCATTTATGACATCGCCGACCCTCGCCGCCTCAACCGGGTTGCCCGAATTCTCAAGGATTACGGGCAGCGGGTACAACAATCAAAATTCGAGCTTGATGTAAGCGATAAAAATTTCTCCGAATGTCGGGCCAGAGTCGCGGCAACCATCGTCGAAGAGGAAGATGGGGTCAAGTACATCCCCCTCTGTGAGCGGTGCCGGCAACAGACAGAAATCATAGGACAAGGGCGTTTTATTGACGTGGACAGTGAATTCATTGTATTGTAGAATTCATCTCAACAAACGATAAATAAGGTGCTCACCATTATCCGCGGACCTCGGCCGCTTTGCCCTGTTCTTTGATAATCTGCTGAAATATTGTTGTTTTTTATATAAGTATGCCATTAGGTTCGCGGAAACTTAAAAACCCTGCAATATCATTAAGAAACAAGAAAGAACAACCATGAGATCCTTGATATCACAGCCATCGTCGAGATTACCCCGAAAGGTCTGCGGAATTACCCGCCAGAACCTTTACCAGCTTTACATCGGCAGAGGCCGCAGACAAAACTGACCTGAATTAAGAAGGGATTACGACCAAAGGTGCCGAAGACACACCACTCGGAGTATGACGACACAGACAAAACTGACCTGAATTAAGAAGGGATTACGACTCTGCAAAATACTTCAGGTGCTTCGTTCCGACAAAAGGTAGACAAAACTGACCTGAATTAAGAAGGGATTACGACCCTCTTTTCTATTCATCATCCCACCGTCCAGAATTTGGACAAAACTGACCTGAATTAAGAAGGGATTACGACCTGATAGTAACCAATGGATACATATGGATATTGGTTGGGACAAAACTGACCTGAATTAAGAAGGGATTACGACCTACAAGGTTTATAATCAACAAACTTATCAAAATTTATCAGACAAAACTGACCTGAATTAAGAAGGGATTACGACATCTTTTGCTTGAACACTGGTTAGCCGAGTATTCGGTGACAAAACTGACCTGAATTAAGAAGGGATTACGACACCGAGCAGGTTCACTGCACTTGTCAGCGTGGCTACAGTGACAAAACTGACCTGAATTAAGAAGGGATTACGACCCTGGTTTTTAATCTCCCCCTCTCCAGGACCGGAAAACGACAAAACTGACCTGAATTAAGAAGGGATTACGACTCGAACTCATCCCACTCGATGCATGTATATTTGATGTGACAAAACTGACCTGAATTAAGAAGGGATTACGACTCTCATTATTTCACCGTTATAGTTTTTGTATCCGGGAGACAAAACTGACCTGAATTAAGAAGGGATTACGACTGCCATGGTGTCCTCCCTTGCTTGTTTTTTCTGTAGACAAAACTGACCTGAATTAAGAAGGGATTACGACATATAATCAGCTTCTTGCATAAGTTTTTGATTGCAGGACAAAACTGACCTGAATTAAGAAGGGATTACGACCCCTCGCACCCGCCGCCCCTGTTGCCGCTGTTGTCTGAGACAAAACTGACCTGAATTAAGAAGGGATTACGACGCTGGTCCCGTCTAGGTACTTGATACCTTTTATGCCTAGCCAAAACTGACCTGAAGCATGAAGGGATTACGACTCTACCTGTTCGACGTTAGCCATTGTATCTCCGTTGTTTGCCAAAACTGACCTGAATCAAGAAGGGATATTTTTAGACAAGAAGAACATTTGTTAGGCAAGATGAAAGACACCGCGGCAGTGTTGAGCAACCTCAGGCTGAAGATGTGTATTGTCAATTCTAAGAACTTGGTAAATTGGTCTGCTTATGCCTTTTCCTGTGAGTCTCTGGTTCTCAAGGAGCTGATTGCCTATCACAATTCAACTTGCTGTTCATCCCAGATAATTCCAGAAAATATGGGACAAGGGAAGGTTGACACCGAATAGCCAAATCTGATGCAAATACACCTATAGAACCGAAAAACAAGTTTTCAAAATTGGGTCAACCAAATTAAAGCTAACTGGCTCAATTATCGTTGTTAAATGTGGCTCATTTATCAATATAATTCAAACTTGCTTCGGTTTTCTTTTTGGGCTATTTTGACACAAAACATCTATATTCTGATTCACACATTATGATAACAAATAAATCACCAGAAATGAGATTGTTTAGCCCTGAAGGTGAGAGGCTTTACCTCACCGCCCAGGAGCGAAAACTTTTTCTTGCAGCAGCAGAAGAAGAGGACCGAGAAAACAAGCTCTTTTGTCATACTCTTTTCTATACGGGGTGCCGACCGTCAGAAGCTCTTGAGCTATCCACTGAACGAATATCAATGGATGAAAACGAAATTGTTTTTCGTTCATTAAAAAAGAGAAAGACGGACAGTAGAGGACGAAAAAAGTTGCCCGAATTTAGAGCCGTTCCAGTGCCTAAATCTCTTGTTGATGGTTTCGACTATGTTTTTGATATACGAAGGAATAACCGAAAAAAATTGGGTCTGAAGGACATGTTTTGGAGCATGAGCCGACCAACTGCTTATCGACTCGTTAAACGTGTAATGAAAAGAGCAAACATCAAAGGCAAACAGGCTACAGGGAAAGGAATCCGTCACTCGTTCGGAATTACCCTTTTATCGGGATCAAAACCCCTACCTATTCACATACTGGCTCAACTTATGGGCCACACTAGCACCAAAACGACAGAAATCTATCTACAGGCTATTGGTGAAGAAAAACGTAAACTTGTCCTCGATGCATGGGAAGATTGAATGAAAACATTACAAAGGTACCCAGATTGATAATAAATGGTTGCTTGCAGTTATCTAAAACAACAATGAGCGTATAATCAATACATTACAGGTTTCATGCAAAGCTGCTGCTTAAAGGGTATATACATTTTAAAGGTACCCAGATTTATAAAATACTAAACGTCCTGAAGGACAGGTTTTGAATGAAAACATTACACAGTCAACGAACCTCAATTACAGTGAAATACGAATTATTTTAATTCAATTATTGAAAGACAATAATTCAAGCAAGGTAATACCAAGGGTGGAAAAAGGTTAAATAATGCAGCAATTCGTGCAATCTTGTCATTTACTATCTGGCAAGATGCCTAACGTCTCAGCAGTCAGAGTGCACGATTTACCCGACAAAGATTTACAGGAATTAAGCTCAAATCGTTGGACCAGTCTGTCCATTCTCATTTCCAGTGAAAATCTCTATCCGGTATTGCCCGCTACTGCCGTGTTGTCTTGCATCATGCCTGATCAATTTTTCTAAATTGATCATCAAACATAATCTGGAACCATCTGGGATTTGAAATTATTTTTTCCTGTCAGGATAATATTGCTTTTCAATAGGTCAAGAAGGCCTTTGCGTGTTGTTAGATTTTTGAGGCACCTTATTGATTCCCTTAACCGTCCATGCATCTCTATTTTTAGGAGGCAGATTTTATGAAGACCTTATCTCTGGCAATATTATTATTTGACCCAAGAGCAAGACTACCAATTCACAACCATTGCTGCCGTTGCTCCCTTACTTGATTAATGACCTTGGTGAGTTCCTGGAGTAGGTAAGGTTTTACGATAGCGGCACAAAAACCATATTCCTGAAAATTTGCCATGATCGGATCGTTGGAATAGCCACTGGAAACTATTACTTTTGCGCCTGAATCAAATGTTAGAACCTCTTTAACGGCATCCTCACCTCCCATGCCACCGGGAATGGTCAGGTCCATGATGACAATATCAATCGGTTCGTCGGAGTCACGATATTCCTTGTACAAATTGAGCGCCTCTGCACCATCATGAGCCAACACCACCTCATGGCCCAGGCGAGTAAGCATGGTTTTGGCTATTTCCCTAACCAGTTCCTCATCATCCATGACCATGATTTTAGCTTTGCCATCTCCCTCTTCAAGAGATTCTGCTCTCTCTTCTTTCTCATGCTGTTGTGTTGAGGCGGGGATATAAAGGGTAAAGGTCGTTCCGACACCTGGAGTCGATTTCAGAACAACCTGACCATTATGTTTCGTAATTATTGAATAGCTTATAGCCAGACCTAAACCGCTTCCTTTCTGTTTGGTTGAAAAGTATGGGTCAAATATCTTTTCAATAAGATTTGCCGGAATACCTATTCCACTGTCTGTTATAGTGATCTCGACGAATTTTTTATCACGAGGCAGGTTGATACTTTTTATGTGGAGCGGATCAATATTTTTACAGGAGATCTGGATAGTTCCCCCTTCCGGCATAGCATGGCTGGCATTAAGAACTATATTCTGGATAACCTGGCTCATCTGTCCCTTATCAATATCTACCAGCCATAAACCTTCAGGTATTTCATAGCGGCAGGCTACTTTCTCGCCGTGAAGGATGAAATTGGCTGAGTCTTTGATGACACTCTCCAGAGAAGCTGCTTCTTTAACAGGTTCACCACCCTTGGCAAAGGTTAATAACTGCTGGGTCAAAGCTTTGGCCCTGTGAGATGCTTTTTCAGTTTCATCCAAAAGGTTCTTTGTGCCAGGTGAAAGATGGGGGTCCAATGCCGCCAGGTTTACGTTTCCCAGTATCGCGGTCAAAATATTGTTAAAGTCATGGGCTATGCCACCAGCCAGCACACCGATGGACTCAAGTTTTTTGACTTTGAGTAACTCTTTTTCAGTCCTGATCTGTTCGGTAACATTCCTAAAGACAAGGACCACCCCGATAATATTGCTCTGATCGTCAAGAATCGGGGCACCGCTGTCAGCAATACTCAACTCCTTACCATCTTTGGTAACTAAAATAGTATGATTAGCCAGCCCGACAATCTGACCGCTGGTAATGACTTTTTTAGCTGGATTCTCACAGATCTCTCTCGTTTGTTCATTGATAATGTGAAATACTTCTTCCAAAGGTCGCCCAACAGCTTCCTCATTGCTCCATCCCGTCAGTTTTTCAGCAATTTTATTGAGTAAAACGACATTTCCAGAGATGTCCGTGGTAATAACGCCATCGCCAATGCTACGCAGGGTTACCGCAAGACGTTCTTTTTCTTCAGCCAAGGATTTTTCTGCAAGTTTGCGGTCGTTGGTATTCCTGACCACGGCAATAACATAACGCTGGCCGCTGAACTCGGTGCATTTCAGGGTCACCTCTATCCAGAAAAGAGTGCCATCTCTTTTCCTGGACAACCACTCAAAGGACTGAGGACCAGACGATACCGTGTTGTGGATTTTCCGCCCGACCTCCTCCATGGTATAGGGGTGCTCTCCGGAAGCGAGACTACCAATACCTATCTGGAGCGCCTCCTCATAGGTGTAGCCGAACATGTCCAACATCCCTTGATTGACATCAATAATTTTACCTGTATCGGCATCATGCATAAAAATTGCGTCACTGGGGGTGTTAAATATTTCCCTGTAGCGTTCTTCCCCGGCCATAAGCTGCTGGTTGGCAGCCAGCAGTTCATCAATATTTTTTTCCAATATTTTTCTTGTGCTGATCAGTTTTCCTGTCATTTTGTTAAACGCTGCGGCAAGCACACCGACCTCATCTTTCTGTGATTCATCGGCCTGTTCTGCAAACCTATCATCAGCGATACTATGCGCCACACCAGTGAGCCTGACAATAGGCCTGGTTATGCCCTTGGCAAGATAACAGGATAAGAATATTATTAAACATCCTGCGACAGTAAGGATACTGAATAACAGTCCTCTCATTCTAGCAAGTGGGGCAAAAGCTTCATCTTTGTCTATTTTAACGACAATACCCCAATCGAAATCTTCAATGTATCTGGTAGCGGCAAGAACAGGCACCTTTCGATAATCGGTTGCATCTGTCAGCAACTCACCCTTACCAGAAAAGGCCCTGTTTATCGGTATCTGTCTATCATCCTTGGGGATAATCATGCGGAGTGCTGCCCGTCGGTCAAATCGGGTCGGCATGATAAAAACAGTATCATCGTTATTGTTTTTTGCCGCTAAAACTGTTTCACCCGTCTGCCCCAGGCCAGTGTAATCACTGATAGCCTTGACCATATTGTCAACTTTGGCTTCAATAACGATTACGCCCAGAAATATATTATCCAGATAGAGAGGTCCGGCCAGATGCAGCACAAAATTTTGGTCAGCATCAAGATAAAACAGATCGACTCTATTTTTTTCCCTGCCACTCATAAAAAGACCTTCATGAAGATGTTTTTCCTCTACACTGACTGACACGTTTGAGGCAACAATCATCCCTTCAGGGGAGTAAACATAGATATGACTGAAATCGGGAATAGATGCTTGAGCATCACGAAGGATCTGATTCATTTTAACCTGATGCTGTGGGTCGGCACTGGCCAGAAATTTCTCAAGACTGAGGCGCAACTGAGTTCGGCTAGCGACAAGACGAAGCCTTTCAGCATTCTGCTGGGCAATCTCATGTATCCGGTGTTGTTGGATTGAAGCGACAGACTCAAGGTGGTTTAAAATATTACGAGACAGCACCTTTTTTTCACTGCCGTAGAAAATAATATTAGTAATGATCAATAAGGGAAGAGAAACAACAAGGAAGGCGAATATTAATTTTGATTGAATTTTCATTTGGAAAATAGCCGAGATTTTTACAAAAAATCTCTCAAGGCTTGTCAAAGTTTATGGGTAGTGTCCGTCCAAAAAGGTGATACTTCGAAGTCTACGCTATCTGTTCTAAATCGAAG
>RCMY010005042.1_pt1 | contig 11261 bp, 8 predicted proteins | sample 2041341 | NCBI WGS metagenome assembly RCMY01 (sample SAMN09708234, study PRJNA481090) | Marine sediment metagenome, whole genome shotgun sequencing project.
TCGATTGGCAGCTATGCCATTATGGTAAAGGAGGTATTTAAAAAACCGGTCAAATGGCGGATCATGAAATCGTTGATCTTAAAGGAAATCGATGAGCTTATGTTCGGTTCTTTGGGCATTATTATCTTTATTTCGTTCTTTATCGGAGCGGTGGTAACCATACAAACGGCTCTAAACCTGACCAATCCGATCATTCCCAAATATCTCATCGGGTTTACGACCCGTCAATCCCTGATCCTCGAATTTTCACCGACATTTGTTTCCATTATCATGGCCGGTAAAGTAGGTTCGTACATTACCTCTAGCATTGGCACCATGCGGGTCACGGAGCAGATCGATGCCCTTGAAGTTATGGGCGTAAATGCGCTTAACTATCTCGTGTTCCCAAAGATTGTTGCCATGATGCTCTATCCATTTGCGATAGCTATCTCTATGTACGTGGGTATTTTGGGCGGTTGGATCGCTGGTGTTTTCGGTGGATTTCTCACCAGCGCTGAATTTACCGAGGGCCTACAGATTGATTTTATTCCCTTTCAAGTGTTCTACGCATTTGTCAAAACTTTAGTTTTTGCTTGGATTTTGGCTACAGTACCCTCATACCACGGCTTTTATATGAAAGGTGGCGCCTTGGAAGTTGGTAAGGCCAGTACGACAGCCTTTGTCTGGACGAGCGTGGTCATCATCGTAATGAACTATATACTCACTCAACTTTTACTGGGCTAATGATAGAAGTAAACGACATACACAAATCTTTTGGCGATACGCAAGTATTGAAAGGAATCAGCACGACTTTTAACAAGGGAAAGACCAATCTGATCATCGGCCAAAGTGGTTCGGGTAAAACCGTTTTTCTAAAATGCTTACTCGGACTTTTTAGTCCCGAAAAAGGCAGCATTTCTTACGATGGCAGGGATTATTCGAAGCTTTCAGGGGATGAGCGCCGCGACCTGCGCCAAGAAATGGGGATGGTCTTTCAGGGAAGCGCATTGTTCGATTCTATGACCGTGGAAGGCAATGTCAGGTTTCCATTGGAAATGTTCACCAAACAATCAAAATCTGAGAAACAGGATAGGGTCGATTTCGTACTGAAACGGGTCAACCTCACGGAAGCCTACGATAGGTTTCCCTCCCAAATATCCGGTGGGATGCAAAAACGGGTCGCCATTGCTAGGGCTATTGTCATGAACCCAAAGTATCTTTTTTGCGATGAACCCAATTCGGGATTAGATCCTAAAACCGCAACACTGATCGACAACCTTATTCAAGAGATAACCGAGGAATATGATATTACGACCGTAATCAACACCCACGACATGAATTCGGTTATGGAAATTGGGGAAAAAATTATTTTTTTAAAGGATGGAATAAAAGAGTGGGAAGGTACGAAACACGAAATTTTCAAGACCGATAACGAGGCCGTTACCGGTTTTGTGTATTCTTCTGAGCTATTCGAAAAAGTGAGGCAGATGTATGTTGAAGAGAGGAATTAGAAGGTTTAAAAGCTGAAAAAGCTATATTCAAAATTCGTTAATAGGCGAAATTAGTTTGTCTATCAGGAGATTTATGAGGATTTTCTCCCGTACGGAACCTTCCCCTAATATCTACATCTTGCATCGAGCTTCGTGCATCCGACTTATTACTTAATTTTCTTTAATTTCCCGTAATTGTATGGTACTGTCCTTCAACCGGATTTTTAGCCATTCGAGTATCCTCTTATTTTCTAAGAATATTCGCCCGGAACCCAAATCTGGAGCCCATCGCACCTCGAAAATGGATAAAGTGTCAATTTTATTGAAATCCGTCTTGATTGCATTATCGTATTCCAAAGAAATTAAATCCTTATAATTAGCTCGAGCCTCCGCACTGATATCATTAAAAGGAATCTGTTTGTCAGCAAATTTTTTCAGACGTGTCAATTCCGTTTCAAGGAGCGCGATTTTATCGTCCTTGCCCATTATTTGGCTCTTTTGCGATTCGTAGAGTTCATTGACGTATCTGAGCTGATCTACCTGTTCGTTTTTAGAACCCTGTACGATATGTAACTCGGTGTCTTTCAATTTCGGAAAGTCTTTGTTTTTTTGATTCTCCCAGGTAGCTATAATATTATCAGGAATTATTTCATCACCCATAAAAACCAGTTCTATGTACGAATCGATACCGTCATTATAGTTAATATCGGTGAAATTGTCCATAAACCGGCCACCTTCCGAAAACTGGTACGGGGCGATTTTCTGTTTGATAAACTGCTGTGCCTGATTAGTGAAACTTGACGCTTTGAGCGCTTTGACAAAGGTATATCCGGCAGGTATCATTACCAGCACCGCAATAGCCGAAGCGATTCGGGCGGTCATTCTCCGCTTTTGCGAATTGGCATACCGAACCATAGGAAAGCGCAACAGTTTAATGACCAAAAATGTGGCCAAGGCAATAAAAATCGTATTGATCGTAAACAGGTATAACGCGCCCCAAGCATAGTCCCAATTACCAATTGCAAGTCCGAAACCTACGGTACACAGGGGCGGCATCAATGCCGTGGCAATGGCAACTCCGAAAATCACACTGGCTATAGTACCTTTTTTGGCTCGGGCGATTACAAGTGCCAAGCCGCCAAAAAAAGCAATGAGAACATCTCGAATATCCGGCGCGGTACGGGCCAATAGTTCCGAGGACTCATCCCGAATGGGAAAAACGGCGAAGAACAGATAAGCGGTCAGCACGCTCAGCACGACCATGATGGCAAAATTTTTCAACGAACGCCGTAAAGTATCGACATCATTAATGGCCAAGGACATGCCAAGGCCCAGAATCGGACCCATAAGTGGGGAAATCAACATCGCCCCGATGACCACGGCCGTCGAATTGGCGTTAAGACCGATTGAAGCGATAAAAATCGAGCAGATCAGAATCCATGAGGTATGGCCCCTAAAGGGAATATCAGCAACGATAGCCTCTTTGGTCGCTTCTTGGTCGGTATTGGGCCGAATATCTAAAAGTTCGTGCAGAAAAGCCTTGGTGCTTTCTAGCAGCCCCTTAAAATCTTTCTTCACTTCTTCCTTACTGGCAGTAGGTTCTTCGGTAGGGGTACTATTTTCCTGATTCAAATTTTCGCTCATGTTTAAAAACGGTCTCTAAGTGTAACTATCCCCGAATGCATCCTTTACCTTGTTCAATACTTTTTTTATGTCCTGCTCCTTTGCTTTGGGATAAATCAAAAGCACATCGTCATTATCAACAATGATATAATCGGTAAGGCCATCGATAACTACTATCTTATCCTTTGGGGAATGAATCATATTGCCGGATGCATCCTCCGAAATGACTTTAGCATTCACTACGGCATGGTTGCTTTCGTCCTTCTCCAATTTATCGTACAAAGAGCCCCAAGTACCCAGATCGTTCCAATCAAAGCTCGCCGGAAGCACATAAATCGATTTTGAATTTTCTAAAATAGCGTAGTCGATGGATATATTTTCCGCGTTAGGGTAATTCTTTTCAATAAACGCAGATTCTTCCGAAGTATTGTAAGAAGATATCCCGGATTCAAACAGGGCGTACTGCGAAGGCTGGTACTTTTTAAAGGCATTGACAATCGTATTCACGCCCCACATAAAAATACCCGCATTCCATAAAAAATTGCCTTGGGCCAAGAATTCTTTTGCAGTGTCATAGTCCGGTTTCTCGCGGAATTGATTTACTTTCTTTAGGCCCCCTCCACTACCCTTCTCGTACTCGATATAACCAAAGCCAGTATTGGGAAAAGAAGGTTTGATTCCCAATGTACAGAGCACTTCTTCTTTTTCACATGTATCGAAGCAGGTAGTTACATCTTTGGCAAAGGCTTCTTCATCTTCGATCCAGTGATCGCTCGGTGCGACAATCATCACGGCATCAGAATCCATTTTCTGGATTTTCAATGCGGCGTATAGAATACAAGGGGCCGTATTGCGCATGGCAGGTTCTAAAACGACTTGATCTTGCTGTACTTCAGGCAATTGTTCAAGCACCAGATCGTTGTACCGTTCATTGGTTAAGATGAAAATATTTTCCGTCGGAACGAACTTGTTCAATCGCTTAAACGTTTTTTGTATCAAGGTATCGCCCGTACCCAACATATCATGAAACTGCTTGGGATACGATGACGTACTCACCGGCCAGAATCGAGATCCGACCCCTCCGGCCATTAAAACGGCGTAATAGTTTTTTTTCATTTTTTCGTCATTAATTGATCAATTCGACCTCTGCATTCGGTTGAAACAGGTACATTTTGCCGGTCGCAACCTCGACACATTCATAACGCTTCACCCGCCTATTGCCTTTCTTGAAAATTTTACCGTTGTAAATACGGAAAACGCATCCTGTCGGGACCTCAAAAATATAGGTATTGTCAGTCGCCCCTTGATCAAACGCCTTCAAAGCTATGGATAATTTAGCATCGGTACTGCTACTGGCCTTCGGATTTCGAAAATGATTGGCCAGAAGCGGCAATAGTTGTGAAGGGAATATTTCTGGGCGGATGAAAGGAAGCATCATATATTGAAAGGTCTGCTTCCATTCCCGCCCGTGTGGCTTAATATGCCTACCGAATTTTTCAAAAGCGACCAAATGGGCGATCTCATGCACCAAGGTTATCAGAAACCGGTATTTGTTCAAGTTGGCGTTTACGGTAATTTGATGGGAGCCGCTGGGCATGCGTCGATAGTCGCCGTGACGGGTCACCCGTTCGTTGACAATTTTCAGGTGGACGTTGTTGTGTTTGATAAGTGCCGAACAAGGGGCTACCGCTCTTTCGGGGAGGTATTTTTGTAGGGTTTTGTCCATTACCGCAAAATTAGGATTTTATGTGGTCAAAAACATATAATTCGGGGTTTTAAGAAATTTAGATAACAGACATAAGTTCCTTTGGGTGGCACGCTGATCTTTATGATGTGTTACGATTTTATCTGCGCAAAGCAGCTAGATCTGCGTCATCAGGGTTCAATTTATAGGGTATTCCGAATTAGGGCGTGCTGCTAGAGACCTGCAACAACTTCCCATTATAAAACCGCTGCCCGGTCAGGGCAAATTCCATAATATATTCCGCCATTTCCAAGGCCGAGTTCGGTGCTTCGTAACCGGGAAAGGCTTCTTCTAGCATTTCGGTCTGTACGGCACCAAGGGCCAACACGTTGAACGAAGGACCGGTTTCCTTGAATTCCTCGGCCCAGAGTTCGGTCAGGGTTATGACGGCTGCCTTGCTCGAACTGTATGCGGAAAGTCCGGGGAATTTCATACTGCCCTGCACACCGCCCATGGAACTTATGGTGAGTACATGGCCGTTTTTGGGCATTTTCGGGAGTAATGCCTTGGTGATTGCGGCCACTCCGAATACGTTAACCTTATATACCTCCTCGAATTCATCTTCAGAAGTTTCCTCAAAAGGTTTGTTCATTAGCTTACCAGCATTGTTAATAAGGATATCAACGGTTTCCCAGTTTTCGTCTACAAAATCTTCCATCCTTTTTAAATCCTCTGGTCTCGAAATATCGAATGGGAAGGATGAAATATGCTTATGATTCAACTCGGAAATCGGAGTGTCGTTTCGGGAAAGCGCCAAAACCTCATGCCCATTATCCGCAAAAAGTTGTGCCAGTTCGAAGCCGATGCCCCTACTGGTACCTGTAATTATAACGTTCGCCATTAGTTGTACTTGATTTCTTTTGAAGATGCGTTGGCAATGCCCTCGATTACAGGAATGCTTTTGTTGATCACGTTCGCCATATGGCCATAGTCCATTTCAGAAGTTTCGTCACCTACTTTGTGGTAATAATCGAAATTTGTAAAGTCGAAGGTGTAAAGAGTCTGGGAAGGTACGTTAAAGACCTCGTGAAAAGGATAATTGTCAGACCTTCTGAACAGATTGAATTCTTTGGCCTTGGGGAAAAAACCGGCGTATGTTCCATCGGAGGAGTAACTGTTGGCAACTTCGGCGAGATTAGACATCTCGTAGCCTGTGAGATACATCAGATAGTCCTGATCGACTAAAGGAACTCCAACCATTTCATAATTCAGAACTGTGTAGAGATCTAAATTCTGCGCTTTAAGTTTTTTCGCTAGGTGTTTGGAACCCACGAGCCCCTTTTCTTCGGCAGTGAACAGCGCGAATATAATACTTCGTTTGTTGGATTTAGAATTACCGAAATATCGGGCCAACTCCAAGACTGTAGTGGTGCCGGAGGCGTTATCATTGGCACCATTTGCAATCTCATCCCCGTTTTCAGCCCCTATAATGCCTAAATGATCGTAATGGGCACCGACTATAATATATTCCTTTTTAAGCATGGGATCATTGCCTTCAACTACACCGATTACATTATAAGCGGGCTTTTCAAAATTGGAAATCGTATCGCGATAGCTTTCAAAATCGGAAATCGTATCACGATAGGTTTCAAAATAAGGTTGCACTCCATTCTTAACAAAGACCGCTTCGATAAAATCGGCGGCCTTTTCGATACCCTCACTGCCGGTATCCCTACCTTGGAGTTCGTCGGAAGCCAAAAAATCCATTATAGCACCGACTTTTTTGCGGTTTGTAAACTGAATCATGTTGGCACCCTTGCCAAGTTGTGCCGCTTTGGCACCGTTACGAAACGGGTTCTTTTTGGCACTGACAATAGAATCGATACCCTCGATATCGCTCGGCTTCTTATAGAGTTTTTTAGGTTTGTAGCTTTCACCCACCGGCTCTTTACTATTCAAAATGACAGATTCTTCTATTATTTGAGACGACCCGCACCCATAAGCGATGGCCGACAGGAGAAGTAGCGTAAGGATTCTATTTTTCATTTTCAGCTTTTTTAAAATTTAGAGATGGCTCAAACCCATTACGCCCCAAAGTAACCATAAAAAAGGCATCCCAAAATTATAAAGGATGCCATTTTGTATTATTTAACGATTCGTTTTATGCCAGCATAGTAACTGGATTTTCTAAATACGTCTTTAAGGTCAATAAAAACTGTGATCCCGTGGCACCATCGACCGTTCGGTGATCACAGGCCAAAGTAACCTTCATGGTATTGCCCACAACAATTTCACCGTTTTTGACAATCGGCTTCTCGACAATAGCCCCAACGGACAGGATGGCCGAATTGGGCTGGTTGATAATGGATGTGAACTCCACAATACCGAACATACCCAAATTGGAAACTGTAAAGGTACTACCCTCCATCTCTTCGGGCTTTAATTTCTTGTTACGTGCACGACCGGCCAAATCTTTTACCGAGCCACCGATTTGAGTCAGGCTCATCTGTTCAGTAAACTTCAGTACGGGCACGACCAAACCTTCGTCAACGGCTACCGCTACACCTACGTGTACATGATGGTTGTATTTGGTGGTATCACCGTTCCAAGTTGTATTTACCTGCGGGTGCTTTTTAAGGGCCATAGCACAAGCTTTGACGACCATATCATTAAAAGATACTTTCGTATCAGGCATTTCATTGATCTGCTTTCTCGAAGCCATCGCATTACCCATATTGACCTCAATGGTCAGATAGTAATGGGGCGCTGTAAATTTGGATTCAGACAGACGCTTGGCGATAATCTTCCGCATCTGGGAATTTTTCACCTCTTCGGAACTTTCTTCGCCAACGGGCAGATTGACCGGAGCCACAGCCTTGGCCGAACTTGATTCTTGTGCAGCAGCCTTGGCTTGTTCTTGCGGCTGCGATTTTGCAGCGGGCTTGTAATTCTCTATATCCTTTTTAACAATCCTTCCATTATCACCGGATCCGGAAACGTTTGAAAGGTCGATACCTTTGTCCTCTGCCATTTTTTTGGCCAGGGGAGATACAAATATGCGCTGACCATCACTGACCGCTCTTGAACCGGAATCCGATTTCCCGGACGATTCCGAATCTTTTTTTGAGGCTTCGGATGTCGATTCATCCTTTTTATCCTCTGAACTCCTTTCTTTTTTACTGCTGGACGGTTTACTGTTCAAAACGGCATCGACATCGGTACCTTCCGGACCGATTACCGCCAATACGGCGTCAACAGGAGAGGATTCCCCTTCCTGTATTCCAATATATAATAAGGTACCGGAGTAAAAGGATTCAAATTCCATTGTAGCCTTGTCCGTTTCGATTTCGGCCAGAATATCGCCTTCGGCTACTTTATCACCGACCTGCTTCAACCAGGAGGCGACCGTACCTTCTTCCATAGTATCGCTAAGACGAGGCATTTTCACCACCTCTACGCCTTCCGGAATTTCTGTGCCTGCTTGATCAGCATTATCATCGTCGGAATCGGATGCTTTACTATCCTTTTCTTCGGAAGTTTTATCCTTTTCTTTTGAACCTGCCTCTTTCTTTTCATCCTCACCATCTGAGGAAGATGTATCCTTTTCTTTACTCGAGCCGCCTTCGCTACCGTTCAACAATCCTGAAATATCCTCTCCCTCTTCCCCAATAATGGCCAAAAGGGAATCGACAGGGGCACCATCGCCTTCATCGATACCGATATGCAATAAGGTACCCTCGTAAAAGGATTCGAATTCCATCGTAGCCTTATCCGTTTCGATTTCCGCTAAAATATCGCCTTCGGCTACTTTGTCACCGACCTTTTTCAACCATTTGGCCACGGTACCCTCTTCCATAGTATCGCTCAATCGGGGCATGTTTATCACTTCTGCCATGTATCTTGTTTATTTATGTTGTACAAACGGAAAATCTTTTTGCTCGTAGACCATGTCGTATAATTGCTCTAGAGGTGGGTAGTCGGATTCGTCAGCAAATTTTTCACACTCCGCAACTTGATCTTTCACTCTTTTATCTATAGCTTTTATCTCGTCTTCGGTCGCGTAATCGTTCTCCATAATCACATCGAGCACCTGAGTGATGGGATCTATTTTTTGATATTCCTTCACCTCATCCTTCGTGCGGTAATGCTGTGCATCTGACATGGAATGCCCTCGGTAGCGATACGTTTTCATTTCAAGGAAAGTAGGACCGCCGCCACTTCGCGCGCGGTCAATCGCTTTGCTTACTTCTTGTGCCACGGTTACGGCATCCATTCCGTCTACGGGGCCACAAGGCATTTCATAGCCAAGGCCCAGTTTCCAAATTTCGGTGGAGTGCGAGGTTCTTGCAACGGATGTACCCATGGCATAGCCATTGTTCTCACAAATGAATACCACCGGCAGTTGCCAGAGCATGGCCAGGTTCAAGGCCTCATGAAAAGCACCTTGACGAACAGCACCATCGCCCATATAGCATAGGGTAACATTGTCCCTGCCAGCATATTTATCACCAAAGGCCATACCTGCACCTAGAGGAATCTGCCCACCTACGATACCGTGTCCCCCGTGAAACCGGTGTTCCTTGGAGAAGATATGCATAGACCCGCCCATGCCTTTCGAGGTCCCGGTGACCTTACCGTAAAGTTCGGCCATCACCCTTTTAGGATCCTCACCCATACCTATGGGCTGTACGTGATTTCTGTAAGCCGTGATCATACGGTCTTTGGTAAGGTCCATAGCATGCAGCGAACCGGCCAAAACAGCTTCCTGTCCATTATATAAGTGTAGAAATCCCCTAACTTTTTGCTGAATGTACACTTGGGCCAGTTTATCTTCGAACTTCCGCCAGAAGTACATATCCTCGTACCACTTCAGATAGGTTTCCTTGGTAATTTTTTCCATTGAAATCGTTTCATAAAATTTTTAATCCCTTGAACACATTTACAGAGCCATCGAAATGATGCAAGAAGAACAAAAATACATATTAAATCATTAGTTGGGAAAAAAACGAAAAAAAGAAAAGAGAGAAGAGAATAGAGAGCAGAGACGGGTGTGTGCTATGGGCGACAGGTGACGGGTGAAGGAAGAGGAGTTAGGATAAGTGAACAGTCCATTTATATGAGAAAGCTTCGGAAGCAGGTGGCGGGTGATGAGATAAGCGTTTCTCTGATAAGGTGGCACATCAAATTGGCCACCAAACGACCAAGACAGCCTGTATAATTAAAAAGACCACAAATGGAATCACCAAGTATCCCATTACATCTCTTGCTTGCAGTTTGGATCCCGTTGCCATAACCGGCATTATGATCAACAAGTAAAACGGTTGCATCATATTGCTCATGCTTTCACCATAGGCAGCCGCCATTGAGGCCCGCGAAATCATAGCGGTAATCTGCTCCTGTGGCAATCCGACGCTTATTTGTTTGACTGCGTTGATGATACTGGGCCCCACAACGGCGAATTCACCTCCAGCGGAGGGAATTGCAAAATTGATAATACCTCCGGTAAGGTAAGCGTAAAACGGATAGGAATCTACCGTCGCAAAGGCTGCCAACGCCTGGCCCATGCGTTCCCCTAGGCCCGTATATAGCATAATGCCCATTATACCGGCATAAAATGGATATTGGAACAGTATTCCCGAGATATTACTGCTCGATCTTTTCATGGCGATAACATAACGTATTGGGGTTTGGTGCAATAACATTCCGAAAATCAGGAAAATGAAGATCATGATGCTAAAGTTAAGGTCAAACCCCCGAGAGCTAAAATGGAAAATGATATAGGTCAGACCCATTATCACAATAATCATTTGTACGATTCGACTATTGTTCAGGGAATCGGAAACTGACGTAAAGGGCAATCTCAAATGGGAGGCCTCTTCTTCAATGGTCTCTGTCTTTACGGTCTCATCGGTAATCATCAAATCTCTCAATTCTTTGTTTTTGGCTGTTTTGGGGCGCAGGAACAACATAAGTAGAGCTGCCCCGAAAATCAGTATGGGCATCATAACCAAATTTAGGGAAGACCCCAAAGTGAGCGAAGTAGGAATTACTTCGGACAATATTCCCGCCTCGATCAAAAAATTATTTTCCGTGTTCAGAAGTAAGGGTATGGAACTGGACAGGCCCAAGACCCAGCTGTTAAAGGAAAAATATACGCAGGCAATCAGAAACGGGTAATTTACCCCCTTGACCCGTAAAGCCAATTCCCTGGCCAAAACGCTAGTGATTACGAGCCAACCGAAACTGATCATGCAGAGCAGCATACCGATAGAAACTACCAAAAAATAGACTTGAGCAGGCGTTGTTATATATTTTGATAATTTGTCTATTGCTCTTTTTACTATAGGAGACAGTGCAATACTAAATCCGGTAATCACGATAAGAACGATCTGCATGGCGAACCCGAGCAAATCGAAAAAGCCATTATACCATGATTCAATGATTTTTAAAGGGGGACTATCCATCCAAAAAAAAGCGCCAAGGGT
>RCMY010005043.1_pt1 | contig 11259 bp, 14 predicted proteins | sample 2041341 | NCBI WGS metagenome assembly RCMY01 (sample SAMN09708234, study PRJNA481090) | Marine sediment metagenome, whole genome shotgun sequencing project.
TTCGCGACAGAGTTGGACTTGGAGCAGGCCGGAGTCAAGACGGTCATCTGGTCAACCGGGTTCACAGCCGACTTTCTATGGGTCGATCTACCCATCAGCGATGATCACGGACGACCGGTTCACCACAAGGGCATCAGCCAGGTGCCTGGCGTTTACTTCGTTGGCTTTCCCTGGCTTTCCAAACGTAAGTCCGGGATCATCTACGGCATCGACGAAGACGCTGAGCGGATAGCCGACACCATTGTTGCCCGAACTTGACCGGATGATCGGACCGCCGGCGCGCGGTCGCGAGATTCGTTAGACGGCCAGCTTGGCGCGTCTGGCGCCATCAGCTTGGCCAACGGGAGACTGCAGAATGATGCGGAAGGTTGACCCGAGGCCAGTGCCTGCCGAGTGAGCAGAAATGGTGCCGTCCATTGCGTCGATGAGCGAGCGACTGATGGCCAACCCGAGGCCGCTGCTGTCGCGTCTACCAGATCCGTTCGGCCCGGAGTCATAGGCTTCGAAAATGCTTTCGAGGCTGGCGGGTTCGATTCCGACGCCTTGATCGATGACTTCGACGGTCGGTGCGCCGTTGGTCTCGATCGCTCTGACTTCGATGACGCCCGACTTGGAAAACTTGATCGCGTTCGCAACGAGGTTGGTGAGAACTTGTCCGAGGCGGATCGGATCGGCCCAGCATTCGACTGTGTCGGGTGCATCGGCTCGCAATGTGAGGCCCTTTTGGCGGGCCAACGGCGTCATTCTTTTGACGACTTCGTGGATGGTCTGATCGTAAGCCACGGGTTCCATCTCAATGCTGATGCCGCTTGTCTCCAACTTGGCTGCGTCGAGGAGATCGTTGACCATGCCGATCATCGCGGTTGCCGCACCATAGATCTCGGCAAGGTAGTCAGTCATCTCGGGCTGCTGCGGGAGGACGTCGTCTGCGAGATCGGTGTAACCAACAATGGCGGTAAGAGGGGAGCGCAGCTCGTGGGTGACCGCTGCGTAGAACGCTCGACGAGATTCCAAGGATTCTGCGAGCTCAAGGTTGGCCGAGTGGAGCTCAGACGTCCAACGTTCGGCGATTTCTCGAGCTTCGGCCTCGATGCGACTCTTGGAATCGGCCAGACGCCCGTGATAAATGCCGATGAGGGCTCCGGTGATGCCAAGGACCGTAGGAGCGAGATCGACGATCCACATGGTTGGGTTGACGGCGTGGAGTTCGCCGAACGATAGGGCGGTGCCTGCGTCAGCCGCGGCGACGCGCCAGGCGATCAGGGGGAAGAATGCTCCGAATAGTGCTCCGAAAAAGGTCCAACGGAGGACGTAGAGGCGGCGTTTTGGCGACGGATTGGCATCCATTGACAACCTATCGGCAACCTTTGGCTTCTTCCTAAGCGAATAGACTCCCTATATCGCGAACCGTCAGCGGTCAGTCGGTAGGTTGGGGGCAGGTGATCTGCACATGAAAGAGCTGACCGAGTGGCTCCTCGATGGCGACCCATCGGTGGCCTGGCAAGCCCAGCGTGATCTGCTCGATCTGCCTGGTGAAACATGGCTGGCCACCCAGTCGCAGGTTGCGGACGTTGGCTGGGGTGCTCGTTTGCTCGAGAAACGGGGCGATGGTGGCCGATGGTCGGGAGGGCTGTATTCGCCGAAGTGGATCTCGACTACCTACACGTTGCTTCAGTTGTGGCGAATGGGATTGCCCCGTGACAACCCGGAAGCGGTGGCATCGACCGGTTTGCTCGTCGAAAAGCCGGTGTGGGTGTTTGGTAGGGCTCCCAAGGAATACCGCGATGAATGCGTGGCCGGATTCGGACTGGCTTTGTCGAGCTGGTTCACGATTGCCGACGACCGCCGAGAGCGACTAGTGGGTGAAATACTTGAACGGCAACTCGATGACGGCGGGTGGAATTGTCGGGCCGGAGATACCGAGTTCGGTAAGCACAGTTCATTTCATACCACCATCAACGTGGTGGAAGGCCTCCGCGAATACTGTCTGAGTGGTGGCCAGGCTGCCAGCGATGTTGAGTCTGCAGAGGCGCGCGCCAGGGAGTTCTTTTGTGAACATCGGCTGTACCGATCGCACAGAACTGGCAAGATTCCGGACGAGCGGATGACGCGTATGCCGTTCCCGCCCCGATGGCATCACGACGTCCTTCGGGGTCTCGACTACTTCCGGGCTACTGCGGCTCCCCAGGACGCCAGGCTTGAAGAAGCGGTGGACACGGTTCTCGGTTACCGCCGTAAAGATGGCAGATGGCCAATCCACGCCGGGTACAGCGGCCAGGTGTGGTTCCAAATGGAATCGGGCCGTGAGCCAAGCCGTTGGAACACCCTACGGGCTATGCGGGTGGTACGTTGGTGGGAGAGCGATCAACCCCAGTGACGACGTGATGGGGCCGGCCGAGGATTGGCTACTCGCAGTAATGCTCGCACAGTCGAGGGTTCGTACTGTGGAAGACACCGAACCGGTTTTCCATGCCCGGCACGATCCAGGCATGCACCATCCAGATGTCGTCGCCGCTGATCCAATCGCCGTTGCAGGTCGTAGCGTCCGGATTGTTCTGGGTGGTGAGTTGGCCGTCTTCGAAGCAAAGGCCCAAATGCCGGTGCCACTGGTCACCATCTCCGACGAAGCCTTCCGGTGCGTCTTCGGAAAGAACCCAGTATGAGAACGCCACCAGTTCGGGACCGGCACCCCACGTGATCTCCTCGAACAGAAGTTGAGACGGCCGTTCCACATCGAATGGTTGGTCGACCAGCGACCAATTAGTCCAGTGTGACCCAACTCCGTCAACATAGGGAGAGATCGGGAGGTAACCAGCTGCGGTTGCCTCTTCCACCGTGTTGTACTTTGCCGCAGCGGCGGTGGCGAGGGCCAGCTGACCCGCTAGCGCCGCCTCCTCATCCGGCGAAAGCTCCACAGGTATGGGATCTGAACCCATGTGCATATGCTCCATGCTCGGGTCGACCATCGTCCCATGACCCATCTCAACCAGCGCCGCAAAAGCAGCAGCCTGCTCTGGAGCCAAGTCGAGCGCTGTCGCGTTTGTCGCCGAGTCACCGGCGGCCAGATTGATCGCGAAAGCTACAGCCGCGATCAACGCGCCGAAGAAAACGACGACTCCGATCCAGAGCCCGCGGTTCGGGGTGACGGTTGGTGAGGTGTCCATCCGATTGAGGATAGTTGCCGGTCCCATCTAACCCAATCGAGTGCACGTCGGCTACCAGGGGTGTTCTCGACCGTCCCATGTCCAGAATCGGCCATGCATCTCCGGAGTCAGCCCAGCCATGAGCCTGCGAATTCCGCTCGCGCTGTCGAACACCGAAACCGGCGCACCTGCGCCTCCCATGTCGGTACTCACCCAGCCAGGGTGAATAACGATGGCGTGTACACCTTCGTCCTCCCAGGCCTGAGCTTGTTGTCGAAAGGAGTCGTTCAGGGCGGCCTTGGAGTCGCCGTAATCGCCGAGGCTTCCCGTCCGCCCTCGTCTCGCTCCGAGTTGGGAAGTCAGGATTCCGATCTTGCGTTGATCGCTTGTCGCAACGTTCGCCTTGAGCGCTTCGACGACTCTGATTGGGGCTTTTGCGTTGACGGCCATGATGACGTCGCGAGGGGTGTTTTGGTAGACGCCAGCGCCGTGAATGAGGACATCGATTGGTGATGTGTCCAGCTCCTGCTGCAGGCGATGCAGGTCGTCAGCTGAGGTGACTTCAAGCTGGTGGAGCGTGATATTTCCGGAGATCTCGCCGAGGGCGCCGAGTTGTTCGGGGGAACGGGTGGTGGCGTGGACGATCCAGCCGGCTTCGGAATACTGGCGGGCAAGCTCGAGCCCGATCCCCCGACTCGCCCCGACGATGAGTGCCGTCGCAGCTTCGGCGTTCACGCGCGAGCCGCGATGCGTTGGCCGCTGGAGCCTTCCACTCTGGCTACGGGGGGCTGCTTCCGATGGGTCCGCAAGGTTCGTTCAGGCCGAGAAGTGTCCACCTCCCCAACTTAGTCTCTACGAGGCGCGGTCAAGGTGAGCCAGGCTCTCCTGGAGGGGAGGACGGCGAGGAGTTGAAGCCGGAGACGTTTTCGGAGGACGGTTGGCTGCCGCCCCGGCAGCGAGGACGGCGACTCCCAGCGTAGAGAACGCCACCCAGACCCACACCACGTCTCCATTGGTTTCGCTGTTCGGGGTGGGCTGTTCCGAAACGGCGCCAGCGGCTAACTCGTCCTGGGTAGTCGCGCTCATCTGGAGGGCGGCGCACTCTGGCGCAGGGTTTGACGAGTCGCCAATATCGCCGCAATTGCTGGGAGCTGGTGCGTCGAACGCGAACACGACGGCACACAGAAACAGTGTGATCAACCAGATGGATCGTCTCGGTGGTGACGACATGGAGCTCTCCTCGGTAGTGAGCCGACGGCTCGATCTGGTCGTTGGACGTTGCCAGATCGGGAGAGGTTCCGCAGTTATCGAGCAAGAGCCTTTTAGTCAGCTTGCTTGAGCAACGTGAGGAGGAGCACGGTTGGTTCGAGAGCGACGACGGAGTGAGAGAGTCGGGCTTCCATGTGGATCCAGCAACCCGGTTCGGCGGTGACCGTTTCGGACCCGAGGGTGATTTGCGCCCGGCCGCTGATGATCTGCAGTACTGCCGGCAACGAGGCTGTGTGCTCAGTCAACTCTTGATCGGCGTCGAATCCGAAAAGGACCAGACGGATCTGGTCGTCCTTGTAAAGCACCCGGCTTAGGGTGCCGTCCTTTGGGATTTCAAGTTCTGCTTCGAGGTCGGCAATGAAGGTGGTTGGCGTAGATGGTTCCATGCCCCCAGCTTAGGTTGAGGTTTGCTCGAATGGCCCCGGGTCAACACACATGTATGACTTTGGGACGCCAGATTGGGCCTTTTGCACCTCGTTCGTTCCGACCCAGTTTCGTACCCTAGGTGCGATACCTATTCACTCGTACAAGGACCAGCGATGATCGATTCACACAACTACACCGTCACGCTCCAGGGAACGGGGCCAAAAACCGGGACCCTGACGGATCACACCCTGGAGGTGGCCCTGGACATTGCTTCACCTCCCGAATTCGGAGGTCCAGGCGGGGTCTGGAGTCCTGAGCACCTATTTGTTGCTTCGTTATCCTCATGTCTCATGACAACGTTTCAAGCCATTGCCGATGTGTCTGGGGTCGAAGTGCTCGGGTACTCCGACAATGCAATCGGCCACCTGCAACGTGGCGAAGATCGCCTATACCGCATGGACCGGATCACCCTACGACCCCGCATCATGGTCGCCCAGTCCCAAGCTGATCGAGCGCTCCGCCTCATCCAAAAGGCTGAAGCGGTTTGTCTGATCAGCCGGTCGGTGAACTCCGAGATCGTCCTGGAACCTGAGATCCAGGTCGTCGAACCAGTTCGATAGCTCGAACGCTCATCTGGGGTTCAACCAGGGCGATCCGCTCATCACGTATCCCTGCCCGGGGCCCATTCCTGAAACGAGTGTGCATCCAGGGGATCTATACAGCCATGGATGCACACTCGTTCCGATTATTTGGCTAGTTCGCGGATGCGGGTTGTCTGAAAGCGCAGGACGGTGAGGATCGTTGCCAATCCAAAGGCAATCGCGACCAGGTAAACCGCCACGCCGAATCTACGAACGCCTTCCAGCCAGATGGACCATTGCTCAGATGTCTCCAACATCTGCGTACTGCCGCCAGCGATCTGGTTGGCGATGACGAAGTGTCCGACCACCCCAGCCAGGATGATCATCATCCCCATCGCCATGAGACCGACGAAGGCCTTTGCGCTCGCGGGCATCTTCAAGGTTTGCACCCCGGAACTCGTGTTCTCTTGTACCGACCCGCCACCCGAGCGGAACTCGCCGAGGATCCTCGCGATAGCGAAAGAGATCGCCGCAAACACAGCCGCGAAGCCGATGAACATAACGCCTGTGGCCGTGTGGCTCAGGGCAGCGATAGTCGCTTCCGATCCGCCGTTGGCGATTTCGCCGGCTTTGATCAGGTGGAGGATGAATCCGCCTACAAAGCCCATTAGTCCCATGGCGAACATGGGCAGCCACAATTTGCCGCCGACGGTTTGGGGGAGGTTGAGTCCGAGGTTGTGGTCGGATGCCTCCACGTTGAAGTCTTTTCTGGGTGAGAGTGTTGTTGCCATGGTTCTACCTTCCTGTCGTAATGAGTTCGTTTATGCGAACGAACTGGAATCCGAGCGCTTTGGCAATCGTGGCTAGCGCCAGCACGATTCCGGAGAGCAACAACCCGAGCGAAAGTTCGCGCAATGGGCCGAGCCAGTTGAGTGCCACCGCATCAAGCGTTCCGTTCGAGGCGAACGTGACATACAGGACGAACTGGGCAATGGCGAGCATCAATCCTGTCATCATGAGCGCCACGAATGCTTTGGCCTGGGTTGGCATACGGAGCGTCTTGACCGTGACGCCAAGGCCCTCCTGGATCTCGCCACCGCCGGTTCGGATGGCCGCCAGGATCGAGGCCAGTAAGAAACTGATCCCACTGAGCAGCAATCCCTCTCCGAGGAACTGCAGTCCTTGCGTCCAGGCCAGCGCGCTAGTCGAGCCAGTCGCGTTCCAGCTGAAGCTCACGATGGTTCCTGCCAAGAGCGACATTGCTCCCATGGCCAACATCGGCGCCCACATCTTGCGAGCCATTACATGGATGGGTAGGACCTTCGGTGCTTTGGCGGTTGCCGATGCAAGTCCGTGGGCAGATTCGTAGTCGCCAAGTTTCGATTGTCGGTCTCCTTCAACGTGAGCCAATAGCGCTGGAAGAGAGTCTCTGACGGCCGCGATGCGCATGTAAAGCCGCACCATGATTCCGATGAGAACGATCGCAATACCGAACTTGACGGTCCCAAAGGCCAACGTCGTTATACCGAACGACCACGGCAGTATGCCTGCCACAGAGGCTCCATCTGCGAGGGCTGTTCCGGCGGCCAGATTGGCCACGAGAGTGATGGCGGCGAGCGCCATTCCCACTAAGGCAAGAGTGAGTCCGAGGCGCCGTTCGTTTGAGGGGCCTCGACTGTCTCCTTTGCCGGCCAACTCAATTTTGGCGGTGCTGGTAAGTGCCATTTTCTTTTCCTCCTTCTGAGGGGTCATCCCTCTCAACCAGCGCTTGACCCGTCGCCACGCAAGAGTGTCGGGTGCTTGTCAATCTCATCCTCCAGGTAGCGGTCACACCCAGCCACCTGGGTCAGCCGGTGTCGAGCACTGTCGCCCGACAAACTGCCTTGATGGCCACCCTCATACCGACCGGCGTTGTTTCGTTCTTGTTCCCCGACGTCGAAGGGTCGACCTGACTGTGGGGGGCCGACTCTGATGCTGTGGGGGGCGTTAACCAGTGTTGATGGCCGCTGTGTACACCCTCGGGGGAAGGATCGGCGGCGAAGACAACCCGAAGCTGACCGGGGATCTGCGAATCATGGCGTTCTCAGGCTTGTTGCTGATCGGCGCCGGACTGGTTGCCCTTGGCGTTACTCAGCTCGCAGTGGCCGATCCCGGTCACGGTTGACGTCCCCGCCTGACGATGCCGAACCGAGTCAGGTCCTGATGGGTTCGAGCATAAGGGATCAATAGGCGTCCGAGATACAGCTAGCGCGGCCGTGAAGCTGCCTATGCGGGGCAAACCTGCGTGGATCAGGCGGGTTCTGCCTTCATTCCGAACTTCTTCGTCCGGCTCGCCGTCGGAAGCAACTCCTCTGCACGCACACCGAGGCGTGGAGCTGGCGAGCCAAACAGGCCGGTCTTGCGGCTGGTGGCCGCGTTGGGGATGGCGGCATCGGGTGAATCAATACTTACGTGGCTGCAATCCGAGCAAACCTTGCGTACGAACCCGGCGATGGCCGGAGTGTCTCGGTAGGAATGCACATGGCGTCCTGAGTCTTTTGAACTTCGTTGAAGAATGGTCATGTGGGTCTCCCTGGTCTCTTGATTTGGTATCGGTTGGGATCGACGATTGCGTGAGAATGGTTTCGTACTGTTCCGAGGTGACTAGTCACTTCCGGAACAGTGTCTTGTCGTGACGGCCCTGAAGCCAGGTCCGATGTTCCCCGGCTGAACTAGGTCCGGAGAACTATGTTGACCGTATGAATCCACCCGAATGGCCAGCCCAGTGAGCGACGAGTCGATGGCTTCCGCCGAAGAAATAGAGAAAGAGTTCATTTATACCGAGAACTTCAACGTTGAGGACGGCTTGCTGATCGTCGAGTCGATTGAACGATCAGTCGGGTACGTGTTGGGCCGATGGAATCTTGAATTGGGCGGCACGTACATCTACCGGCACATGGGCAAGCTCGTGCCCGAGTTTCTCCGACAGGGGATTGGAGCCGGCTCCGGGGTTACACCGAAGACATGTCAACCGCACGCGAATGGCGTGGGAAGGGGATTGCCGGAGCGTTGAACTGCGAAAGCCTCCGAGAGCTCAAAGCCCGTGGTCTCGAAGAAGCAGGTCTCGGGGTACACGTCGAGAACCCAACCGGCGCGTTCAAGCTCTATGAGGGCCTCGGATTCAAGGTGACAACATCGGGAGCGACGTTCCAGCGGCCGATCGATCCTCACTCCAGTTGTGGACCGACCCGGAAGTCGCATAAACCACCGTGTGGGTAGGCTACTCCGATGTCTAAGCAGCTCGTACTCGTCACCGGAGCGACCGGATACGTAGGTGGGCGGTTGGTGCCGAAGCTCCTTGAGGACGGCTACCGGGTGCGCTGCTTGGTCAGGGACCCGTCCAAGCTCGCTCAGGATCCGTGGGCTTCAGAAGTAGAGATCGCCAAAGGCGACGTCCTCGATGCTGATTCGCTGGTGGGCGCTCTCGACGGGTGTGCCTTCGCCTATTACCTGGTGCATTCCATGGGAGATGCCGAAGATTTCGGCGAGGCAGATCGGCAGGCTGCTCTGAATTTTCGCACTGCAGCCGACCACGCCGGTGTTAGTCGACTGGTATACCTTGGCGGTCTTGGTCATCCCGAGAGAGAACAGCTTTCAAAACACCTCGAGTCACGTCAGGAGGTCGGTCGTGTCCTGGCGAGCGGGACAACATCGGTGACTGAACTACGGGCGGCCGTCATCATCGGGTCTGGGTCGGTGAGCTTCGAGATGCTCCGCTACCTCACGGAGGTCCTTCCGATCATGACGACGCCGAAGTGGGTTCGAACCCGTTGTCAGCCAGTCGGTATTCGAGACGTTCTTAGTGTGCTCACGGCCGCTCTTGACGATGAACCCGGCAGTCGAGTATTGGAACTCGGCGGGCCCGACGTCTTGACGTATGAAGAGATGATGCAGATCTATGCCGACGAAGCAGGGTTGCCGCGCCGGATCATCTTGCCGGTGCCGGTACTGAGCCCTGGTCTGTCTTCTCGTTGGATTGGGCTCGTAACGCCATTGCCAGTGGGGGTTGCCCGTCCGCTCGTCGACAGCCTCAAAAACGAGGTAGTCGTTCGTAACAACCCTGCGTTCGCCAGATTTGATCTGGTTCCGGTTGCATATCGGGAAGCGGTTCGCTTGGCACTTGAGAACACGACCCGGTTCGCAGTCGAAACTCGGTGGAGCGATGCCGCCAATAGGCCAGCCAGCCCGCTGCCGACCGATCCCGACTGGGCAGGCGGAGCAAGATTCGAAGACCGCAGGGTCGTCGAAACGGATGCTGATCCGAGCGACGTGTATTGGGGTTTCAGTCGAATCGGTGGAGAAGTGGGCTATTACGGACTCGGATGGGCATGGCGGCTACGCGGGTTCCTCGACTCGCTGGTTGGTGGGGTAGGCCTGCGGCGGGGTCGCAGGCATCCCGAGGACCTACGTCCCGGTGAGACTGTCGACTTCTGGCGGGTGAGCCATCTCGAACCAGGCCGCGAACTAGTCCTCCACGCCGAAATGAAGCTGCCCGGTGAGGCTTGGCTCGCTTGGAGAGCGGATCCGATTGATCGCGGTACAAGATTGACGCAGACGGCCACTTTCGTGCCGCGCGGATTGCTCGGGCGGGCATATTGGTACGCCCTCGTACCGTTCCATGCGCTCATCTTTGGGACCATGGCCCGCCGGATTGCGACCTCGGGTAAAAACCGGGCTTCGTAGGTTCGCCCCTACGAACAAGGGTCATTTGGTCCCTTGCCCCTATCGAGTTTTGGGAGGATATTTGCTGTATGACCGATCTCAAAGAGCGCTCAACAGAAGAAAAGAATGGGGCTGCGTTCGGGTGGATTTCTGGCCTGGGTGCCGTAGTCGTTCCTTGGATCATCGCCGGGATCGGCAGTTCGGTGGCCGGTGTCTTCTCCGAGGCCTGGAACCCTGAGGTCACCTTCCCGTGGTTTCTCCTCGGGGCAGTGTTGGTATGGATCGGGTGGCTCGTCTACGGATCGATACGGATCCCGAGGTTCAAGAAGGGCGCGTTGTACGGCGGGTCGATTTCATTTGCATTCGTGGGCGCTCTATTCGCACTGGTCTACTTTTTCCAGCCGTAGCCATCCAGGCTTTACCTATCCGCCATGGCGCTGGCTGGCGTTCAAGCCGGGGATGACTGTGTCGCCATAGGCACGCAGAGTCGACTCCTGGGCGTCGTGCATGAGATATATCCCGAACTGATCGACGCCGAGATCGCGCAGGACTTCAAGTTTTGCAATGTGATCTTGAGCGGTGCCCAGCACACAAAACCGGTCGACGATGTCATCAGGTACGAAAGCTGTTGAATCGTTTCCGGCTCGGCCGTGATGGTCGTAGTCGTACCCCTCGCGGGCTTTGATGTAGTCAGACAGCACCTCCGGCACCTTCGAGGAATCAGCCCCGTACCGCTTGACCATGTCAGCTACGTGATTTCCAACCATGCCACCAAACCAGCGGACTTGCTCTCGCTGGTGGGCGATGTCATCACCAACGTAAGCCGGAGCGACAACGCAAATGGTGATGTCATCAGGGTCACGCCCAGCATCCGAAGCTGCCGACCGAACCGCCGCCACCGTCCATTCGAGGATCTGAGGATCGGCCAACTGGAGGATGAAACCATCTGCGTGCCGTCCGACCGTAGCAAGGGCTTTTGGGCCGTACCCGGCCGCCCACATGGGTAGGTCCCAGCCTTCCTTTACCCAGGGGAGCCGTAGCTGCTTGCCGTTGTAGGTGACCTCCTTGCCGGCCACCATGTCTTTGATGACTGCCATCGCTTCGGCCATTGTTGCCAGCGTGGTCGGGGTCCGGCCGATGTAGCGAAGCGCCGAGTCGCCCCGTCCCATTCCGCAGATCGTCCGAGGACCATACGCGTC
>RCMY010005044.1_pt1 | contig 11259 bp, 8 predicted proteins | sample 2041341 | NCBI WGS metagenome assembly RCMY01 (sample SAMN09708234, study PRJNA481090) | Marine sediment metagenome, whole genome shotgun sequencing project.
GCCTTGTCGACCTCGAGCTGGGTGACGTGCGCTTCGAGCTCTTCGGAACGCTTGGCGAGGTCGAGCTCACGATCGTTCTCGATCGCTTCGCGCTCGCCGATCATCTCGGCCTCGAGGTTCGGGAGGTCTTCGTGACGACGGTCTTCGTCCACCCAGATCACGAGGTTGGCAGCGAAGTAGATGACCTTCTCGAGCTGCTTGGCCTTGAGCTCTTCACGAGCCTGGGTGCCCATGAGCAGGTACGCGAGCCACGAACGGGTGCCACGGAGGTACCAGATGTGCACGGCCGGAGCCGCCAGCTCGATGTGACCCATCCGCTCGCGGCGGACCTTGGAGCGGGTGACCTCTACGCCACAACGCTCACAGATGATGCCCTTGAACCGAACGCGCTTGTACTTGCCACACGCACATTCCCAGTCCTTGGTGGGACCGAAGATCTTCTCGCAGAACAAGCCGTCCTTCTCTGGCTTGAGCGTGCGGTAGTTGATGGTCTCTGGCTTCTTGACCTCGCCGTTCGACCACTGGCGGATGGACTCCGCCGTGGCCAGACCGATGCGGAGCTGATCGAAGTTGTTGACGTCAAGCACTGGTCAACGCTCCCTCTCGTGGAGATGCGGTGGGGGTGTTCGGTTGGGTGGTGGGTGCAGCAGCGATGGTGGTGACCTGGACCGCTACCAAGTGCCGGCACGCTCGGCTGCGCGCCGTGCGTCCTCTTCGTCGGAGCCACGCTCTGGGCGGGACAGATCGATGCCGAGTTCCTCGGCTGCACGGAACACGTCTTCGTCGATCTCGCGCATCTCGATCTCCTGGCCCGTCTTGTTCAGGACCTCGACGTTGATGCACAAGGCCTGCATCTCCTTGATGAGCACCTTGAAGCTCTCGGGGATGCCCGGCTCGGGGATGTTCTCGCCCTTGACGATGGCCTCGTAGACCTTCACCCGGCCGAGCACGTCGTCGGACTTGATGGTCAACAGCTCCTGGAGGCAGTAAGCCGCCCCGTATGCCTCGAGCGCCCACACCTCCATCTCGCCGAAGCGCTGGCCACCGAACTGCGCCTTACCACCGAGCGGCTGCTGGGTGATCATGGAGTACGGACCGGTCGACCGAGCGTGGATCTTGTCGTCGACGAGGTGGGCCAGCTTCAGGATGTAGACGTAGCCGACCGTGACCCTGTTGTCGTAGGCCTCGCCGGTCTGGCCGTCGTAGAGCTGTGTCTTGCCGTCGTTACCGATCAGGCGGTCGCCGTCGATGGACTCGGGGCGGATGTTTTCGAGGATGGTCTGGATGGTCGGGTGTTTGCCCGCCTTCTCCACCTCGTCCCAAGCGGCGCCGTCGAAGACCGGGGTGGCAACGAGCGTCGAGGCGACCGCACGTGGCCTGGTCTTGGACTCGGTGCCGCGGATGGGCGCAACTCCGACATCGGTGAAGCCCTTGTCCTCGAGCTCCCAGCCCCACCGGGCTGCGTACCCGAGGTGGGCTTCCATGACCTGCCCGACGTTCATGCGCGATGGCACACCGAGCGGGTTGAGCACGATGTCGACGGGCGTGCCGTCGGCGAGGTGCGGAAGGTCCTCGATGGGGAGGATGCGGGAGATGACGCCCTTGTTGCCGTGGCGACCGGCGAGCTTGTCGCCGACGCTGATCTTGCGCTTCTGGCCGACGAACACGCGAACCAGCTGGTTGACGCCGGGAGGCAGCTCGTGGTTGTCGTCACGGTTGAAGACCTTGACGTCGATGACCTTGCCGGTCTCGCCGTGAGGCACCTTCAGCGATGTGTCTCGAACTTCGCGGGCCTTCTCACCGAAGATCGCCCGCAGGAGACGCTCTTCCGGGGTCAGCTCGGTCTCGCCCTTCGGCGTGACCTTGCCGACGAGCACGTCGCCCGGGCCGACCTCTGCACCGATGCGGATGATGCCGCGCTCGTCCAGGTCGGCGAGGATGTCCTCGCTCAGGTTCGGGATGTCACGGGTGATCTCTTCGGCACCGAGCTTGGTGTCGCGAGCGTCGACCTCGTGCTCCTTGATGTGGATCGACGTGAGCACGTCGTCGCGCACAAGGCGCTCGGAGAGGATGATCGCATCCTCGAAGTTGTAGCCCTCCCAAGGCATGAACGCGACCAGCAGGTTCTTACCGAGCGCAAGCTCACCGTTGTCGGTCGAAGGACCGTCGGCGAGCAGCTGGCCCTTGGTGACCCTCTGGCCGGCCTCCACGCGAGGACGCTGGTTGATGCAGGTGTCCTGGTTCGAGCGTTCGAACTTGAGGAGCCTGTAGATCTTGCGACCGAGCTTGTCGTATAATTCAGCTCTGCTCAAATAGCATTGCGCATTCTGCGGAGCAAGCTCTATAGCTTTGTTGAAATCAGCTAAAGCTGCATCATAGGCCTCTCTTTTCATGTAAACAAGCCCGCGATTATTATAGGCGTTCATATTCATCGGCGCGATAGCTATGGCTTTATCATAGGATTGACGTGCTTTTTCATATTTTCCCAGTTCAAAATAAGCAACGCCTCGATTATTATAGGCATCCGCATCTTTCCCATTGAGATGTATCGCCTGGTCATATGATTTGATGGCCTTATCATAGGTGCCGAGCTTTGCTTCGACATTGCCTTGATTGTAATAGGCCGCCGATACCTGTGGCGTCAGCGAAATCACCTTTTGATAATCCGTCAAGGCTTCTTCGTAGCGCTGCAAATACTCGTAAACCAAGCCTCTGTTTTGATAGGCATCCGAAAACGTCGGTTTCAAAACAATTGCACTTGTATAATCAGCAATTGCAGCTTCATATTGTTCTTGACTTGCTTCGACGATCGCCCGGTTATAATATGCCTTCAAATGCTGCGGATTCAAATTTATCGCTTTCGTGTAATCCGCGGCGGCCTTTTCGTATTCGCCAAAAGATTTATAGACATTGCCTCGATTGTTATATGCATCTGCATAAGACGGATTGAGCACAATCGCGGTGTTATAATCGCGCATAGCTGAACTATACTGGCCCAAATGATAATAAGCGTTGCCTCGCTGCTTATAAAGCTCCACGTCTCCAGGCGCCTGCTTTATTGCCTCACTGTATTGATGAACCGCTTCCCAGTAATCACCGTGCAGCATCGCAGCTTCAGCCATTTGATTCGGCTCTGTGGCCACGCTAGGCTCATCTGCCGCCATAACCAATGAACAACTTGTCAAAAATAACAACATCACAAAAACAAACACCATTTTTTTCAGTTTCATAGAATATCGCCTCCCTTAAGCTCAAAATGAAACGACTTCACAACATCAAGATTTCTAAAAAAGCTCCAAAAAATCTTACAGCATACTGAAAATAATTTCGCCTTTGCCTTCCAAGCTATATTCACCCATTCCCGCAGGAATAAAAACGGTATCGCCTTGCCCGATTCCAACTGTCCCGGTTGCCGACTGTAAGCAAAGACTGCCTGATAATGCCGTAATTGCCTGAAAAGATTCTTTACCCGCTTTAAAGTGACATATCCCATCGATCTCCGCATGATATACCGTGAAATATCCACACTTCGACAAAAGCTGCAGTTTGCACCCAGCCATGAAGTCCATTGACAAAATATCTGTGCCTGCAGTTCGCGGTGGTTCCAAATTCGTGACTTCAACAGCTTTATCCACATGAAGGTCTCGCGGCTTCCCCTCTTTATCGCGTCGATCATAGTCATATATCCGATAGGTCGTATTCGAATTTTGCTGGATTTCCGCAATCAGGATTCCCTTGCCGATTGCATGGAGCGTACCTGATTCAATAAAGAAAACATCGCCTTTTTTGACCGGAACTTTATTGCAGACCTCTAGCAGTGTATTATCTGCTATACGGCGACGAAATTCTTCTTTTTCAAGTTTTTGGGTGAACCCATAAAGAAGACTTGCCCCCGGTTCACAATCGACAATATACCACATTTCTGTTTTCCCGTATTCACCTTCGACGCGCAGCGCATATTCATCACCCGGATGGACTTGCACGGATAAATTGTCCTTCGCGTCGATAAGCTTGATCAGAAGCGGAAAATATGGGAATTTTGCTGCCTTTTCACCAAGGATTTCATTTCCGGCTGTTTTTATGTAAGCCGCCAAGGTCTGCCCTGCAGCCGCCCCATTGACGATTTCACTTGCTCCGTCCTTATGGCAGGAAAGTTCCCAGCTTTCAGCAACTTTTTCTAAGTCTGTCGTCTTATTGTAAAAATCTTTCAACTTTGTACCGCCCCAAAGATAATCTTTCAGCGGTGCTTTCAGCTTCATTGGATATAACATATTATCTGCCCCCTTAACATATCATTTTATCATAGATTCCCTGTTTTCGGCAGGTTACTTTTGCCTGCGTCCAACAATAAAAAATAGACCATATACCTATATTAACAAGGAATTTACCTTTTGATAACATTCCTTCCATTAAAAAAGATTATCATGGACTTATGACCTGTATCGGCTTAAAAGTCAGCAAGGAAGCCGACTAAATCATTCACAAAAAGGAGTTGCTTGCTTTGGCGTCATTGGAGCAATGTGAATTATTCAAGATTCTCGATGAAGAACTCATCACCCCTGTCTACCAACCAATCGTCAACTTGAAAGACGGCAGTATCTTAGGGTATGAAGCTTTAAGCCGCGGCCCCAAAAACAGCTTGCTCGCCAACCCCGATTTATTATTTAAGATAGCTGCGCAGTGTGAGCAATCCTTTCGCCTTGATTCTCTCTGCCGAAAAAAAGCCATCAAACATGCACATCAACTGCCCAGCGATCAATTTCTATTCTTGAATGTCGATCCCCAAATTCTTGAAGACAAACATTTCCATCAGCATACAACCAAACAATTTCTAGCTGGCTCATCACTTGACAGCACCCATATCATTTTTGAACTAACGGAAAAAAGCTTGGTCGAAGATTATGCCGCCCTACGAAAGACTCTCAAAAATTATGAAAAGCAAGGTTATTCTATCGCCATCGACGACGTCGGGTCAGGTTATTCAGGGCTCACTTTACTGACGAAAATAACTCCGCAATTTTTGAAGATCGACCTAGAATTGATCCAATCCCTACATAAAGACAAAATCAAACAGGCCATCGTCAAATCTCTGCTCGAAATCGCAACCATCAAATCCATGGAAGTCATTGCAGAAGGAATTGAAACCCGAGAAGATCTCGAATGTGCAGCTGAGCTTGGCCTCCACTATGGTCAAGGTTATTATTTAGGCATGCCACAACCAGTAATGGCCGGCATTGCGCTCGATCGAATCGAATGCCTAAAAAAAAAGCCGAAAACCGGCAAGAACCAAGCAGCAGCGTATTTCTCAACAACCCCATTGGCAGTATTGCCAAAAGGAAGCTGACCTTTTCGCCTGAAACACTAGGAAAAGATGTCCTAGCATATCTACAAAACCATCAGCACGAGACAGATATCGTCATTGTCGAAAAAGACGTTCCTTTGGGGCTTATAAACAAAGATAGTTTCTTAAGCCAGTTGGCGACAAATTATGGCCTCTCCATCTATAGCCGCAGGCCGATACGTCTTCTTTTAGAAGCTGCCCCCTTCCAGCTCGATTGCAATTGTTCGATTGATGAAGCGATACGACAAGCTATGCAGCGATCATCCGATCATATCTACGATTCAATTATCATCACCAAGAACCATCGCTATTTCGGAACGGCAACCATCAAGGATCTACTTGAGATTTCCACTAAGATTGAACTCAATCGAGCAAAAGATGCCAATCCTTTAACAAATCTCCCCGGCAATAAAATGATTGAATCCGAGCTTTTGTATTACTCCAATCGACAACTCCCTTTCACGGCAATCTATATTGATTTAGACAACTTCAAAGCCTACAATGACATCTACGGATTTGCCGCCGGCGATCGGGTACTTCTAAGCACAGCCGCCATACTGAACCAATGTGCTAAGGAGATATGTCCGAAATCCTTTGTCGGACATATCGGCGGCGATGATTTCATTCTCTTTTTGCCAGGAACTGATTACCAAAAGATCTGTGATTATATCATCGAAGTCTTTGCCAATAAAGCAAAGACTTTCTACAGCAAAGAACACCAGATGCAAGGTTATATCATCGCCAAAAATCGCCAAGACCAACTCAGCCAATTTCCCTTGATGACACTTTCACTTGCCGTTCTTTTAGTAAAAACCGAGGCACAGATTCCACTCGAAAACCTGTCAAAAAAAGCAGCTTCCATAAAAAAAGTATGTAAAAAGCACTGGGAAAACAACTATGTAATGGAAACGATCGCCTGACATCGAATTCGTTTTCCCTTCATAAAAAAGCAGCTCGGAATATTTCCGGCTGCTTTTTTATTATATTGATATGCACTTCATATCATACTATTTCCCAAATGCGCCTGAACCCCAGCTGCTGGCGTGCCTTCATAAAGCGACTCGATTTCTGCCATGCTCCACTCATCCTTGAGCCCATATAGCTTGAAAACCATCGGTAAATTCATCCCGCATAAGACCCCATATTTTTTTACCGAATGTTTTTTCATAAAATAAGCGGCTTCATTGAATGCTGCACTGCCAAAGAAATCACAAACCATCAAGACATCTTCCTTCGCCCGTGTCAAATATTCCTTGAGGTTTTGACGAAAACCCTCTAGATTCCTATCATCGAGCCCAATAAAATCAATTGAAGGATTTACATAAAACCGTTCCATCGCATGGTACATTTCTTTAGCTAAGTTACCGTTTGAAATCAATAATAATTTCATATTAAACTCTCCTTTACATCATCCATAACAAAGCGCGCTTCTGTATGCTTGTATCATAGCCTCTTTTTTCAGCTCGGTCAACATGTTATGTTATGTTTTTGTAATTTAAAATGAAAATATACCCTAAATTGTTACTTTAACTGTAATGAATATGTTATAATAACAAAAAATTCACATGCAGAGGTGCTTTATGAATTCCATACAACGCCGAAAAGAAATATTTACCCAGCTTGAACAAAATCAAACGGTTTATATCGCTGAAATATCTCAAATTCTTAACGTATCAGCAATGACTATCCGGCGAGACCTCAATCGACTTGCTGACCAAGGCCTCGTAACGCTTATCCGAGGCGGCGCCGCCCTCAACCGAGGTGCAGCGCTTGAATACAGTTCACGGTTTCGCAAATCACAATACCCCGAAGAAAAATATCGCATAGCCAAATACTGTGCCAATCTCGTCACCGAAGGCTCTTCCGTCTTCATCGACTGCGGCACCACCGCCGAAAAAATCGCAGAAATGCTCGTCATGAAAAAAAATATCATGGCGATGACCATGTCTCTGCCTGCCGCGAATATTCTCAGCACAGCAAAAGATCTTCGCTTCATCATGGCACCAGGCTTATTTCACGAAAAACCCCTTGGTTTCATGGGGCAGCTTACCAGTGATTTTATCAGCCGCTTCAAAATAGATATTCTCTTTTTAGGCGCGAACGGCCTGGACTTAGTCCACGGAGCGACAACTCCCGACTTAATCGATGCAGAAACAAAACAATCGTTAGTGCAGCAAGCCGAAAAAGTAGTGCTCGCAACCTCTCATACGAAATTTGGTTTGAGCTATTTCATGCGCATTGCCGCCTTAAAGGACATCGATCTCATCGTCACAGATAAAGCTGCCGACCCTAAGTTGGTACAAGAAATGCGCGATGCTGGCGTCGATATCGTTCTCGTCTGAAAATTCCCGAACCCAAAAGCCCGATCCTGCAAAACAGACTCTATAAAAAGAGTTCTCCCTGTTTTGAAGAATCGGGCTTTGTTCTTTATTTCTTATGCAGCCAAACAAGCATTTCATTTTCGCCGCGGTTTGCCCAGCAAAAATAAGGAATCAACGTGATCGTCTTCGGTTCAAATTCTGCCATCTCGGCTGGACGATACAGATCTTTTTGCCACGTTTCTTGTATTTTCAACTTTCCCGCAGGCCCTTGCAAAATTCCGGCTCCGCCAAATTTCGTTTCATCAAAAACATAGGAAAATTTCGTTTCATCCGTTACGTGCAAAAGCTGCAAACCTTCACCATTGTCAAAGCTTTCCGCACAATACACGATTGGCCCTCGCTGCACGGCTACGCGGTGTAAGTCTTCTCTGACCTTTGGATTCGCTTCCCAAAAACGCACGCTCATATCGAGCTCCAGCTCAACTTCGTCGCCCGTTCTCCATCGACGTTCGATGAGAACAAAACCATTTTTTATCGGATCCGAACAAATTTCTCCGTTTACTTTCAAACAATAATTTTTTGCCCAAGACGGTATACGGATACCAAAACCAAAAGATTTTTCCCCGTCAGCATTCAGTGAAAAATGCACCGATCCATTCCAAGGATAATCCGTCTTCTGTGAGATGCCTACCGTCTGACCGCCGATAGAAAATTCTGCCTCACAGCTCATATAGAGATCCGTATAAACAGCATCGTTCTTCACCGTATAAGCGTAATGATTCAAAGAAGTCAGCAATCTTGCCAAATTTGGCGGACAACACGAACAACCAAACCAAGCCGGTCTCGTCAATTTCACATGGCTTTTGCCCGGATCCTTGCGGCTGTATTCCGGCACGACCTCAAGCGGATTGACATAAAAGAAATGTTTGCCATCGAGTGCCATCCCACTGATCACCGTATTGTACAAAGCTTTTTCCATGACATCTGCATATTCTCCCTTGATTTCATTTTGCAGCATTTCTTTTGCAAAAAAGATCAAACCAATCGATGCACACGTTTCACCATACATCGTATCATTAGGTAAATCATAATCTGCCGTGAAAGCTTCCCCTGTAACGGTCGACCCAATAGCTCCCGTAATATATAAACGCTTTGTCACTATATTTTCCCACAGGCGCTGACAAGCAGCCAGTATTTTTTCATCATGGTTCAAATGAGCGAGTTTCGCCATGGAAGTGCACAAATAAACAACTCGCACCGCATGCCCCTCAGCAGTTTCTTGATCGAACAAAGGCTTATGAACCTGATAATATTTGGCAGAAAACCCTTCCATTCCTTCAATCAATACCGATTTATCCGGATCTGCTTCAACTTGTTTGCTAAAAAACGTTGGGTCTTGGCCCCGTTCATACAAAAAGAAATGGCTCAGCTCCATATACCGTTTTTCCCCAGTGACCTCATATAATCGTAACAAGGCGAGCTCGATTTCTTCATGCCCATCATATCCTTTGATTTTTCCTGGCTCCGCTCCAAAATGGGCATCGATGCAATCCGCTAAAGAACAAGCCACCGCCAAAGCCTTATCGCTGCCCACCGCATCATAATACGCTACTGCCGCTTCAATATAATGGCCCGCACAATAAAGCTCGTGACTTTGGTATAGGCGTTTAAACTTCCGTGTTGGCGCCTCCACCGTAAAATACGTGTTGAGATACCCATCTTCTTCCTGAGCTGCAGCAATCAAATCAATTACACCATCGGCAAGCTCCTTTAAAGAAGCATCATAGGATTGCTGCAACGAATACGCTACTGCCTCCAGCCACTTATAGACATCACTGTCTTGGAAAACCATCCCATAATGTGATCCCTTTTCAAGCCCGGCAGCAATCTTGAAATTTTCGATTGCGTGGCTTTTATCCGCCGGAATATAATCCGCATCGCGCTCCTTTTCAATTACAATGTCCGCTTGGTCATTTAAAACCTGCCACTGATACGGCAGCATTTCCTCACGAATCAATTTACCATAGCGAAGCCAGAATGGGTCCTTTATTTCCACACGATTAATGCCAAATTCTCTCATTTTATTCACCTTTTATTCCCTTGCTAACTCCAGCAATATTTTCTCTTCCTTTTTCTCATACTTGCTATAAAATAACATCGGCACGATGCCCAGCAAAAAGATAACCGCTGGAAGCCAAATAAATACAACCTGTATCCCCAAAAGTGCCGAAGCAGACTGTACTGCATTTGGCACATAACCAAAGGCATCCATGACCATAGCAGGAATAAATCCACCAATACCAGAACCCGCTTTAATGCAAAAAGCACTGCCTATCGCTGTCAAAAATCCACTAGCACGAATTCCTGTCTTCCATTCCCCATAATCAACCGTATCAGAAAGCATCGCAAATGGCATCGAACATGCAATTCCCTGGCCAATGCAGCTAAGACCCCAGGCTGCCAGCAAATACGGAATGTTGGCGCCAGCTAAAAACATTGCCACATGCCCTAAAGCAGCTAGACAAAAACCAATAATCATCGTCTTATATTTACTTGTTTTCCCAACAATGAACGGAATAGAAATCATGCCCACCACTTGAATAATCATCGTTCCATTAATGACGGCTACCAAGCTCTTATCCCCCAAATAATATTGGCAATAATAAACCACAGTCGATAAGCGAATCGTCAACGCAATCCAAAAAATCAAATTCGCAACAACCAGGATAATCCATGGCCAGTTGCCTTTAATCGCTCTTATGCTATCTTTTACTGGAATCTGCTTTATGTTTTCTACATTTACTTCACGCAAATTCTTAAACGCAATAGTAAATAAGATGATCGCAATAATTCCAAAAAAAGCTAACGCCATCGAAAAACCTTTTTGATCATTTCCGCCACCAAAGAAAGCGACTAAACTGAGCGTAAACGTCATACAAACAAAGGCACCCACATTGCCACCAACCATGCGGAACGTATTGAGCATAACACGCTCGCCTGGATTTCTTGTAAGGTTTGGCAAAATAGACGTGATTGCTGTTTGAATTCCCGTATAGAACACACCTGCCAAAATATATGTCACTACCGCATAAACTGTTTTTGCCGTTCCGCTAAGCCCCGGCGTTGTAAACGTCAGCCACATGAAAACCGCAAAAGGAACGCACAGCCATAAAAAATAAGGTCGACTTTGCCCGTATTTCGTTTTCGTATGATCAACGATAAATCCCCAAACAGGTGCATCAACCGCATCCAAAAGACGTGTTGCCAACAAAATTGCCCCAGTAGTCGCTACAGATAAACCAAAAACATCCGTGTAAAAATACAATAAGTAGGATCCAATAATACAATACAACAAATTACCACAGCCATCAGTCAAAGCATAACTAAGCCGGCCTCTTAAAGAGACCTTTTCGACTTGACTTTTTTCACTCATCCTAACCCCTCCGCTTTTTAATTCAAAAAGACGCTCAATATTTTATTAAATTAAAATATTGAGATAATTCAATCTAAAATCCACTTAAAAGCCAATTGTATGCACGTGCAATGCTCCTATAAAATAGTATACGTGAATTTAAGATAGAACGTAATGCAATAATT
>RCMY010005045.1_pt1 | contig 11259 bp, 10 predicted proteins | sample 2041341 | NCBI WGS metagenome assembly RCMY01 (sample SAMN09708234, study PRJNA481090) | Marine sediment metagenome, whole genome shotgun sequencing project.
TCAAACAATCAGTATAGGGTTGATAACGGTAACGATTGGCTACATCTGAGACTTGCTTGCGTCCTAGTGCTTCTAATGGCCAGTGTTTTTCAATTTTATCAATTAAGATTCTTGATGGTACTACTTTATCTAATTGCCATTGGTTTAAACCGCCTACATCCATGAACTCTATTAAACGCACTTCAACTGGGGTATTACGAAAATGCTTGAGAACTTCAATAAAATGTTCGTCATTTACGTTTTTTTGAATAACCGTATTTACCTTGACCTCAATGCCTTTTTCTAAACATGCCTCGATGCCAGAAAAAACTTTATCTAAGTCAACATGACGCCCACTAATTTGATCTAATAAGGCTTGTTCAATAGCATCTAGGCTCAAGGTTACTCTATCTAAGCCCGCGTCAACTAATGCATCAATTTGTTGTGCTAAAAAAATACCATTGGTGGTTAAGGCGATTTCTTTTATGCCAATAATTTTTTTTATATCAGCTATCAATAGTTCAAGATTTTTACGCAATAAAGGTTCACCGCCTGTAAGGCGAATTTTTTGTAAGCCAATAGGTGCAAGTGCTTCCACAACACGTGTGATTTCACTGAATGAAAGCAATTGCTCCTTGGGCATAAAAGAATAGGTTTCACCATTAGCCTTTTTGGGCATGCAATAGGTACAGCGTAAATTACAGCGGTCTGTTACTGATATACGAAGATCGGTTAAAGGCCGTTCAAATGCATCGAGCACCATTGGTAACTTTTGTCTTTGAGATTTATTCCCTATATCTTGGACTATGGTTTTGCTTACCAAGGAAAATACCTCACCACATCTCCCGCTTTGAATGATTCGGTCTAAGCCGCAAGCTCAATAAAACCATCACTTTTAGTTAAACTTACTGTGTCACCAGAAGTATTAAATGGTAAAGAACTAGCATAATGTGCCTCTTCAGCATCATAGACTTTCACAGGCAATAAATACGTCAGTTCAGGTTTAAACGACACATCTTCACTTAGGATTAAATAGGCAGGGCGTTTTCGTAAGCCCAATAATTTATCCAGTGCCGGAATTATATAACGACGTGCAGTAACAAGACTTGATATTGGATTGCCAGGCAGAGCAAATACCAGAGTATTATTTTTACTTCCAAACCATAAAGGTTTACCAGGTTTTTGTGCAACTTTATGAAAATGGCATTCTACGCCGAGCTCTGTGAAAATCGCCGGCAATAAATCTTTTTGGCCCATTGACACACCGCCTGTTGTTATCACGATGTCGCTTTGCTTTAGTACTTTCTCTAAGGTAGAGCTAAGTTCAGCAACCTTATCACCGACCGTGTATTCGCTTATTGGATTTTGTGCATGCGCTTGTAACAGAGCATTAAGAGCTGGTGAATTGCTTGCATAAATTTGATGGTCAAGAATTGTTTGGCCAGGAGCAACTAGTTCATCACCTGTAGCGAGTACACTTATCTTAGGTAATTTCTTCACTTTTGCTGAAGTATGTCCTGCTGATAATAAACATGCTATGTGCGTTGCATTGAGCCAAGTATTAACTGGTATCAGAGTTGAATTTTCAGTATGGTCACTACCTTTGTTATGAATATTAAGGCCGTTTTTAAAATGCTTAGTTGAATTAAAGCTATCCTGTATTTTGAAGCCTTGGTTTGTTTTTTCAATAAGCTCAACAGGAATAACACAATTGGCATGTTTGGGAAGAACCGCTCCGGTCATAACTTCTATGCAGTGATCTGGTTTTAATGTTTGAGCTTTTGCGCCAGCAAACTGTGTTCCTTGTAAAATAAATTCGGTTTTTTTTACGTCCCAGTCTTTACAATTAATTGCGATACCATCCATTGTTACCCGATCGAATGGTGGCTGTGGGCGTTTTGCCAAAATATCTTCTGCCAGAACACGTTGTGGCAAATTTACATAATCCACATTTTCCGAGCCCAACTGTTGAGCAATAGTTGATAAATGTGTTTGTATTATTTGTTCGGCTTCACTAACACTGATCATAATTTTATAAACTTTATTTAATAATTAAAATAGCGGATGATTAGGCGTACAGCTACTACAAAGACCAATATGGCAGTCATACGGCGTAATTGCAATGCGCTGAAGTATTTAATTGCAACTCGATTTCCAAGAAAGCCACCAAATAGTACCGCAATGGGCAACAGTAGCAAGGGTTTTATGGTTTCAGGGTTTTCGAAAACTTGTATTCCATACTTACTGAGTTGACCAACTAAACCGGCGCTCGAATTAAGTAGTATAAATAAACACGCTGTTGCAGCAATAGTTTTTGTTTTTGCTATTTTGAGTAAGTGCAAAATAGGTGCCAGAAAAATACCACCGCCAATTCCAGTAATACCAGCAATTAATCCAATGGGCGCACCCACAACTGCAGCTATACGCCAATTATTCAACTGCTCATTTATAATTTCAGCATTATTCTGTGCAATGAATAGTAACAGTGCTGAGACTAATAGGGTAAGCCCTAATATAATTATAAATAGTTGCTCAGATATTACTAAGCTGCCTCCTAGGTACGACATTGGCATTGAGAAAATAACTAAACTTGTAATAAGTTTTTTATCGAGTAATTTATTTTTAATATAAAAAAAAGTGCCCGTAGAAACAACAATAATGTTACAAATTAAAGATATGATTGGAATAGAACGGTAGTCAATATCAAAAATAACTAATAAGGCTGTGTAACTCGAACCGCCACCAAAGCCGACCGAAGAATATAATAAAGCAATTAGGAAAAATAATAGTACGAGGAGTTTCATTTAAATTATTCTTAACTTATATCTTGGGTATTTATTTTATTCCTAACTCTTCTAATTAACCAACTTGTTGTTAGTAAAACAGGTATGACAGCAATTGCAGCAATCGTACTTGGCTCATTCGGCAAAATTGAATTATTAAAACCTACAGCTATCGCTTTGATAAGCCCAACTACATAATAACTGATAGCAACAACTGAAAGTCCTTCAACGGTTTGTTGTAAACGTAATTGCAAGTGACTGCGTTTATCTATTGAACTTAATAATGCCATATTTGTGTCTTGGATACTTAATTCAATACGTGTTTGCAAAAGATCAGTGGCTCTTTGTGTTTGAGCGGTTAGGTTCTGTAATTGTGAAGAAACTGAATTACAGGTATCGATTGCAGGAATAAGGCGTCTTTGTAACATTTTTTTCCATGAAGAATAGCCTGGCCAGTGTATTTCTCTCAAATCATCTAGCCTTTGTTCAACAAGTTCATAATAAGCATTACTTGCGGCAAACCTATGCGTTGTTGCTGCTCGTATATCTTCTATTTGTACTGAATTTATTGAAAGTTCACTGAGTAAATCGTGTTCCTCATTTATAGAATTGGCATTAGATTGTAATTTTCTTATTATATTGCTAATACTAAGACTAATATTTGATATCTCAGGAATCACCGCACGCGCGCTTGGAAGAGCAAGCAATGCAAGTCTCATATACGTTTCAACTTCAATAATTCTTTGTAAAGTACGTCCCGCTTGATAATCACTTAAGCTTGAGTCGTAAATAAGCATACGAGCATAATCATCTGAATGTAATTTAAAACTACTCCACATACTCGCTTTATCACCAACTATAGTGCTGCCGTAAATTTGTTGATTTTCGAAAAAGGAATTAAGTGTCTTAATAGATGGCTGTTCTGTCTTTCTTTCAAAATGCACCTTAAGCGCTACAACAAGCTCACCTGCTAACTCAGTAATAATTGAGCTTATGTCGGGTGAAATAATTTCCTGAGAAAACGGTTCTGCATTCAAAGTTTTCTGTATAAAGGTAATTGAGCAAAATTCTTGATGCTTTTCCCAACGAATCTCAAAATCTTGAAATTTTGTATAGTAACAATTAGCTAAAGTATCCGCATCAGAAATGCTTTGATCATTTGTGAGTAGTTTTAAACTTGTGAGTTGCTCTTTTGCTTGCGCTGTATTTGTCAGTAAAGCAAAGTGAATAGCTTTAACTGAGTGTTCAATAAGCGGGTAAGGGCGCGCGTGAATCTCTGCATAGACTTTCGACCGTAGTGGGTGCTGTACTAAACCTTTAGTAGAATTATCCATGAGTTAACTTATTGCTTTGGAATTTTATTTAGGTATGGAATTGCGGTTTATTAAACAATAATGGCATGTAGTTATTAAGCTACATGCCATTTTGATTTTAGCTATGTTTGAAAGCTTAAAATTTCCAGGTATAACTTAATTCAAGTTCATTTTGATCCATTTCCAACTCAATCGTTTGAGTCGGATCAAACGTACTTGGTCCAGTTACAGAATTACTAAGTGCATGCATAAAAGCAAAATTTAGTTCATTATTATTACCCATGGCTCGCGTAAAGCCAAAAGTAACATGATCTTCAATTGTGGCTGGAGCCATAATATTGAAGAGCATTTCACTTGATGGGATTGGTTGCTCGCCATGACTAAAACCAGCGCGCCAAGTCATCGCATCTGGGTTGCCCCATTGTACGCCTACCTTGTATACAGTCATGTCATCCCAACCAAAACCGGCACCTGTTGAACCTCCTAGGCATCCACTCGTCGAGGTACTCATTGGGTTTAATGAAGGACAAGTGAATAGGTTAGAGATTCCATTACCCACTGAATCGACATCAGAGAACCAAGTGCGATCAATATCAAGACTGAGAGAAAAAGAATTATCTGATTTGAAAGTAAATCCGACTTTTAAGTTAGCAGGAATATCAAAGTCACCACCTTCTGCAAATAGATCTGAATAATCTTCGAATTCGGACATATCCATTTTAGTCTGATACATTAAAGCAAAAGACACATTATCGTTTAAGCTTGAGTTTAGTCCAAATTTAGCGCCAACACCAAACGAACTGTCATGTCCATTATCCGTTAAGCTGGTGACTGAACCAAAAGCCTGGTTAGGATCGTTAGTCTGTGAAAAAGTCTGGTTAAAAGTTTCAGTAAACCCAGTGAATGCTTGCAAACCTTCTGCTTCAAACATTTGGTATGCAGCAACTAAACCAAAACCTACTGTTAAGTGATCTGATAATTTACGTGCATAAGAAAGATCAAGGAAAGCTTGTGAGAGATCTATTCCAGTTCTCCCACTCGCACCAAATGCCCCAGAACCAAATGTTCCTGGGTATGGAGCAACAGGTGCTGGACCAAGGCCATCAGGGTCATAGCTGGCAGTACCACCTTCCCAGCGAGTATTCATGCCACCACGACCATAAAAGGCTGCTCCCCATGCTGAAACTTCACTTAGACCTTTAGTATAAGCAACATGTGGAATAACAAAATATTCACGTGCACTATCAAGACTATTAGGTCCAACAGTAAATGCACCACCATTTCCTTGGGCTAGGCTTGCGCTTGTTGTATAACTACGGTTAGGATTAAACACTGCGGCACCGACTTGTATACTGTCCTCAAGCAATAAAGCAGAAGCAGGGTTGTTACTAATTGCCATGGCTTCTTCTGGCATGGCGATACCAGCGCCTGCCATACCTTTATTTTTTGTACCATTGCCATGAGTAAAATAACCATTAGTTGCAAAAGTTTGCGGTGCGCCTACAAACATTGCAGTGCAAACTCCTATACTTAATATTGCTTTTGAAATCTTCATTTGTTCTCCCAATTAAAACTATTAATAAGTTTATTTGTTTAATTTGAATTTTCTTGATTTAATTATATTCTATCATTAATGCTGCCATGCACCATTTAAACAAAGCAGCTTGATATTTGACAAGCCTACCAAAGTATTATAAAAAACACATTATCTTTATAGAATATTTTAATACATTATTTTTTTACTCGAATAATTTTCTATGAATTTCATTTCAATTTGTGTGAACTCATGGAGAATTTATAATAATGAAAAATATCGTTTCTTATCTACTTTTAGTCTGTTTATGTCTGTTTCTGTTTATTGATAACGCTGATGCAGCAACTAATCAAACCTATAAACCCTTTATATTAACCAATGCAACTGCAGAAACAGACTTCGCTCAAGTGCTTAGTCAAACGCGCGCAAATTTGGAAACAGCGGGTTTTGAATTATTGGGTGAATACTCACCATATGCTGACACCTTTGTAAAAAATGCAACTGTCTTAATCGTAACTAATGCAGAACTAATAGCCATTGCTAAAGAATCTTACAATGCTGGCTTCGCCGCTCCTTGGAGAGTTTCAGTAACGGAAACGAGCTCAGGTATACAAGTAAGTTATATGAACCCCATGTATTTAAAATACGCTTATCGATTAGATGGAGATTTATCTTCTGTAAGCAGCTCTTTAGAAAGCGCTTTGGGTAAGGGCATTGAGTTTGGTTCAAAGAATGGTTTAAGCGCTAAAAAACTTACTAAATACCGTTACATGATGGGTATGGAAAAATTCCAACATGTCTATCAACTTGCACAACACGATAGTCATGCTAAAGCAATTGATGTTTTAGAAAAGAACTTAGCCAATAATAAACATGGTCTAGGAAAAGTCTATCGTTTAGATATCGATGATAATACAACGGTTTTTGGAGTTTCACGCAAAGGACCTACTGAAGCATATCGTTATGTTGATGATGAATTTATTATGCAAATAGTAGATTTTCAAGAGCATAAAGGTACGGCGTATTTACCATATGAAATTATGGTTAAAGGCAATGAGATTATTGCTCTACATATGCGCTTTAGAATGGCAGTGCATTACCCTGACCTAAAAATGATGGGTAAACATAGCTTTATGAAAATCAAACCCAGTCCTAAAGAAATAGCCTGGGCCTTTGAGGAAGTATCAAAGTAAATATATGGTCTTACTTGAGCAAATAATTTTTATTCGCAGTAAATAGAGTATAAGAGTCCAATTATTTTTTCTGTGCTTTTACACTGAAGAGAGTAATGAATGACTTTTCCTTCACGACGCGTGGTCACTAAACCCTCATGTCTCATTCTGGCTAAGTGTTGTGACAGTGGCGATTGGGAAATCTCCAATATTTCTTCAAGCTCACTGACAGATTTCTCACCCGCAACCAATTGGCAGAGTATCATCAGCCTATCGCGATGAGACAGAGTTTTAAGAAGAGTGCTTGCTAAGGTTGCAGACTCAAGCATTTTATTTTGGTCAATTTCGATTACTTGTGGCATTTTATAGTTTCTGGTCAAAAATAAATTAGATTTATATAATATGTTCTATTACAATGATTAAAACACATTATATATGACAAGTCGCTACTAAAAAGTTCATACTGCTAGAAAACAGTAATATTATTAAAACAATTGGAGTGTATAGATGGCTGATGTACTAAAAAATCAGAAAAATGTTACTCAAAATAACTTGCCGTCTGAACTTATACATTCTGAATCGGAGAAGTTGCCTTACTCAGAAAGGCGTGGCTTCTTAAAGAAAAGTCTAGGACTGGCAGGTATTGCGGCTTCAGTGGGCATGGGTGAGAAATTACTTGCCGGTACTGAAAACTTACCTCCAAATAGTCCTACATGGTCACGTAAGCTTGGATCAGGCGTTTTAACCAACCCATACGGCAAACCATCAGAGTTCGAAAAGCACATACAGCGTAGAACCGTTGATTGGCTTACTCCTGATCGAATCGCTTCAATTAGTTTTACCCCTTTAGCCGAATTGAAAGGGATTATTACTCCCAATGGTCTGGTTTTTGAACGTTACCATTCAGGTATTCCGGAAATAGATCCTCAAGAACATCGCTTAATGATTCACGGCATGGTCGATCGTCCAATTATTCTAACGATGGATGATTTAAAGCGTTTCCCAAGTACTTCATTTATTCGCTTTATCGAATGTCCAGCAAACGGTGGTATGGAATGGCGTGGGGCACAAATGGACGCCTTACAATTTACCCACGGTATGTTGAGTTGTTGTGAGTGGACGGGCGTATTGCTTTCTACCTTATTACAAGAAGTTGGCGTTAAAAAAGAAGCCAGTTGGATATTAGCCGAAGGTGCAGACGGAGCTCACATGAGCCGCAGCATTCCAATGAGTAAAGCCATGGATGATGCCATAATTGTTTATGCTCAAAATGGCGAGCCCTTGCGACCAGAACAAGGTTACCCAGTCAGATTAATTAACCCAGGTTGGGAAGGTAACACCGCCATTAAATGGTTACGCCGCTTAGAAGTGGGTGACAAGCCTTGGCACCACCGTGAAGAGACATCAAAATATACTGACTTAATGCCAGATGGTCGTTCACGCGAGTTTTCTTACGAACAAGAATGTAACTCGGTTGTAAGTTTCCCATGTCCAGAAAAACCACTCAAAGAAAAAGGCCTGTATGAAGTAGAGGGTCTCGCATGGTCAGGTCGTGGAAAGATTAAAGGTGTAGATGTGTCTTTTGATGGTGGTAAAAACTGGCGGCCAGCAAAACTTAAAGGTCTAGTTTTACCAAAATCTCTTACACGCTACAGTCTTCCTTGGAAATGGGATGGTAGCCCGGCACTAATACAAAGTCGTGCCCATGATGAAACCGGTTACGTGCAACCGACATACACACAACTTCGTGAAGTGCGTGGTACCAATTCTATTTATCATAAAAATGCTGTACATACTTGGAAGCTACATGCAACGGGCGAGGTGACCAATGTACAAATTACTTAAAAATTTATTAATCATCAGCCTTGCCTTAAGTTTTGCAGCTTGTGGTCAGTCAAACTCAAATAACTCTGATACCTCATCAACAACGGTAGTTAACAAAACGGCTGGGGCAAGTTTTTCCGAAGTGGAAATGAACCCAGTCGAACAACAAGCAGTAGGACATTTTGGGTTTGGCAAGACTGCTTCTGCAGAAGAGATCGCAGGTTGGGATATTGACATTCGTCCTGACGGAATGGGCTTACCAGAAGGCAGTGGCAACGTAGAAGATGGCGAGATGCTTTACGAAGCACAATGTTCTTCATGCCATGGTTCCTTCGGTGAAGGAGCAAATGGATATCCAAAACTAGCTGGTGGTGAGGACAGTTTACAAGAAGCTCGTCCAGAAAAAACCGTAGGAAGCTTTTGGCCTTATGCCAGCACTTTGTGGGATTACATTCATCGGGCAATGCCTTTCCAATCTCCAGAATCATTAGAAGATGACGAGGTCTACGCATTAACGGCTTATGTCTTGTATCTAAACGATTTAGTTGAAGATGACTTTGAATTAACTCGCGAGAGCTTTGCTGAAATTGAAATGCCAAATAAAGATGGCTTTTATCGTGACGATCGTCCTGATGTACAAGCGAAACGTTGCCTAGAAAATTGTAAAGACTATGCAATTGAAATAACTTCCGAGCCAATGAATGCAACTTATTTCACTGGTGAAAACGCTAAGGCAGCTACAACGGTTCCTGAAGAAGAGAAAGCAAACACGGATTCAATAGGTAAAGATACTTACCAAGCGGCTTGTGCAATGTGTCATACCAGTGGACTAGCAGGCGCACCGGTTACTGGACAAAAGGATCAATGGACAGAACGACTCAGCAAAGGTCAGGCTGAATTGACGAATAGTGCAATTAACGGTCTTGGCGCCATGCCTGCAAAAGGCGGTCAAAGCCAGTTAAGTGATGAAGCTGTAATGGCAGCGGTTGCATATATGTTGTTAGAAGCTCAGTAAACCTTGGTTTTGTTCATTAAGTAAGCACATGAAACAATATATTACAAAATTCTAATTTATTAATGGAATAAATTTCGTATTTTGTTGTCATACTAAATAGAGAATAAATTTAATTAGAAATTATTCGAAAATACGCTCAGGATTAATATGAAACATAAACTGATTAAATTATCTGGACTTGCCTTATCTGCTTTATTTCTAAGCGTGAATAGTTTTGCAGCTGACACTGAAGTGGGTGAAAAAACGTATCAGCAAGCCTGTGCGATGTGTCATGCCAGTGGTGTTGCAGGCGCGCCAGTCATAGGTAAAAAATCCGATTGGACAGAGCGACTTAAAAAAGGTCAAGAGGCCTTAGTCACTAGTGCGATAAAAGGGTTGGGTGCGATGCCGGCCAAAGGTGGCCAGTCACAACTCACTGATGAAGCTGTTGCAGCATCGGTAGATTTTATGGTCGTGGCTTTAAACAACAATGAGACTGCAAAAAAAATAACGCCAGCAGTCGAACCTAAGCCTGAAGTTTTGAATGCAAATCAGAAAAAGGGTAAAGCTATTGTCTACGATCGAAGTACTGGTAATTGTGTTACCTGCCACGTAATTCTAGATGCAGACTTTCCTGGCAATATTGGTCCGCCGTTGAATAACATGAAGCTGCGTTATCCAGATAAGCAGGCGCTTCGTGCTCAGATAGCTGATGCCACACAACGAAATTCCGAAACAGTCATGCCTCCCTATGGAAGGCACCAGATTTTGACCAAAGAAGAGCTAGATTTGGTCACAGAATTCATACATACGCTGTGATTTTACAGCGCTTATAAATAATTTTTATAGATTTTTGATAGTAATAAGTTGGAGTAAAACTTGATGAACAAACAACGTAGATTTTTTCTCAAAAGCATAGCCATTATTGGCGGTGTTATGGCATTACCAAAACTATTATTTGCTGCTCGGCCGGACAAGGCTTTTGCAGCCAAGGGTAGTGATGCAGTAATTAAAGAGCTATTTGGTGCTGGTGCGGTAGAGAGCGACAAGATCAGTTTAAAAGTACCTGAAATTGCCGAGAATGGATCTGTGGTTCCGGTCACTATTAAAACCGATCTAGAAAATGTGCAATCAATCAGTATTTTGGTAGATGAAAATCCAACGCCTTTATCCGCCACATTTGATTTAACCCCTGCAGTTAGTCCAGACATTGCTGCACGAATCAAAATGGGCAAAAGCTCTAATGTGCGTGCCGTTGTCAAAGCCGGTGATAAAGTTTATTACACAACTAAAGAAGTTAAAGTAACCATAGGTGGATGTGGCGGTTAGGTTCATATTTTATCGTTCCTCTTCATTGACTCAGATTTATTAAGGTAAGAATTAACATGGCTAAACCAATCAAGATTAAAGCAAAAGTAAAAAATGGCGTTGCAAATGTAAAAGCACTCATGCCGCATGAAATGGAAACCGGCGCGCGTATTGATGCCGATTCAGGAAAAACAATTCCTGCACACTACATAAAAGAAGTTGTCTGCAAGCACAATGACAAGGTTGTTATGAATGCGTACTGGGGCACAGGTGTATCTAAAAATCCATACTTATCATTCAAAATCAAAAACGCCGCAGTAGGTGACATGATTAAGATCAGCTGGGTGGATAA
>RCMY010012985.1_pt1 | contig 11259 bp, 8 predicted proteins | sample 2041341 | NCBI WGS metagenome assembly RCMY01 (sample SAMN09708234, study PRJNA481090) | Marine sediment metagenome, whole genome shotgun sequencing project.
CCGCAAGACTTGAACAGGCGGCTGGCCTGCCGCTGCGTCACGCAACATCATCTGACAACCGCAGTAACACAACGCAATACACTTCGCATACGCCAATAGACCCTAGCCTACGCCTTCAGGCGTACGCATCCTCGCCAAGCTTGGCGTTGGAATAGACGTCCTGCACGTCGTCGAGGTCATCAAGCCAGTCCAGCAGCTTGACGACCTGCTGCGCAGTCTCGCCTTCGACGGCGATCGTGTTATCGGCACGCATCGTGACTTCGGCTTGCCCTGGCGCGACGCCAGCTGCGACCATCGCGGATTTGACGTCGAGGAATGCATCCTGCGACGTCAGCACGTCGATTGAACCATCTTCCGGATCAACTACGACATCGTCCGCGCCGGCTTCGATCGCTGCCTCGGTGACTTTGTCTTCGTCGGCACCGGTCGCGAAATGCAGCACACCCAGCTTGTTGAACAGAAACGCGACCGACCCGTCAGTACCCAGGTTGCCGCCAAACTTGCCAAACGCATGGCGTACATCGGCAACGGTGCGCACCTTGTTGTCGGTCAGGCAGTCGACGATCACCGCGACGCCGCCGGGGGCGTAGCCTTCGTAACGAATTTCCTCGTACTCGACACCTTCCAGCTGGCCGGTGGCCTTCTTGATCGCGCGCTCGATCACGTCCTTGGTCATGTTGGCCGACAGGCCCTTGTCGATGGCGCTGCGCAGGCGCGGATTGCCACCCGGGTCGCCACCACCCTGGCGCACGGCCACGCTGACCTCGCGGATGATCTTGGTAAAGATCTTGCCGCGCTTGGAGTCTTCCGCGTTCTTGCGGCCCTCGATGGATGGTCCCCGACCCATGTTTTTCCGATACTGGCTGGCGAAAGCGCGATTTTAACCGAATGCGAAGGTCAGGCAGGCCATCACGGTCTTGAAGCTGGCAGGCAGCGGATCCGTTGCCCCGGCGAAAGCCGGGATCCCTCTTGATCTGGCCATTGAACCCATCCAGGAATCCATCCATGCCAGATGGCCCGCGGAACAGCGAAATCCTGAGAACAGCCAACCGGAGAACAGCCAATGGATCGCGACTATCACCGTAACGACATCGGACCTGTCGCCAGCATCAAGCCGCGAAATGGCCCGTGCGCAGGAATGCCGTCGTCAACCGCACCGTCTCGGTAGAGAACAGCAATCCACTATGGCTGGCATCGACCACGACGTGATCGGCCAGCCCGGGCAACCGGGTCTCGGCCACGGCCACGGTGCCGTCATGCTCGCCGTGGAATCCCGCGAACAGCGCACCCAGGCCATGCGGCACGCGCCCGGCGATGACGCCGATCTCCGCACGCCCTTCCCAGCAGGCAACACCGTTTTGCAGCAGGGCCGCGCTGCGCCCAAGCATTGCCGCCGTGGGCGCCCAGCGCAGTGCACCGGTGACCGCACCGCTGCCGGTCAATGGCGAGCCCAGGCAGACCACGCGCTTGGTGGCCAGGCCTGGGGCCTCGCACAACGCCTGCAAGGCGATCAGGCCACCGAGGCTGTGGGCGACGATGTCCGCGCCGTCATCCCGGCGCAACGATTCAACCAAGCGCGGTACCGCCTGGTCCGGGCCGTCGGCGACGCTGTGGTAGGAGAAGATCTCCGTGGTAAACCCTTCGGCCTTGAGCTGCGTGGCCAGCCATTGCATCGCCGCGCCAGGCATCCACAGGCCGTGCAGCAGGATGATGCGACGACTCATTGCGATGATCCGGCCACAGACGGCGGGTCTAAACGCGGCGCAGCCAGGCGCCGGAACATGAACTCCCGATCGCGCACCCGGCCGACGGGAAATTCATATTCACCAACCTTCTCGAATCCATGGCGCTGGTAAAAGCGCTGCGCCCCGAGGTTTTCCGACCACACACTGATCCACAACGTACGGGGGCCGTCACGCTGCAGCCAGTCCAGCGCGGCCTGGAACATTCGTGTGCCCCAGCCGCTGTTGTGCAGCGCGGGCAACAGGTACAGGCGCTTGAGTTCACCGTCACCCGGTTGCACTTCCGCATGCGGCAAGCCGCAGGAACCGGCGACCGCATAACCGAGCGCCTGCTGCCCTTGCGCACCGTCCTTCTCCAGCAGCCATGCCGCGAAACGGTCGTCGGCGAGCAGGCTGGCGCTGGCGGCAAGTGAATAATTTTCCTGCAGGAAGGCCTGCAAGTCCTCGTCCGGGTACAGATGGCCGAAGGTGTCGGTGAAGGTGCGCGCGCTGATCTGCGACAGTGCCGCGACATCGCCGGGCACGGCGCGACGAAACACAGGGGTAACTGCCGGGGTGGAAGATTCAGTCGCCATGTCGTTCCTGAAAATTGCAGCACTTGTAGGAGCGGCTTCAGCCGCGAGCTTTTGATGTTGCTTTTGGTTGTTGCAGGAGCGACGTGAGTCGAGAGCTCTGGAGCTTGCTTTGGCTGTTGTAGGAGTGGTGGCGGCATGCCGTCACCGGTGAGTCGCGACGCTTTGCCAGGCACCTGATCGCGACTTACGTCGCTCCTACAAAAAACCAAGGGCATGATCAAAATCTCGCGACTGAAGACGCTCTTACAACAGCCTTGCTTCAACAACAGCATCGCTCCTACAACATTATTCAGCTCGCCAGCTTCGGGCGTATGGAGACATGCACCTCGGCCAGCTGCTTGTCAGGCACTTCGGACGGCGCACCGGTCATCAGGCACTGCGCGGTGGTGGTCTTGGGGAAGGCGATCACGTCGCGGATCGACTCGGTCCCGGCCATCAACGCGGCGATCCGGTCGATGCCGAAGGCGATGCCGCCATGCGGTGGCGCGCCGTACTTCAACGCGTCCAGCAGGAAGCCGAACTTGGCTTCTGCCTCTTGCTTGCCGATACCCAGCAGCTCGAACACTGCACTCTGCATCGACGAGCGATGGATACGGATCGAGCCACCACCAATCTCGTTGCCGTTGAGCACCATGTCGTAGCCGCGGCTGACCGCAGTCTTTGCATTGGCGCGCAACTGCGCCTCGTCATCGACCGCCGGCGCGGTAAACGGATGGTGCAGGGCGACGTAGCGGTTCTCCTCGTCGTCCCACTCGAACATCGGGAAGTCGGTGATCCACACCGGCTTCCAGCCCGACTCGACCAGGCCGAAGTCCTTGCCGGCTTTTAGCCGTAGTGCGCCCATGAAATCGCTGACGGTCGCATACGGACCGGCGCCGAAAAACACTACGTCACCATTGCCGGCGCCGATATGCGCGAGCAGCGCGGCAAATACGTCGTCGTCGAAGAACTTCGCGATCGGCGATGACACGTCGCCCGTCTCGGACAACTTGATGTAGGCCAGCCCCTTGGCGCCGTACTTGGCAGCATGCGCGGCGTAGTCGTCGATCTGCTTGCGCGACAGGGTGCCGCCGCCAGGAATGCGCAACGCACAGACACGGCCGCCATCGACGCCTGCCCAATCGGTGAAGACCTTGAACTCCGAATCCTTGACCTGCGCATCGACATCAACCAGCTCCAGTTCGAAACGCAGGTCCGGCTTGTCGGAACCGTAACGACGGATCGCTTCGGCATAAGTCATGCGCTGGAACTCGCCCAGCTCGACATCCATCACGGTGCGGAACACGTCCTGCATCATCGCCTCGACCGTGTCCTGCACGTCGCGCTCTTGCACCCACGCAAACTCCATGTCCAGCTGGGTGAATTCCAGCTGGCGGTCGGCGCGCAACGCCTCGTCGCGGAAACAGCGGGCGATCTGGTAATAACGGTCGAAGCCGGCCACCATCAAGATCTGCTTGAACAGCTGCGGCGACTGCGGCAGCGCGTAAAACTCGCCCGGATGCATCCGCGCAGGCACCAGGAAGTCGCGGGCGCCCTCGGGCGTGGCCTTGGTCAGGATCGGAGTTTCGATGTCCTGGAAATCGCGCGCATCCAGCCACGCCCGCAGCGCCGCCACCAGTTTGGTGCGGGTACGCATCATGCGCTGCATCCTTGGCGTGCGCAGGTCGAGGTAGCGGTACTTGAGGCGGACGTCCTCACCCGCATTTTCGTGGGCGTGGAACGGCAGCGGCTCGGCCTTGTTCAGGACTTCGATGGCTTCAGCGACGACCTCGACCTGGCCGGTGGCGATCTTGGTGTTCACCGACTGGCGCTTGCGCACGCTGCCGGTGATCCGCAGGCAGTCTTCGTAACCGACCCGTGCCGCGGTGGCGACGACCTTGTCGTTGCCGGCCACGTCCGATGGCTCGGCCACGACCTGGACGATGCCTTCGTGATCACGCAGGTCGATGAAACACAGGCCGCCGAGGTCGCGGGCGACATCGGCCCAGCCACACAGGGTGACGGTCTGGCCGATCAGTGATTCATCGATCAGGCCGCAAAAATGGGACCGCATGGATTGGGGCTGCATATAAAGCTCCGCTGCCGACTTCATGCCGGAAACCGTCTAGTTTACCTGCCTGTACACGCTTCTGTAGGAGCGGCTTCAGCCGCGAGCGCTTGACCTGGCCCTGGCTTTTGTAGGAGCGACGTAAGTCGCGATCAGGCATCCCGGAAAGCAATCGCGACTCACGTCGCTCCTACAAATGCCTAAAGGCAGGTCAAGAGCTCGCGGCTGAAACCGCTCCTACAACTGCAACTGTCGCTGGCCTTAGTCCGATTTGGGCGCGGATTTGCTCTCGGTCTTGCTTGCGGGCTTGGCTGCGGGCTTGGTCTCGGCCGGCTTGCTGTCCGTCTTGGCAGCCGCCGGCTCAGCCTTGGCCTTGTCCGCCTGTTTGCCGCCCTCACCCTTGCTGTCGCCCGCCAGGTTGCGCTTCTTGTCGCTGTCCTTCTTGAAATCCGTCTCGTACCAGCCACTGCCCGAGAGCCGGAAGCTGGGCGCGGTCACCTGCCGCTGGACCGCCTCGGCGCCGCATTCCGGGCATTTTGCCGGATCCGGATCCGACATCTTCTGCAGGCGGTCGAAATCATGGCCGCAGGCGGCGCAACGGAAGGCATAGATCGGCATTGGCGTATGTCAGCGGCAGGAAACGTCTGCGCATTCTGGGGGTTGTGGCCCGGCAATCAAGTGCGCGAAGCCAGAACGAGCGTGTCAGGTGCCTGGTTGATTGCCTGATTGATCGCCCGATCTATGTCCGATCAGCGTCCTTCGCTCGGCACCGGCTTCTCCGCAGGCGGCGTCGGGGGCGGCTGCGGGCGCTCCAGTGAGTCCTCCGGATGCGGCGCCTTGCGATCGTCCATCGGGTCGATGTCGAACGCCGCGTTCAGCAACACCGACGGCAGGAAGGTGTTGAGCACCGTGTAGAGGATCAACGCACCGAACAGCGCACCCGAGATCGCGAAGCGCGCATGCAGGATCTCCGCCAGCACCAGCGTAAACACCAGTGTCGGCGCCAGCGCCACCGATACCCGCATCGCACTGCGATGCGACTCGGCAAACAGCACCCGCCGCTGCAGCCAGATCACGCCGACCCGCAACGGCAGCACCAGCACGGTCAACAGCAGCCCCAGCCACAAGGCTTCCCAGCTCAATGCATCGCGCGAGATTCCGGTGCCAGCATGGAAGAAGTAGAACGGTACGAAGAAGGTCGCGAACAATCGCAACGCATGGATGTTGTCATCCGATGCCAGCTTGGGCATGCGCTCGTAGAGTAGCCGTGCCGCCAAACCTGCGATGAAGGCGCCGACCAGGTAATACACACCCAGCTTGTAGGTGACGAACGCCGCGACCAGGCCGACCATGACCAGCAGCGAGAATTCCGACCCGGGCGCCTGCGGCATCACCCAGCGCCCCAAGGCAAGGAACAGCAACGGCAATCCCACGATGAGGCCGGCCATCGCCAGCGACGAGATGCCCAGCTGCACAGGATCGTTGGCCAACAGGACGACAAACAACATCGCCAGCGCCAGCATTTCCCCGGCAATCGACTTGCTGGTGACCCAGAACCGCTCCTCCTCATCCAGACCCAGCTTCGCCAAGGTGTCCAGGATGAAGCCGGTCGAAGGCGTCAGCAGCGCCAGTGCCACCAGCGCCGACGCCTGCCAGCCCAGGCCCAGGAAGTGCCAGGCCAGCCAACCGACGCCGGCCAGCGCGACCAGCCGGATCGCCAGATGCGTGAGCAGGCGACCCAGCCCCCGCCGCAAGGTCTTGAGCTCGACCTCGAGACCGGCGAACAGGAACAACGATGAGATGCCCAATGTCGATAGCAGTGTCACCACCGGGTCGTGGGTCTTGTCACCCCAGGCCAGCATCGCGGCGATGCCCAGGGCCAGGCAGGTGATCGGACCGGGGATCCTGAACCGCTGCAGGGCTCGCGGAATGACCAGCAGCCCGAAGATCAGCAACAGGTAGATGAGTTCGTTGTTCATGCAGGTCCGTGGGCAAGCGTGGCGTCATGTTCGTGGCAGGGGCCCGGGGATGGCAAGCCGGGGGGTCAGGGGCAGCCGCGATTCATGTTTCCGCCAAGGCACTGGCAAGCGACGCAAGGCAAACGCGTCGCTTGCCAAACTTGTCATCCTGAACGCAGTGAAGGATCTGCTGATGTTTGCAGGAGCGGATACAGCCGCGAGTTTTTGATTGTGCTTCGGTCTTTGCAGGCGGGGTGACGGCATGCCATCACCGGTCAATCGTTATCGAGAAGCTGGGCAAAACATCGCGACTTACTTTGCTGCTACAAAAGAACCCAAGGCGAAGTTCAAAAGCTCGCGGCTGAAGCCGCTCCTACAACAGCGCAAACGCACAGCAGATCCTTCGCTACGCTCAGGATGACAAATTTGGGCTGTTCGTTGGCCAGGTACCGCTGGCTGGCCGAGGCGACAGGCCGTTGCCCGATGACAAACCGCATCTTTTCGCAAAACTCAGGCGGCGTCGATCGCGTACAAGGCCAGCAGTTCAGCTTCTGCGGTTTCCAGCTCGCCGCGCATCGCAGCCTGTTTCGTGGCTAGTTTGGCGCCCTGCCCGCCACCATCGGCATACGCGGCCGGGTCGGCCAGCGCAGTTTCGATGTCGGCCAGGTTGTTTTCCAGCTCCGCCACGCGCGCTTCGGCCTTGGCGAGTTTGTGCGGATTGACCTTGGTGGCCTTGCTGGTCGCTGCCGATGCTTTCGCAGGCTTCGCCTCGGCACTGGACGCCGTGGAACTGCCTGCAGCCGGTCTGCCCTGCGGATCGGCAGTGGCGATATTGCCACTCCGTTGCGCACCCGATTTCGAGCGCAACCACGCCGCGTACTGGTCCAGGTCGCCGTCGAAGTCCTCGACCCGTCCGTTACCCACAAGCACGAAACGGTCGCAGACCAGTCCGATCAGGTGGCGGTCATGGCTGACCAGCACGATCGCGCCGTCGAAATCGCTCAAGGCTTCGGCCAGCGCCTCGCGCATGTCCAGGTCGAGGTGGTTGGTCGGCTCATCGAGTAGCAACACGTTGGGTTGGCGCCACGCGATGAGCGCCAGCGCCAGCCGCGCGCGCTCGCCACCGGAAAAAATGTCGATGTTCTCGAAGGAGCGGTCGCCGGGGAAATTCCACTTGCCCAGGAAGTCACGGAAAGATTGCGTCGAGCCGTCGGGCGCCAGTTCGCGGAGGTGGTCGATCGGCGACTGCCCTGCGTGCAACGACTCCACCGTGTGCTGCGCGAAGTAACCGATGCTCAGGTCCGGATGCGCATTGCGCTCGCCGGACAGCAGCTGCAGCTCGCCGACCAGCGATTTGACCAACGTCGACTTGCCCGCACCGTTGGCGCCAAGCAGGCCGATGCGGTCACCGGGCTCCAGGCCAAAGCCGACATTGCTCAGGATGTTGGTAACGTCACCTGTAGGAGTGCCCCGTGGGCGCGATTCGTCCAATCCCGAAGCATGAAGGGCATCGCGCCCATGGGGCGCTCCTACAACAGCGCGATAGCCGCAATTGGCATCACTCAAGCGCAATAGCGAGTGCGGCAACTTGGCCGGCACCGGCAACTCGATCCGCAACGCACGCTCGGCACGCACGGCCTCGGTCCCGGCCAGCTTGGCCAGTCGTTTCATCCGCGACTGCGCCTGCTTCGCCTTGCTGGCCTGGGCGCTGAAGCGATCGATGAAACTCTGCAGGTGCGCGCGCTCGGCCTGTTCCTTGTCATGCGCGCTTTGTTGCTGGCGCAGGTGCTCGGAACGCTGGCGCTCAAAGGCGGTGTAGTCGCCGACATAGAGCTTGGCCGTGCCTTCGTGCAGGTGCAGCGTATGGGTGGCGACGTTGTCCAGGAACTCGCGATCGTGGCTGATCACCAGCAGCGTGCCCGGATAGCGGCGCAGCCAGTCTTCCAGCCAGACCACCGCGTCCAGGTCGAGATGGTTGGTCGGCTCATCGAGCAGCAGCAGGTCGCTGGGCATCATCAACGCCCGCGCCACGTTGAGCCGCACCCGCCAGCCGCCGGAAAAATCAGAGACCGGCTTGAGGTGGGTCTCGGGCGGGAAGCCCAGGCCGTGCAGCAGTTTGCCGGCGCGGGCGCTGGCGTCGTAGCCATTGAGCTCTTCCAGCCGGTGATGTGCCTTGGCCACCGCTTCCCAGTCCTCGTCGGCAAAGGCATTGGCCTCGGCCTGGATCGCCGCATGCACGGCAACGTCGCCGGACAACACGAAGTCGATTGCGGGATCCGGCAGCGACGGCGTTTCCTGCGCGACGCTGGCGATGCGCGCCTTGCCCGACAGCTCCAGGTCGCCTTTGTCCGCCTCCAGTCCGCCCATCAACGCCGCAAACAGGCTCGACTTGCCGGTGCCGTTGCGGCCGACCACGCCCACCCGCCACCCGGCATGCAGGGCCAGGTCGACATTGGACAGCAGCAGGCGTTCGCCGCGCCGCAGGGCGAAATTTCGGAAGGAGATCATGTGGGGAGGTGCATCGAAGAACGACAAGCGTGGGGCGCGAATTCTACAGACTGCGCCCCTGCACCGCTGTCTGCGCGTTGGCGACGGCGGTGTTGTTCAGGTGTTCAAGCCCGTTATTCCCACGAAAACGGGGTCTTTTGGCAGACGCATGCCTGCCCATCAGTGACGTTCAAGTGGCTACCACTGCTGAAGACATCGGATTCCCGCTTTCGCAGGAATGACGGGCCGTGGAACCTCGTAGGCCCGTCGACATAGGCCCGTCGACCCGCAGGAGTCAGGGTGTCCCGGCGGGTGGCTCCGGATGCTCGCCCGGACGTGCGACCGCATACATCTCCCACGCGATTTTCTTCAGCAAGGCACTGCGATCGTCGCCTTCCTTGTACAGGTCGAAATGCGTGCGGCCCGGGATGAACCGAACCTCCGACTTTGCGCCAAGCCCGTCCAGCACCGCCTTGAGTTTGTGCGCGGCACCGTCAAGATAAAAGGTGTCGGCATCACCAACGATGACGTGGATCTTGCCGTCGAGATCGGGCTTGAGCGTTGGCCACTGCGTCTGGAGCTTGTGTGCGATGTCGTAGTGGTCACGCCAGTAGGCGAGTACTTGCGGATCGACGACGCCGGTATCGCGATCAAATAGTGGCATCGGCTGGCCATCAGCACCGCGCGGCGAGAATACCCACTCGAACGACGCCATCTGTCCGCCGTATCCGCCCAGCACCCTTTCGAGCTTCGCAAATTGTTCAGTCGTCGCCACGACTTTGCCGTCATTGCGCACCAATGGCCGCGCACTGCCATCCGCCTTGCGATAGAGATTGGCGTTGGGCGCATACAGATCGATACCGGTGAAGTCGTGGAAGTCGCTGGGGTCGGGCGAAGTCGACCAGGTGCCACCGAACACCTTCGGATACGCCACCTGCAGCCACAACGTCGCCCAACCGCCGGAGGAATGGCCGTTGAGGAAACGTCCGGACGCCTTGCCGTCCATGCGGTATTGCGTTTCAAGTAGCGGGATCAGTTCCGTGGTCAACGCGTGGCCCCAGGGGCCGTTGTTGACCGAGTCGGCGAACTCATGGGTGCCCGTCGCGCTGGATTCGTCAAGAAACACCCAGATCATCGGTGGCATCGTGCCGCTGCGCATGCTGGCATCGACGCCCATCAACGGACGCAGCAGGTAGTCAAGCCGGCCGCCGTAACCGTGGGTGTAATAAACGGTCGGGTAATGGCGGTCGGGATGCGCCGCGTAACCGGGCGGCAGCAGCACCCAGCCACGCATGTGGATTGATCTCCCCCAGAAGGCGCTCAAGGCCGGACTGGTGAAATCGATAGCCCTGGTCTGCGCATGGGCTGTCTTGACCGCATCACGGACGGCCTGCGGCGCTTCTGCCGGCACCTCCCACGGATCGCCGTCCGCAGGCAGCACCGTCGTCAGTGACAGCATCGCCTGTGACGGCATCGCCTTTGAAAGCATGGGCTTCGCACTACCCGCTTCGAAATGCATCAACGTGGCGTCGCTGACGACATCACCCGCACCACGACCGCCGTAGTTGTAATCGTGGTTCGCGTCGAGCACGGCCTGCACGTAATAGTCGCCATCGGGCAACTGCGAGAACGGCGCGGGGAACGCGATGGCATCAGCGTCGACCACGACCGCTTGGCCGGGGACAAGATGTGTCACCTCCATGGCCGCAACGCTGGCGAGTTGCGGTTTGAACGGACTGCTCTCGACCGAGGTCACCTTGCCGTCCTTCGCCGCCGCCCGTGCCGCCTCGGCCGGGATTGCGAACAACAGCAGGCGGCCCGAGACCGGCTGTTTCACGGCAGCCGTGTCGAGCTTGACCTGGACCAACCGCGGAGTCGCCGCGAAAGTCGAAAATGCAGAAAACGCGAACAGCACGCAAACCAATGCGCGCAGGCCAACTCCAGAGTGCGAGCGTGTCATGAACCCTCCCAGTCACTACATCAGTCCACGATTAGACACCATCGCGCCTCGGGACGTGGGTGCAGGCAGGAGTCGTCCGCTGCGCCTGTCGTCGTCGCCGAACCAAACCGTTGGATGAACAGATGCACCCGCTTGCCCGCCAACGCTGACCGGACTGCCTCTTTCCGGCCCTTTTGCGCGTAACTGACCTGCATGACCCACGACACCAGATGTAACCCGTCACGCCCCTGTTGCGTATCAACCAGCAAGGATCTCGTGGGCCACGCCTCATGGCGGCCCACATGAAACAAAGCCAGTCGTTGAGGAATTGAACATGACATACCGATCAACCATGCCAGCGTCGACCATGCCATCACCAATCAGTCCTGGCGCACCGGCACGCAGGCTGCGATGCCTGCCGCGACTGATCCTTGCCACGCTATTGCTGTTGCTGCTTGCGGCCTGCTCCGGCAGCCAATCGACAACCCAGGCTGCCCCCATCCAGCCCCGC
>RCMY010014105.1_pt1 | contig 11258 bp, 11 predicted proteins | sample 2041341 | NCBI WGS metagenome assembly RCMY01 (sample SAMN09708234, study PRJNA481090) | Marine sediment metagenome, whole genome shotgun sequencing project.
GGCATTATTCTACAGCCCTCCCGCAACAAGATTTCCAAGCTCACCGCGACAGTCAGCAACGCATCAGCACCGGTCATGTTTAACCTGGAAAGGCGACTGAGTGCAGTCACACCGCTACCTCAACGTAAAATAGATCGGCAGCTGATCTGTAACCTGACAGGTACAATGAGTGGATACGAGTGGGGTATAAACAACCGGCGTTATGAAGATAGAGAGCCGCATTTAGTTGCCCGTGGTGAGCGCGTGAATCTGGCAATTCGCAATAGCACCATGATGTCACACCCTATGCACCTTCACGGCCACCATTTTCAGGTTGTGGGAATTAGTGGTGCCAGGTTTAACGGCGCATTGCGGGATACAGTGTTAGTGCCTGCAATGGAAACGGTGAACATCGAATTTGATGCTGATAATCCGGGAGAATGGGCTTTCCACTGTCATAATTTGTATCATATGGTTGCAGGCATGATGACATCGATTAAATATGTTTAATAGTGACCAATACCGGGTGATGCACAAGTCTCGAGGCTGACACCTTGGCAGACTTCACCATTGAGAGACAGGCCAGAATTATGTCGAGATTGTGTTGAGAGGGCGCAGGATCGGGTCTGCGGATTAGATCAGCGATGTAACCGCACGCAATGTACGCGTTAATCTCACTTGTAGTGATCAACAAGCGGTGGACGGTACATATATTGCTGATATTGGAAATATCTTCAATATGGGAACATTGAAGGCCGATACAGTCAAAAGAGTGGCCCGTTGGCGTTTTCATGAAAAATTTGGTACGCTTAATTTCGATGTATGTCCAAGAAAACAATGTGTTGCATCACACTGCCTGTCGTTGGCCACTGTTTTTCGCCTTTTTTTTGATGGTGACATTGTTTGTTTCTGCTGCCAGTGCCTTTGGATCAGACAATTTGAACCCGGTTCTGGTTTTTACGCCAGACACCAACGAAGGAGTGACTGCGACTCACAGGGAACATGAGATGAAAGTCTCTGTGAGGCGTTGCGAAACGCCTGATTGTGAAACCAAGACTGACTGCGAGCCGACTTGTACAGTGAGCGGCAGCTGCACGCATTCCGTGTTTGTTGAGTCAACAATGCTGTTGCTCACAGACGCTCCAACTGGCAAGCGCCCTTTTTCTGTTTTCAACAAACTTCCCTGCATCTCGCGCGAACCCAATTCCGTGTTTCGCCCTCCAAGATATTAGTCCTGTGATTGCACTTGCCTTTTATGCAAGTGTTTTAACTATCCAGGGTAGATCCCACGGCAGCAGGCTTACGTCCCGCATGATTTTTTAGCCTGTATCCGCAGAACATCTATTTTTGCTCTGGATAACGTACTCACTGTTGTCTATGCTGGATTAGGGTTTATGGATCGCCGAACTTTTCTGAACCTTGGGGGGATGACCTTCCTCGCAAGTGCAATGCCGAAGACGTTGTTTGCGTCTCAAACTTCCACACCCTCCGTGTTAACGGCAGAGGTTACTCATACCAATATCCTGGGCTCAGGTTATCCCGGCACAGACGTCTGGAGCTTCAATGCAGGCATTCCAGGTCCGGCACTACGCATACCTCTGGGTCAACGCGTTGATGTTCGTCTTGACAATCGACTTTCCGTACCTACTTCGGTTCATTGGCATGGCATACGACTCCCCAACGCCATGGACGGTGTCGCGGGATTAACGCAGAAGGCTGTCCTTCCCGGAGAATCCTTCCAGTATGGCTTTACACCTCCTGATGCTGGCACTTTTTGGTATCACTCGCACTTGAATGCGTCCGAGCAGGTGGACCGAGGGCTCTACGGACCCTTGATCATTTCAGAACCGAATCCACCCAAAGTGGATCGTGACCTTGTATGGATGATCGATGATTGGCGACTGCTTGAGGATGGATCCATCAGCGATGACTTTGGCGCCGGTCACGACTGGTCCCACGCAGGACGCATTGGTAATGTGCCAACGATCAACGGTCGCTATGGAGAGAGCGTCCGTGTGCGCTCCGGAGAACGATTGCGACTGCGATTGATCAATGCGGCCAATGCGCGCACGTTTGCGCTTGATTTTCAGGATTTGAATCCCCAGGTGATCGCCGTTGATGGTCAGCCGGTTACGCCCTACCAACCGACAGGGCCAATAGTGATTGGGGCCGCAGGTCGTGTGGATGTCATTCTCGATATGATCGCTAGCCCGGAATCAGAATCCTCCGTGCTAGACACTGCCTACCGTGACCCGTTTGAATTGACGCGTTTTGTTTATGACAAAGAACCCATTCGCGAAACATCACTGGACACACCGATAGCGCTTGATCCTCCGACTCTACCTGAACCTGATCTGAAAAATGCCATCAGCCAGGACGTTGTGATTGGAGGCGGCGCCATGGGGGGGCTGCGACGGGCTATGCTCAACGGTCAATGGATGGGACTGCGTGAAATCTCGCAACAAGGTTATGTCTGGGCAATCAACGACACGGTGGCAAACAAACTGGATATGCCACCCTTGATCGACGTACCACGAGGTACCTCCGTCAAACTGAAGATTGAAAATCAGACTGCGTTTCCACATCCGATGCACCTGCACGGACATCACATGAAATTGCTGTCAGTGGACGGCAGTGCGGCATCAGACACGCGCTGGGTAGACAGTCCATTGCTGTTACCTGAGCAACGTATGGAACTTGCATTCGTTGCGGATAATCCCGGCGACTGGCTGTTTCACTGTCATGCACTCGAACACCATGCCGCGGGCCTGGGTGCGCTTGTGCGCATCACTTAACTCATCGAACAGGAAAGAGAAACTGTGAATAGATTAATAACTTTAGTTACTTTTTCAATCCTTCTTATCGCGGGCACCGTCTACGCTCATTCCGGCGCAACGGGCGTGGTCAAAGAACGCATGGATGCGATGGGCGATATGGGGGATAAATCGAAAATTGTGGCAGACATGTACAAGCGCAAAATCGAATTTGATCGAGCGGCACTGAGCGAAGCAGCGGATGCATTCGTAATGCACGGCTCGAGCATGGTGGAGATGTTCCCCGACACGGAGCATAGTCGAACAGGCAGTAAAACCGAAGCGTTGCCACGTATCTGGAACGAATGGGATGCATTCAATACACTTGCCACAAAATTTGTAACGCGCAGCCAAGCTCTGCAAGAGATCATCGCAAGCACCGAAGATGCCACGCAGTTGAGAACAGAATTTTTCCAGACAACGAAGAGCTGCTCCGCGTGTCACAAGCGTTTTCGCAAGCCCAAGGAGTAATCATATGGAATTCACGTCATGAAAACCATTGCAATTGTCACGGGTGTTGGAGTGGCCATTGCGGCCGCAGCAAGTTCATCGAGTATCATGTTGGTGAACGATCGAGAGGACGACAAACTGGCCTCCCTCAGTCTGGACAGTACCCGTATAGTGGGTGATGCCGACCGAGGCGAGTATGTGGCGGCCATGGGAGGCTGTGTTGCCTGCCATACTGATTCTGACAACGGTGGCAAGCCGCTCGCGGGTGGATTGTCGTTAGAAACACCATTTGGGACCTTTTATTCACCCAATATAACCAGTGACAGTACCGCTGGGATTGGTAGTTGGTCTGAAGAAGAATTTATAACGGCACTGACTCTCGGGCTTTCGCCCAGTGGCGAGCATTACTATCCCGCGTTTCCCTATACCGCCTACAGCGTAATGACCAGACAGGAAATAGTTGATCTGAAGGCGTGGCTTGACACTATCGAGCCGGTCAGTGAGCCGGCAGCCGAGCATGACTTGATCTGGCCGGCGACCATTCGATCCGCACTGGTTGGATGGAAAGCATTGTTTTTTGATCCTACGCGGAAAATTGATGCGACCGATCGCGGAGAATACCTCGTTAACGGTCCTACACACTGTGTAGAGTGTCACTCACCTCGAAATCCGCTGGGAGGACTTTCAAGCCGCGAGTTATCAGGCAACAAACGAGGTCCCGACGGTGAATCCGTGCCCGGTTTATCCAAGGCTGATCTTGCAGATTGGACGAAAGAAGACATCGAATTCTACCTTGAAGTGGGAATGACCCCGTCCGGAGATTTCGCCGGGGGGCATATGGCGGATGTCATCGAATACAGTACTGGCCTGTTAACCATTGAAGATCGGTCTGCGATTGCCGACTTTCTGATGTCAAAGGCTGATCAACCATGAAGATCAGACGTGCTGCACTCATATCAGCCTGTGTCATAGGCGCTATGTCGTTGGTGATATCAGCTGTCAGGGCAAATGAAGGAACCGATGGCGTTCGCACTGATCTGCAAGCCGAAGATCTGGCAGTTGTTCTAGCGGGTGAGAAGATCTATCAGACTCAATGCGCAGCTTGTCATGGCGACCAAATGCAGGGACAACCTGATTGGCGCAGTCGCGATGAGAGTGGAATGCTGCCTGCGCCGCCACACGATAAGTCTGGTCATACCTGGCATCACGCAGACGATCTGTTGTTTGAAATTACCAAATATGGTCCGGGCGTGGTTATCGGCGATAGCAGTTATCAATCGAAGATGCCAGCCTACAAAGAAGTGCTTACAGATCAGGACATTGTTGCTGTTTTGTCTTATATCAAGCACTCCTGGCCTGATGAAGAGCGTTCCTGGCAAGATGAAGTGAATGGCAATCAGGGAAATGGTTTTACACCATTAGAGAAAAAACCAACCTTTCTGGATAAATTGTTGAAGTGAATATCTTGAGCAGCAAACAGTCACAGGTGAGGATGAGCGCGAAGTACGCGGCGATCGGAATGATGGTGCTGTTGTCAAACCTTGCTCTGGCGCAATCGTCGAACGTGGGAGGCGTGGAGAGTCTTTTCAAAGGTTCGGTGGCCGGATTCAGCGAACTCAATTCACCCCTTCCCCAGTCGAACGGAATAGATGAAACCGACTCCAATTCCGCGCTCTCACTGTTTACAGGTCAAACGGACACCCTGGACATACCAGATCCCGAAGATGCCTTTATTCTAAGTGCAATGTCGTTGAATCAGTCAACATTGGCTGTCAGATTCGAGATCATGGACTGCTGCTACCTGTATCAGGAGCGAATGTCTTTTACGCCGGTCAGTAAAGAGATTCTCTTCGGTCCAATCTCGTATAGCAAAGGCAAGAGCTACGAGGATGCATTTTTCGGTAAAACCGTGATTCATCGCAACAGCGTCGATATCACGATACCCATAGTCAAGAAACCAGACAATGTTGCCTTCGTTGATGTCACAGTGAAATACCAAGGATGCTCTGATGCTGGCGTTTGTTATCCGCCTCAGGAGCAATTGATCACAGTCTAGCAGGGGGCAGTACGAGTTCATTGGCCGGGGCTTCAACGAATAGCCTCAGCGGACAGTCTCCGCCGACAGCAACAGAGCCGGTAACGGGCAATACGGATTTTGTGTCGGAGCAGGATCAACTGACCTCTCGACTGGCAACAGCTGGATTAATGGCGCTGCCACTGTTTTTTGGGCTTGGTGTCTTGCTCGCCTTTACACCGTGCGTTTTTCCGATGATTCCGATTCTTTCCGGAATTATCACTGCCGATAAAAACATCACTCAAAGGCGCGCCTTTTTACTCTCTGCCGTTTACGTGATTTCAATGGCGGCAACCTATGCACTGTTTGGTGTACTCGCTGCCGCAACAGGCGCCAACCTGCAGGCATTGTTCCAGCATCCGGTGGTACTGATTGGCTTCAGTCTTCTGTTCGTGGTTTTGGCACTGTCGATGTTCGGCCTTTTCGAGCTGCAGGTTCCCGTCAAGTTGCAGCAAAAATTAATGGCGACAAGCAATCAGCAACAAAGCGGTCGAATAATTGCTGTCAGCATGATGGGTGTTCTTTCAGCGCTGATTGTAGGCCCTTGTGTTGCTGCCCCACTGATCGGGGTTCTGAGCTACATCACCATGAGTGGCGATCTGCTGCTTGGTGGTTTGACCTTGTTTATCATGGGGCTTGGCATGGGATTTCCCCTCCTTATCATTGGGACCTCTGCTGGTCGTTATTTGCCGAAAGCAGGTGCCTGGATGAATACCATCAAAGCGGTATTTGGTGTTGGCTTGCTTGCCGTAGCTATCTGGATGTTGGAGCGTGTCTTTGCGCCGACTGTCACCCTGTCGCTCTGGGCGGCGCTCGCTTTGACTGTTGCCGTGTTCCTCCGTATAGGCCGTCAAGTTGAACGGCGCCCACTCCCCATGTTGGGTCACGCCCTGAGTTATGCACTCACGACCTACGGCATACTGCTAATCATTGGCGTTTTCAGTGGCGCCACCGATCCTCTTCGTCCTCTGCAACCGCTGACACAGCGTATATCGAACGGAAATGTGGTTGCAGCGCATCCGGAATTTCAACCGGTGGCCTCCAGCGAGGCACTGAACAAGATACTCGCCGCTAGTGGGCAATCAGGCAAGCCGGTCATGCTCGATTTCTACGCCGACTGGTGTGTGAGCTGCAAGGAGATGGAAAAATACACTTTTTCTGATCCAACGGTTGCCGCCCTGATGGATCAATTTACGCTGGTACAAGCAGATGTCACTAAAAACAACAATGACGACAAGGCGCTACTGACGCGGTTTGGTCTCTTTGGCCCTCCAGCCATTTTATTCTTTAACCCTGGTGGAGAAGAATCCATCGCCTTTCGGGTTATGGGTTACATGAAAGCCGACCCCTTTGCGTCAGTGCTAAGGCAGGTCCAACAAGCGTCGGTGCCGCTTCTTAGTCTTCGACGTCCCTGAGGAAATTTACTATGCAATCATCATTTAAAAAACTCTCAACTGTACTGTGTTGTCTCGTTCTTCTGAACTCTGCAACGGTTTTTGGATCGGAACCAGACGTTGATAATATCTATAACGCATTAAAAGATCGCGTCCAGGGACTCGATCGTGATCAGATCAGGCCTTCTGAAGTGGACGGGCTGTATACGGTCACGATTGGGTTTGATGTCTACCATATGTCATCAAATGGCAAGTATCTTTTTAGCGGAGATGTGATTGAGCTTGCAACGGGCGAAAAAATAGGTGGGTCCGGCTTGACAGAGAAGCGAAAGCGGATGATTGCAACCGTAGCAGAGGAGGACTTGATCATTTATCCGGCGGACACTGAAAAACAAACTGCTATCAGTATCTTTACCGACACAACTTGTCCTTACTGCCGGAAACTCCACGAGCAAATACCTGCTTTGTCCAAGGCCGGTATTGAGGTGCGATACCTGGCGTTTCCACGTGCTGGTGCCCAGTCTCAAGTGGCGGTGGACATGGCCTCCATCTGGTGCGCTGAAGATAAAACGGCGGCAATGACAGCATCCAAACAAGGACGCCCCGTAGAACCCGCGCAATGTGAGGATCCAGTCGCAGAGCAACATCAGTTAGGTATCGACATGCAGATTCGGGGAACACCTGCCATCATTCTGGAAAATGGCGAGATCATAGCTGGTTACTTACCCGCCGATGCACTAATCCAGAAATCATTGGCTGCTGCTGAATAATCGGCATCTGCTGCTTGTCAGTCGTGCCAGCTTTTTTTTACCTGATCACAATTATATATACCCACAACTTTCACAGGACAATACGATGAAAACACAATCACCAAAGCTGTTTGCAGTCGCACTTTGCATGACTGCTGTCTTGAACCTTTCCTCAGTCGGTCAGGCTATCGCTGACGAAACGAAGCCTGCTGCCAGGGAGTTACCACCCATAACCGTCTATAAAAGTCCAACATGTGGCTGTTGTAAAGGGTGGGTAAGTTATCTCGAACAAAGAGGATTTACTGTCAACGCCATAAATCATGAAAACGTTGATGCAATAAAGACTGAAAACGGACTCACTGAACCATCATTGAAATCCTGCCATACAGCGCTGATTGATGGGTACGTTATTGAAGGTCATGTACCTTCAAATGATATTGAAAAACTATTAGCCGAACGCCCGGATGTGCTTGGACTGAGTGCTCCCGGCATGCCAATGATGTCCCCGGGAATGAGCAGTCTGATTCCGAAAGACTACAATGTTCTCGCATTTAAGAAAGACGGTACGTCTCGAATATTTTCTTCCTACTAAATTGTAGATCCTTACTCTTGTTGGAGCAATTATCATGAAAAACCAAAACAAAACCAATTCTCGCACCTCTCCTCCAGGACATACCAAACATATCGCCATGATGGCCGTATGTTGTGGACTACCGATACTGCTACTGGCGGGGGTCAGTGTCTATGGAATTGCTTCGCAATCGTTGGAAACGCTGATTTTATTGATTTGCCCTATTGGCATGGGTGCTATGTTGTGGATGATGATGCGCTCAGATAAGCCTTCCTCCACCGAAACGGTCAAGACAGAGGAATTTACTCCAATCGTTGCAAATAGCGAGTCTGCATCGAACAACTAAGTGAGTTGCAGTCTGCTCAGTGTGGAGATGAAGTTGTGGATCGATAAGGTCGATAACTGTAGAATTTATGCACAGGCAAATTCTCTTATAGCCCCGAAATAGTCATTGATAGGCCAGTTATCGTCATCATGAAAAAGAAAAATTCTCGCAATTTTTGGATAGTCTCCGGAGTTGTACTACTGGGTGCCGCATATGCACTGTCGGAGTTCATTGATGGCAAGAACGAGGAGACACCGATAGTGGTTACAACGTTACCTGAGATTGAAGGCAGTTACGCTAACGGGCAATTGCTCTATCAATCAAACTGCATGAGCTGTCATGGTGAAGCCTTGGGTGGGAAAAAGGGCTTGGGGCCTCCTTTTGTTCATGGTTATTACAAGCCCGGACATCACGCCGATATTGCGTTTTATCGTGCGATTAAACTGGGAGTTACTGCACATCATTGGCAGTTTGGTAATATGCCACCGGTACCCTCTCTATCAGAGGCGGATGCCGCCGAGATCATCAAATACATTCGATTTGTCCAACGGTCTAATGGCATCAGTTAGGATTCTCCTGAGTGGCGTCGTTTCATGTCGATAATGGCATATGAACTGAGTCGCGTGCCGCGATGGAGTGCACTGCGAGACTCATTTTTTCATCACTCGGCTAAATGTAGATAGCCCGCAGATGATCAAGGATCTTACGGTTCGTGGTCTGGCTGAGAATACCCACAAGGCCATGCCCTTACACACAAATCAAGTGCTGTTTTCCATTTAGCGGCCATCCATTCATCCTGTTCAAAAACCAAACTGGCATCCAGATTCGGAGACTTTCTTCCCAATCGCATCAGGCGATTGATACGCCAGGCAACCACCGTGAACAACGCGATGGCAACCTCCAGTTTGGGCATCGTCTTCAGTTGCAACTTTTCGATCTTGCAGGAGTTTTCAGGATGTCAAGGATCATCTCGATTTCCCAACGAGCCCGGAACCGATCGATCAGCTCACTGGCTGCGACAAGCGTATCTGCTCGCCTGTTGGTCTAAAGTCGCCAATCGGCTTCTCGGCCTGTAACTGATGCCCATAGCTTTCCACCATTGGGTAGCGTGCGATTGTGCTTTGAGCGTATCAGCCAGTTGGCTGGGTGCTCGAGTTCTGCTGCTCGGACCATAGGCTTACGATATCTGCTTCGCGATCGGCAACGTACACGCAGCGCGTGTCAGGCAAGACCCGCAGCCGACTCGGCCACTCGCTCGTAACCCTCGAACCCCAGCGATCGCTCTCCAGAATCTCCTCAGTACGTATCCCGTCCGCGTAGCGCAACTCACGTGCCCAATGCCACGAGTCGACGGTGCCCAAGGCCTCTCGATGGGGTGCGACAACATAAGTGGGATGCAGAAACATGCCATGCTGGGCTTCGCACTGCAGTGGACCGAGAGCATTGATGTCCTGGCCGTTGAAGTCCAGTGAGCTGGTGTTTTGAATGCACAACGACACAGGCTGCGTCTCCTTTCAACCTTGGTAAGCCTTGGTGTCGATCATGTCGCATACAGGCGGCTCATTCGTTCGAATGCAAGGTCACTTTTTCTGATGACGAGGATTCTGATGGCAAATGGGGACTCTTGACGAACTACCATCTGTCAACGTGTTGTGGACTCAACTATGTGAGTGGGGAGGTGTGATGCCTTCCTTTCCCCGTCGTAGTCGGAGGAACAAAAATTCCAGCAACACGATGATTCCGATGCCGACCGCGGCTATAACGATGATCAATGGATCGCTTGTGCTTTTGATTGTTAGAAAAACAAGGAGCACCACGACATCCAGGATGATGGCGGTTGCGAGTATGCCCTTGTGGGCATTGACCTCTGGTGCAAGATGTCGGAGCACGCCCCAATGAATAATAATATCCATCAATAGATAAAATATCGCACCCAGGGATGCGATCCGGCTCAGATCAAAAAACGCCGCTAATAAACCGGCAACTATCATGGTGTACACCAGGGTGTGATTCTGCACAGTACCTGGCATTCCAAAATGTCGGTGTGGAATCAGATTCATTCGTGTGAGCATGGCAAGCATACGTGATACAGCGAACATGCTGGCTAACAAACCAGAGGTGGTGGCAATGATTGCAATTACCACGGTGAACCAGACACCTGCCTGTCCCAAAACCGGTCTTGCTGCCTCAGCCAATGCATAGTCCTTGGACTGTACGATCGACTCTATGGAAAGCGAGACCAGGACTGCTACGCTGACTGCCAAATAGATAACCAGACAAATCAGCAGAGATATCACGATCGCGCGTCCGATGTTTCGCTTCGGATCGGCAATCTCGTCTCCACTATTAGTGATCGTGGTAAACCCTTTGTAGGCGAGTATGGCGAGTGCGACTGCTGCGATAAAACCACTTAATGTAGTAGTGCTCGTATCACTGCCTGCATTGAGATCAATCGTCAGATCTGTTGCCCAAATAGTGATCAGCGCAAATCCGAGAATTCCTCCGACCTTGAGAACTGAGGTCAGTTTGGATATAGACCCGATCACTTTGTTACCGGCCATATTCACACCAAAGGCAAGTACCACCAGGCCCACCGAAAGTACAGGCACCCATAGGCTACCAGAGTCGATATTGAGCGCCTTTGCTGAGTAACTACCAAATGTGCGTGCAACGAGGCTTTCGTTGATAATCATCGAAAATGTCATCAGCAGTGCCGCCGCGCCGGTAATCGTCGTGCTTCCGTAAGCCTTGTGCAATATCATGGCTACCCCGCCCGAAGACGGATAGGCACTTGACACTTTAATATAACTGTAGGCGCTGAAGGCACTGATAATTGCACCAATGACGAATGCCAGTGGAAACCAGGTGCCTGCCAGCTCGGCTACTTGCCCGGTTAGCGCAAA
>RCMY010005046.1_pt1 | contig 11257 bp, 11 predicted proteins | sample 2041341 | NCBI WGS metagenome assembly RCMY01 (sample SAMN09708234, study PRJNA481090) | Marine sediment metagenome, whole genome shotgun sequencing project.
ATCAATCAGGTGCGTTCCAACACGGTGGCGCTGCGGGCCGACGTCGGCTCCTACGACGACGATCTCGAAGCGGCGCTCGCCACCGCCGACCTCATCTTCGAAGCGGTTGCCGAAGAGATGACCATCAAGATGTCGATCTTCGATCGGATCGAGGCGCACCGCCGCCCCGATTCGATCATCGCCACCGTCAGCTCCGGCCTCTCGATCAACACGTTGGCCTCGGGCCGGTCCGACAGCTTCCGCAAGAACTTCTGTGGTCTCCACTTCTTCAACCCGCCGAATGTCATCACCGGCACCGAACTGATCGGCAACGCCGAGACCGATCCCGAGGTCCTCGACTTCCTCGAGGCTTTCGGTCGCATCAAACTCGGTCGAGAGATGGTTCGCACCAACGACACGCCCGCCTTCGCAGGCAACCGCGTTGGTTTCAAGGTCCTCAACGAGTGTGCACAACTCGCCGAAGACATGAGCCCACTGATCGTCGACTCCATCGTCGGCCCCTACACCGGTCGGGCACTCACACCGCTGGCCACGATCGACCTCGTCGGCTGGGACGTCCACCGTGCCATCGTCGACAACGTCTACGAGAACACCAACGACGAAGCCCACGAAACCAACAAACTCCCCGACTACATGGCGAAGCTGATCGACCAGGGCGTGCTCGGCAACAAGACCGGCGGCGGGTTCTTCAAGGCGAAGGAAGGTCTCGTCCTCGATGCAGCATCGGGCGACTACGTCGAGCAGTCCTCGATCACGATTCCCGACATGCCACACGTTGCGCAGATCGCCAAGCTCTACCGAGAAGCTCGCTACACCGAAGGGCTGCAGGCGCTCATCGACGCCAAGGGCGACGAGGCCAAGCTTGCCCGCAAGATCATGGCCGGCTACATCAGCTACTCCTTCGAGCGAGTGGGTGAAGTGTGCGAGACCATCAACGAGATCGATCGCATCATGGGGATGGGCTTCAACTGGGCTCCCCCATCGGTGTTGGTCGACTATCTCGGCACCGACAACACGGTCAAGATGCTGTCAGAAGCCGGTGTTGTCGTTCCGCGAGCCATCGCCGATGCCGCTCCCGGCACCACGTTCTTCCATCACCCGCACACCAACCGCGGCCGATTCTTCGTCGCCGCCTGAGAGGATCAGCAAATGACCACACCTGATGTTTACGTCCTCGGCGGCTACCAGACCGACTTCGGCCGCAACTGGACCAAGGAAAACAAGCATTTCTCGGCTCTCATGAACGAGAGCGTCCAAGGCGCCCTCGAAGTCACCGGCGTCGACCCCGAAGACATCGAGAGTGCCCACGTCGGCAACTTTGCCGCCGAGCTCTATTGCATGCAGGGCCACCTTGGCGCCTTCTTCACCGAGGCTCATCCAGCGTTCAGCGGGCTACCTACCGGCCGCCACGAAGCTGCTTGCGCCTCCGGCTCGATCGCCCTGCTCGCAGCGTCAGCCGAGATCGAAGCCGGACGCTACGACCTGCAAGCGGTCGTCGGCATCGAGCAGATGAAGAGTGTCGCCTCGGCTCTCGGCGGTTCGTACCTCGGTACCGCCGCCTGGTACGAGAAGGAGGCCGAGGGCATCGAGTTCCCGTTCCCCAAGCTGTTCGGCAAGCTCGGCGACGAGTACGACTCCCGTTACGGCCTGGCCGACGAGCACCTGGCCGAGATCTCGAAGATCAACTACGACAATGCCAAGCTCAACCCCAACGCCCAGACCCGCACCTGGTACATGAACAAGGATCACGCGCTGGCCCGAGACGACATGAACGCCGTCGTAGGTGGCCGCATCCGTCTGGCCGACTGTTCACAGGTCACCGACGGTGCCGTCACGGTCTTCCTTGCCTCGAAGCGATATGCCGAGCAGTATGCCCAGCAGCGCGGCATCCCTCTGTCATCGATTCCTCGTATCAAGGGCTGGGGTCACAACACCGCTCGCCTCACCTTCGAAGACAAGATGCGTGAGAGCCGCGAGGCCGAGTACGTGCTTCCGCATGTCCGCTCCACCATCACCAAAGCCATGGAACGAGCCGGGGTCGCCGACGTCTCGGGCATCGATGCCATCGAGACCCACGACTGCTTCACGACCTCGGAATACATGGCGATCGATCATTTCGGTATCACCGCCCCCGGCGAGAGCTGGAAGGCCATCGAAGAGGGCCGCATCGCCCTCGACGGCGACATCCCGATCAACCCCTCCGGTGGCCTCATTGGCGCCGGGCACCCCGTCGGCGCCACCGGTGTCCGCCAGTTGCTCGATGCGCACAAGCAGGTCACCAACACCGCCGGCGACTACCAGGTCGAGGGCGCCAAGAACGTCCAGACCCTCAACATCGGCGGCTCCGGCACCACCAGCGTCAGCTTCGTCGTCGGCGTCGACTAGCTCTGCTGCCTTGCCGCACTCCGCTGGAACCCTTCGGCCCTGAGGGCCTCGGGGAACCTTCGACACGCGGCCTGACTCGGATCGGAGAGCCCCAGCCCCGTTCCAGCAAACTCCGGAGTAGCTGACCCCCAGAAACGGGGGTCAGACTCTCCACAGTTGGGTGTTTCGGGGGCTGTTCGCTCCGACTACGTAGAGCTACTGGTCGGTGTCGCCTGGTCGGTATCGGCGGAGACGAGGGCGTTGAGGGCGCCGTTCGCGTGGAGGTCGTCGATGAACGAGCGTTCGTACACTCGCTCGGGTTCGGCCCGCACCATCTGATCGACGATGTGGGCATCGTCGCCGACGAGGATGCGCCATTGCTTGGCTCGTACTCCATCGAGGATCACCTGGGCTGCGTCATCGGCAGTCGTCGGAGCGAACGCACGGAACATGTTCGATCCCTCGACCACCTCGGGCTCGGCGTCCAGTCCGTGCAATGCCGCCGAGTTGGCCACGATTCCCGTACCGATATGACCTGGCATCACGACCGAGGCCGACACATGCGGGGCATTGATGCGCAAATCGGTAACCAACGCTTCGGTGAACCCTCGGACCGCGAACTTGGCGGCCGAGTACGCGGTATGCGGCCGGTCGGGACCAATCGATGCCCACAAACCGTTGATGCTGGCGGTGTTGATGAGATGGCCCTCGTCGGCTGCCATGAGAAGTGGCAGGAACACGCGGGTACCGAGATAGACGCCGCCCCAGCAGACGTTGAACGTGCGCTCCCAGCTCGCCCGCTCATCGGCGATCATGCTGCCCGCTCCGCCGATACCGGCATTGTTGAACACCAGATGCACATGATCGGTGCTGTGCTCGACCTGTAGCGCATCTCGGAAAGCAACCAGCTGCGACTCGTCGGACACATCGCAACGATGGATCGACACTCGGGTTCCCTCGGGTGCCCCGGCCAGGGCTGCTGCCCTGCTCGCCTCGAGATTCGTCTCGTTCACATCGCACATTGCGATGTGGCAGCCCTCCGAGGCGAGGGCAACAACGAGCGAGCGGCCCATACCGTCACCTCCCCCGGTCACGACAGCGATCTTGTTCGAGAAAGAATCCATGGTCGGGAGTTCAGCAGGTTCGATCTCGTTCGGCCAACCGACTCTCCCAGTTCGAGCACGGCGACTTCGAGAGCAGCGACTTCGACCCGGCCGACAGAGGTGACTACTGTCGAGATCGCGCGATGGCTGTCATCGGGCAGGTACCAGGGGGACCACCATGATCGAATACTTGGACCCACGAGGCGAGCCGGGCTTGCCAATCGAGCCGTATCAGCTCGGCATTGCGGCCGACCATGGCCCCATCAGTGTCGGCCTGTTGGCGAACGGCTTTCCCGACTCGGTCCGATTCCTCGATGCGGTCGAGCGGTCGTTGGCCGAAGCCAACCCCGATGTCACCTTCCATCGGTTCGACAAGGGCGACGCGTCCTCCATCGTGTCCGATGCCATGCTCGACGACCTCGTCGACCGGTGCCAAGCCGTCGTTGCCGCCTACGGCCATTGAGGCAGCTGCACCACCGGCACCGTGCGTGACGCAGTGAAATTGGCTCATCGAGGCATCCCCGCCGTGGCGCTGGTGACCGAGGCCTTCTGGGCCCAGGGCGACTTCGTTGCCCGTTCGGTCGGCATGCCAGACATCCCGAGGGTGCAGCTCCCCCACCCGGTCGCAGGCACCGGAGTCGCCAACATGGCATCGGTCGCTACCGACATGACCCCGCTCATTCTCGAACAGTTGGCAGGAGCAGTATGACCATCACCGATGCATCCATCACCAACGCAGCGCTGACCGCTCGACTCGAAGCGGTCGACGAGGCAGCCGCCCTCGAGGAGCTCCATCGACTCGGCTGCACCGACGGCCTCCCCGTCATCATCCCGACGCCGCAACGCGTCGAGCGCATGGTCATTGCCTCCGGGCACCCGGCCGACCTCGAGCTCGGCGTCATGGGTCCGAACCTCGGGAGCTGCACCGTCGAGAAGCTGGCCATCGCAGCGGTGATGGCCGGGTGCCTCCCCGACTACCTTCCGGTCGTTCTCGCCGCGGCACGAGCGGTGATGGACGAGCGGTTCGACCTCACCGAGGTCCAGGCCACCACCCACTCGATCGCCCCACTCGTCATCGTCAACGGCCCAGCCGCCCATTCGTGCGGCCGAATCTCGGGCAGCTTCGGCGCCCTCGGCCCGGGCCATCGCTCCAATGCCTCGATCGGTCGAGCATTGCGCCTGGCCATGATCAACGTTGGCGGTGGTCGGGCCGGCGTTTCCGATATGGCACTACTCGGCCACCCGGGCAAGTTCACGTTCTGTCTCGCCGAAGACGAGGCGTCGAGCCCGTTCGAGCCGCTCCACGTGGCGCTCGGCTACCGGCCCGAGCAGTCGACGGTGACGGTGCTCGGCACCGACGCCCCCCACTCGGTGATGGCGATCGTCGACGCCGACGATCCCGGCTCCGCCGACCGCCTGCTCACCTCCCTGGCGCTGGCGTTCGCCAACGTCGCCACCAACAACGCCGTGCTCCGCAACGGACGAGCAGCGCTTGCGATCAACCCCGACCACGCCGCCCTGCTGGCCGCCAGCGGGCACACTCGGTCGTCGGTGGCCGAAGCAATCGTCGAACGAGCGGTGATACCCGGGCGCGAACTGCTCCGCTCCGCAGGCTCGATGGGCCGAACCAGCGCCGACCGCGATTACGCCTGCTTCGCCTCCCCCGACGACCTGCTGATCTTCGTTGCCGGTGGTGGCGGCCTGTATTCGGCCGCCTTCCCGTCATGGTGTGCCGGCCCCCACCGCAACCAGTCGGTGACCGTCGAAATCGAAACCGATCAGGCCTGCGAAGTGGTGTTCAGTTCGCCAGCAACAGCGTGAGCCAGATGCTCAGCATGAACCCGCCGATCGTCAACAGCAGGTTTCGTTGAAGCGAAACGAACTGCTGAGCCATTCCGACCTCGAGCGTGGCGATGTCGGTTCGCACCTCGGCTCGGAACTCCGCCATCTCGCCACGAAGCCCGCCCATCTCGCCACGAAGCTCGCCCATCTCGCCACGAAGCTCGCCCATCTCGCCACGAAGTCCGCCCATCTCGCCACGAAGCTCTGCCATCTCGCCACGGAGTGCCGCACCCGAGGAACGGACCTCATCTTTGGTGGCGATGTCATCCCAACCGGTTGGGGGCAGCAGCTCCATCATCGTTCCCGCAAACTCCGAGCCCAGCGTCTCGCCGAGCTTGTTGTACAACTTCAAACGTTCTCTCTCACTGATTGCCATTCGGCTGTCCTTCCAATCCAAACCTGAGCGGTAGAAACGAAGGAGAGCGCAGGCTCTCGAGTGGGTACGAATGTATCAGACCAGGGCCTTGCCGATTACAGCGGCCGCGGCAGCAACGCCCGAGCCTCCGATCGGGTGATCCATCGCCAGCAGGACCGACTCGATGGTTCCCAACGTACCGAGGATCATCGGCGGGTTGAGGTGACCCATGTGGCCGATCCGAAGGCGGTCCTCGGGAACGCCCATTCCGATGCCGAGTGTGAGGTTCGCCGCTTCGACGCAGCGCTGCTGCAACGCTTGCGAGTCGATCGAGTTCGTCATGACGCCGGTGACCGAGTTGGACCGAGCCGTTGGATCGAGGACTTGAAAGCCGATCCCCTCTGGCGTTGACCACGCAGCAACCGCGGCCCGAACGGCGTCAGCGTGGACCTGGTGTCGCCACCACACATGATCCATGCCCTCCTCGAAGAGCAGATCGAGCGCCACTCGCATGGCATACAAATGGCTCACCGGCGGAGTACCGGAGAAGAGCAGATAGTGCGGACCGCCGCTACGCCGTGGCGCCCAGCTCCAGTAGGGCGTGACGAGATCGGCCGAGGCGCTGGCGTCGATGGCCTTCTGGCTGGCCCAAACGAACGAAAGACCCGGCGGCGCCATCAGACCCTTCTGCGATGCGGCGATGGTGATATCCACCCCGAGGGTGTCCATCTCGTAGCGTTCGCACCCAACCGATGCCATACCGTCGACGAAGTACATGACCGGATGGTTCGACGAGTTGATCGCCGTGCGGATGGCGCCAAGGTCGGCTCGGATTCCCGAGCCGGTGTCGACATGGCACACCAGCAGCGCCTTGATCTCGTGCGTGGTGTCGGCGGCCAAGCGGTCGGCGATGGATGCGGGGTCGACCGGGTGGCGAGGTGAAGGTGCAGCCAGCACTTCGACGTCGAGTCCGAGGGCACGACTGAAGTCGGCCCATACCAGGCCAAAACGGCCGGAATCGATCACGAGCACTTTGTCGCCTTTGGACAGGGTGTTGGTCAGCGCCATCTCCCATGCCCCATGGCCGTTGCCGATGGCGGTGAACGCCTCACCCTCGGTCCGAACGATCTTCGGCAAATCGGCGACCAACGACCACGACAGGTCGGCGACTTCACCGTCGTAGATGTTCTTGATCGGCCGAGCCATTGCCGCCAGGACGGCATCGGGCACAATTGACGGCCCGGGCATGGCGAGCATGTTCCGGCCCTGTGCGAGAGACGGCTGACTTGGCGAGTTCGTGCTGGTGGCAGCGGCAGATGACGTCACTTCGTCATTCTAAGGACACCGGCAGATCAGCGCAGTGTTGTTCCCCCGGACAGGAGATCGAACGGCAAAGAGCGGGTGCGAAGCGAAGACCTGACCCGCTCATTGTCACGCCGGTAGGATCGGAACACTCGAACACCCGACGGCCCGACACCGGTCCAGAGACCAGCCAGACCGACCTCCAGCCAGACCACCTCCAGCCAGACCACCTCCAGCCAGACCGGAGACCAATCAAAGATGAGGCAGCCAACGTGACCGACATTGTGATCAGCGGAACCGGATTGTTCACGCCCCCCGAATCGATCAGCAATGCCGAACTCGTCGAATCGCTGACCGTCGCGACCAACGCGTGGAACGAGGCCAATGCCGAGGCGATTGCCGGCGGCACGCTCGAAGCCAGACCCATCCCCAACGAAGAGTTCATCTTCAAGGCATCGGGCATCATGTCTCGCTACGTCATGGAGAAGTCGGGCATTCTCGACCCGGAGCGATTTCGTCCTCGCCTCGAAACACGCAGTGAAGATCAGCTCGGGATTCAGGCCGAGATGTCGATTCCCGCCGTCGAGCAGGCGCTCGCCGCCGCCGGTCGAACTGGTGCCGACGTCGATGCCATCATCGTCGGCTGCTCCAATCTCCAACGCCCCTATCCTGCGGTCTCGGTCGAAATTCAGGATGCGATCGGCGCGACCGGCTGGGCGTACGACATGAACGTTGCCTGCTCGTCGGCCACGTTCTCGATCCAAGCGGCCGTCGATGCTCTTCGATCCGGCTCGGCGTCGTGCGCGCTCGTGATCAACCCCGAGATCACCTCGGGCCACAACAATTTCGAGCTGCGCGACTTTCACTTCATCTTCGGCGACGCCTGCACGGCGGTGGTCCTCGAACGAGCCGACGACGCAACGGCCCAACAGCAGTGGAAGGTGCTCGGCACCAAGCTGGCCACCCAGTTCTCGAACAACATTCGCAACGACTTCGGCTTCCTCAATTCGAGCGAAGTCGACGAGCGCAACCCTCACGAACTGGTCTTCCGCCAGCAGGGTCAGCGAGTGTTCAAGGAGGTGTGCCCGATGGTGTCGAAACACATCGTCGAGCACCTCACCCAGCTCGACATCGAGCCGACCGGGGTCCGTCGCTTCTGGCTCCACCAGGCAAACTTGAAGATGAACCAGCTCATCGCCAAGGGGGTGCTCGGTCGAGTCCCCGACACCGATGAGGCACCGGTCATTCTCGATGAGTACGCCAACACCAGCTCCGCCGGATCGGTGATCGCTTTCCACAAGCATGCCGACGGCATCGAGCCAGGCGAGATCGGAGTGCTCTGCTCCTTTGGTGCCGGCTACTCGGTCGGCAGCGTCGTACTCGAACGCGTGTGACGGAGACGATTCCCGCGACGATCGAGGAGCATTCCCCCAGCGACCCCCAACCGGTAGGGGGAACACCCCGATTCTGGCATCGACGGGTCGTCGTATCTTCGGTTCAACGCAGCAGCGCAACCGCACAACGACAACCGAGTAGCACCGGATGACACGGCACGGGGTTTGAGGGAACCCCCGAAGCGTGAGTGGCTTGAGGGAGCCAGGGTTTGAGGGAACCCGCAGCCATCTGTTGATGCACCATCGGATCGGCGTGCGGTGCGCCGCTGCCCAAGACGGCGGCGGAGCTGTCGAGGAGCTCGTTGGCCTAGAGGGAGGCCGACCAGCGCCGCGGCGTCGTCGGCGGGCGTGTGTGTGGGGGATCCGAGCAGAGGGCTCGGGTCTCCCACAAACAGGAAGAGACGACAGGACGCGCGCTCATTTCAACCGAGACCGTTTGCGCGGGCGGGGGAACCGAACGGAAGGGCGGATCCGGGGGCGAGTCTGCGAGGGAGTCGACGGCAGCCGTCGCCAGCGACGCCGACACGAACCTTCCCGAAATCCAGCGCTTCTGGATCGGACCAGAGACGGCCGACTGCGTTGGCGTCGGGCCCCAGACATGCCTCGTCCTACGGCGCTCCGCCGACGGGAACGAGGAGTTCTTCTACGAATCGATCGAAGGCTTCACCCACCAGGCCGGCACCAGCTATGTCATCGACGTCGAGGTCACCCGATCGAGAATCCGCCCGCCGAAGGCTCATCGCTCGCCTACAAGTTGATCAACATCGTCGACTCGACCGAAGAAGCGAGTCTCATCCCGGAGACGGGAAGCCGTGAGCCAGGGAACAGCGAGGAGACACGCGAACGGGACTCGCTCGACGATACGCCCTGACCGTCAAGCATCACCCAGGGGGTTGGGAGCTTGGATCTCGCGCATCGTGGTGAGCGCGTGGACGGCAAGTTCGTCGTCTTGGAAGAACTTCGTTGCGACGAAGACCGTGCGACCCCGATGTTTCTCGACCTTGCTCTCGATGATGAACGTTGGGCCCAGGATTGGTTCGAAGTAGTCAATGCGCATGTTGGTGGTGGCCAGCCAACCCCGCGGCACCTCGGGATCGAGCCTCGCGGGGCCGGCTCGAACGGTGAACAGCGCCACCATGTCGACATAGGTTGGCGTGAACCCACCGAAGAGTTGACCGCGAGGATTCAATGCGTGGTCGGGCAGGTGGGCTTGAACTCGGAGGAAACCCTTGGATTCGTCGAGTACGATCCAGTCGTAGGCCTCGAGGAAGTCTCCCGCCTGATGGCCTCGCCCGACCAGTCGGTCGGGGTCGGTCACCACGAAGGTTGGACGATTTTCGGTAGGAGCGCTCTCGGGCTGATTCATCGCCGTGCATCTTCGCAAGCATGCGACCCAATTGCGAACCTGGTCTCGAGGAGCCGGTGCCGATTGTTGAGGCAGAGCGAACCTGCAACACTCGGATGATCGCTGGTTCGCCGGCCAACCACGAGGCGACAACTCCATGACCAAATGCATCCTGACGTCCGTCATCGCGGTTTTGGCGGCGATCGCCATTGCCTCTCCCGCTCCTGGCGCCACCGCAACCGCGCCGACGACGCAGTCGATCGATGAACTCGTCATCGAACCGGGCTTCAACGGCGGACAGGCCAACATGCTTCGCCTGTATCGGGCGTTCTTCGATCGTGAACCGGACCCCGAAGGCGCCGTGTACTGGCTCGAGACGGCCCGATCGGGCGCCTCACTCGACGTGATTGCCGCGAGCTTCGCCGAGTCGATCGAGTTCACGTCGCGATATGGCGCCACCTCCAATGAGCAGTTTCTCGACATCGTCTACCGGAACGTTCTCGGCCGCGACTACGACCGAGCTGGGTTCCAGTATTGGCTCGCCAAGCTGAGCAGCGGCCTGAGCCGAGGCGGCACCGTTCGCTGGGTCGCAGCGAACGATGAGTTCGTTGCCAAACATCCGTATCCAAAGACCGCGTTGACGGTCGCTTCGGTCACCGATGGTGACTCGCTGGTGCTCAGCGATGGGCGAAGAGTCCGCCTCGCCCAGGTCGACGGCCCGGAGTACAGCGAATGCTTCAGTAGCGAGGCCACCACCTACCTACGAGCCGCTGTCGGCGGACGAGACGTCTTCCTCCGGCGCCCACCTGCAGCTCCGGTGTTCGATACCTACGGTCGCACCGTGGCCGAGGTGCTCATCATGAGCAGCGACACGCTCAGCTCGGTCAACGAGTCGATCATCCGCGACGGTTACGGCGAGTACAACGAGTCCTACGCCTGGGAGGACCCCAAGCTCGCCACCAGGCTCGCCGCCGCCGAACTCGAGGCCAAATCAGCCGGGCGCGGACTGTGGTCTGGCTGCAGTGCCAACCCTCAGCAGGTCCCGAGTCAACCCTCACCGACTCAGCCCTTGCCCGTCACGCCAACGATTCCAGCAGGAAACTGCCACCCGGCGTATACCCCGTGTGTTCCCCCAGGTCCGCCTGATCTCGATTGCGTCGACGTTGGCCGAGAGGTTCGGGTGAATCACACGTTCGGTGATCCTCATCGACTCGACGGCGACAACGACGGCCGCGGTTGCGAGTCGTACCGCTGACCAACCGCCCGTCGATAACTCGAAGAAGCCGAGGCAGCACGAAGGTTACGATCCGCCAATGACAAATCGTGACGACGACATTGACCCTGTTCCCCCCGACGACAAGGACTGGACCTGGGTGCTCGAGCAGCCGTGCCCGGAATGCGGCCTCGATGCCAAGCGGCTCGATGTCACGGCAACCGGTGACGCCGTACGAGCCAATGCAACGCAGTGGCTGCTGGCACTCGAACGATCGAACGTCGGCCAGCGCCCCGATCCGGCCACGTGGTCGGTCCTGGAGTACGCCTGCCATGTTCG
>RCMY010005572.1_pt1 | contig 11257 bp, 10 predicted proteins | sample 2041341 | NCBI WGS metagenome assembly RCMY01 (sample SAMN09708234, study PRJNA481090) | Marine sediment metagenome, whole genome shotgun sequencing project.
ATCGCGGCATATGGTTGATATGTAAGCAAGAAATTTTTTCCGCAACGCAGCAGTTGGGATGAAATCTGGATTTTTAGAGGTGCCCTTTAGATATCGTTTTTTCCCCAACAATTGAAAACGCATTGAGCAGTCGCGAGAATACCGCTAGATTGGTTTTCCCATTTATGCGTATCTGGTCAAAAACTATTTCCATATAATCTCGAAAACGAGGTGATTTCACAAACACACGAGTCTCTCCATCTTTTACCCGTACTAAAGCTGGTAATTTCCTTTCGGCAATTTTCCCGACAATTATTGCGAGATAATCAATGCAATTTATTGCCGTCGTTGTATCATTTACACCGAGCGAGAGCGCTTTTAGGGCAATGTCAACAATCTGCCGTATGCCGTAGTTAGCATCCTGTTCGATTGTGCGATAAGGATAAACATGGAAGAAACTATTTAATGTATCAATTGAATCTTCATCTATAGATTTTGTAGAAAAAAAATGTCGTGCCCTCGGCCACAAATTGTCCAATAGCGTATTCCATCCGCAACGCCACCTTATTTTCTTCCGCAAATTCGAATAAAGCTCCCCGCCGCAAGCAGCGGGGTATTAACTACGCTCTTCAATCTGCTGGTTTTCAACCAGCTTTCGCCTCAAGGGACGGGGAGAATTAGACCCAGGAGAGATTAAACCATCAGTGTTAACATATTGAATATATCCGCTCAGAAGTGATGCCGCGCCATGCCAATCAGCCTGTTTTTCCATTTTTCTGGCTTTGATGATTTCTTCTTCAGCTGCTTCGCCCATCTGCTCGGGAAATATTTTTTTGATCACTTCAGATGTCTCTGTCTCAATGTTGGTAATTATGTTCGAAACCTGTAAAGAGCTTGCGATGTGATGTATAAAATATATCAGCACGACAATCCCGCCGATTGCCAGAATCAAACCGACAACAACGCCCAAAGATGGAACAAATTGCATTTCATCCGTACCGCGAATCGTCCGCAGAATTATCAGACAATACGCATATACGCTGACAAAATACCCGAGGATAAACTGATTAACTTTATCCCTCATAAAATCCCTCAAGATTCGAGGCGTATATTGTCCCGAGGCCTGTGCGATTATGCTTAAAGTCAGAGAAAAATCCAGCGCTGCAACCGTCAACATCGAACCTGCAATTACTGTCAACATCCCGCGCGAACCATCCGCCCCAAGTCCAAAAACTCTCGGATATGTCACTAACCATTCATCTTTAACATTTGAATCAACCTCAATTAAAAAAAATGCGAGAATGATCGAACTAATAATCATCAATCCTGGAATAAACCAAAGTGATGACCGTAAAGTAATTCAATCTATTAGATCGCCAAACTTAGGGGTATTTTTGACAACTGGGTAACGGGAACCCCACATAACGCAGGAGGAAGCTAGATTTGATGATTCTTTCGTTTATTGTGTATATTTACAAGCCAAGAAACCGCTGCTTCTATCGCCTTCTATTTCTCATCAAGTGATGCTAAAAACCAGAACTGAATAATGGGTTGTATCTTTTCTTCCCATATCAATTATTTCTTAACGACGTTTTTCAAGGCGTCTATACGACCCTTAATTTAAATTAGAAATATTTTGTTGCTTTGATAGTTCGGTAGCATCGGCCTTTTGCTGCGCTGCTTGCGCTTTCCAACGTGGCCGCGTTGATCCTTCTTTCGACACAGGCCAGCCTTCTCGTTGCGACCCGCGATCACCATCTGTGGATTCAGTTTGATCATGAAACAGTTGCACATGAGTGTTGTATGGCATGTCGATATGAGCCTCATCTAAAGCCTGCTTGATTGCTTGAATGACTGATGCATGCACATGAACCACGTCTGCCTGACGGCTATTCGTCCACCAGCGAGCACGGATGGTGACCCAACTCGCGGCCAATTCCCAAGGTAGTGCCTCTGGCGGCGGCTCGCTTTGAACCTCAGCAACTCCAGCAATAGCACGCTGTATTACCTCGCACGCCTTCTCAATATTATCGCCATAGCCTACTCCAACGTCATATTGACTCCGACGCTTTTCATAAGCTGTTTTTACTAATACTGCGTTGGTATAAATGTCGCTGTTCGGGACAACAATTCGTTGTCCATCGTAAGTTTTAATAATGGTTGCTCGGGTTTCAATACGTTCCACCGTACCTTCATGTCCATTCACTTCGATTTGATCGTTAATTGTAAATGGATTACGTAATAAGATAAGTAAGCCTGCGAGCCAGTTTTGTAAAATATCCTTAAACGCAAAACCAATGGCGACAGAACTGACACCCAGTCCAGCGATTAAATCACCAGGGTTTAATGTAGGTATCACGATGGTAGCTGCCAGTAAAAACCCTACTAAAATAATCACCCATTTTACCAAACCACCCAACACTTCGCCTAAATTGTCCCGATTACGTCGTGTTGATTGACGTAAAATTAAGCGCCTGAAGAATATCCCCACGCCATAAAACAATGCCAACACGACAATCGCCAAAATGATATTCGGTAACAGTTGGATGCTACTATCAATCCAACTGTCTAGGCGTTCGAGGGCCACGCCGTAGTCAGCATCGATTTGTTGAGGAATATCCAGTTGTTTATCCGAATCTTCCGCCTTGCCCGTTTTTTCTGTCATTTTTTCTCCTGGGGGTGTTAACACTATTCATTTAAGCGCTGTTACAAAAAAGTCTGAAATCGGTCATTGATGAATTGTCCCGAAAACTCAACAGCACTTCTCTTTATTTATTTTTTGTAACAAAGCCATACTGCACCGAATGTTACGTTTCATTAATTAACATTTTACATGCTCTTACTCCATAGGAGCACTTTTGCCAAGCAAATTTTCAGCATCACTCTGGGCATGTTCTTTCGCCACTTTCTTTTTGATTGTTTGGTCAGAGCTAAGATCTACGGCGGTGCGTGTACGGGAAGAAATTAAGATTCGACTAAGCGAGTGGTTAAGCAAATAAAGAAGCTAATAAACAAGGCATTTCTAACTAACTAACAAGCAATAAATTTTCAGAATGAGCGAAAGTTTTAAAAGAATTGATTGAGCACTATCACCATTTCTGAGCGATAATGTTGGAATGAACAATCCAGTTCAGAATAATAATCGATGAGTAACAAATTCGTGTATCGGTTATTTTTTTGCCTTAATTTTAGCTGCCTCGCTGGCAGCGTTGTTAGTTGGTTGCGATGTAGATAAAAGACAAGAAGGTAAAATGCCTGATGTGAATATGGAGAACGAAACGATTACAGTACCTGACGTTGATATAGATATGCCGTAGGACGATTAGGAATAGTTCATAATCAAGGAGAGCATGTGAAAACTGGAAGCGTCGAGTAAAAAACGTCTTCAGATTTCACTAGCACTCCTTCAACCTAATATTTTAGGATACAGCGTTCACAAAATGTTTCGTCACAAGGCGTAGTACGCAGATATTGGTTGTTCCCTTGGCAAGGGAAAGATCACTGCCTAAAATAGTTTTCTGGCAGCAGATCATTCTATTCTCGGACAGCCTCCAAGGCTACATGTATTGTTTGAATAACTTATCTAAACTGGACCAACGTAAGCGCGCCAACCATTTTTGTACCGTTGGCGGATAGTTACGTTGCGTTTCTATCTGCTGCCAATTTTCAATCACTTTGGTGTGTTCGATAATTTTTTTATGTTCTTGTTCAAAGAGACCAATTAACTGACTATCCTGGTCATCAATTAACAAACCATTTTCAAAGTCTAATCGCCAAGCTCGTGGGTTTAAATTATTGCCGGTAAGTAAATGATAACGATCGTCTGTACTCATTCCTTTTAGGTGAAACGAATTAGCATTATGTCGCCACAACCGAATGGTTAGCAATCTTTTATCAACATCACTTTGATGAAGCTTTATAAATTGGCGTAAGGTTGTTTCATACAGATATGGCACTAAACCTATTCGAGTGAAAGTTTTATCTTCTGGAATAAAGAAATCATTTGCACGCTTATCACCGACGATAATTTCAATTTTAGTTCCGCGGCGCAGTAACCAGGCAATATCGCGTTTCAATATTCTTGGAAGATTAAAATAAGGGGTGTATATCACCATGTGTTGCTCAGTTTGTAACATTAACTGGTGAATAGCCATGTTTAGCTGGTTATTGTGTTTACCAAGACCAACCAATGGCGCAATAGTTAGACATTCATTTTTATTTTCATCCAGTTGGTATCTTGATCTGATCAGTTTTTTATACTGTGTTGAAACCTTCTTTTGGAACTGATTATCAAGCGCAAATGGATAGCGATTAAAGTGATAAACACCTTTATCAGTGATTAATGTGCGATTCAAATATTCGACAAAACTGTCACACAGTGCTTTGGATTTAATAATGCAATATCGATCATAGCGATAACGTTCTTGATAATGCAGATAAATATTATTGATACTTGCACCGGTATAAAGCAAGGTGTCATCTATGACTAAGCCTTTTAGGTGCAAGACACCGAATAGTTCTCGTTGCTTGACTGCGACGCCATAAACTTGAATAAAACCCGGGTACCTTTGGTCAATTTTACGATAATATGCGGCATTGTTTTCAGCTTCTTTTTGTCCAATTTGACTTCGACATGCTCGATGGAAATCTACAAAAACTTTAATCTCGAGCTGCGGACTTCTCTGTTTAGCGGCGATCAAACATTCCATGATTAGGCGCCCGGCCTCATCATTCTCTAGATATAGCACTGTCAAATAAATTCGAACCGTTGCTGCCTCTACAAGCGAAAGAAGTTGCTCAAAATAATCTTTGGCCGTTAGCAAAACAGCAATATCACTGGACGAAATGGCCGCTTTGGGGAGTGTTTCCAGAAATTGCTTGAGGCAAGAAAGATCAGCCATTAAAATTGAAGGACGACTGGTATCGATTGTTTTATGATCACTGCTGTCTCATTCAGAAACGTTTGTTTTATCAGAGTCATGGGGTTTTATATCCAGCGGCTCTTTAAATACAAGGGTACGATAAGGAAAAGGAATTTCGATGCCAGCCTCATCTAACGCCTTCTTGACGGCAGTAACAACTTCTCCTCGTGAACGTCGGATATCGACAGGCTTATTTCCAGTCCACCAAGTCACTTCAATATCAATGCTGCTTGAACCGAAATTTTGTGGAAAAATCTCTATCGGTTCTGAGGTTTCGACAGTGCTGCAGTTTTTTACCGCTTTTTCAATAACTGAAACTGATTGGGAAATATTTTCTTCGTAAGCAATACCCGTCATTATGGTCACACGCCGGTATGGTTTGTTGGTTAAAACATTCACTGGATTTTTAAATAAAGTGGCGTTTGGAACCAAAACCAATTCACCGGTGGTAAGACGTATTTCTGTCATGCGAATATTCACCGATTCTACCTTGCCGACAATACCCTGACATTCAATAAAATCTCCATTTTCAAAAGGGAAACGCCAGAGCAGAAGAATGCCTGCGAAAAAATTTTCAAAAATATCCTGAAAAGCAAAGCCAACCGCTATCGACGCAATTCCAAGGCCACCCAAAGCTGTGGCTGGTGTGAGACCAGGAAACCAGATCATGGCAGCCAACAGTAAGCCACCTATCCAAATTCCAATAGTAGAGAGTCGAATAATTAAATCTCTAAGAGACCTTCGTATATTGCGAGAATCGAATAACCGATGCCCCAAATTTGAGAAGATATTTGCTGCAACCCAAGTTAAAATCAAGACAAGAACGCCCGCGAGCAGATACGGTGTGTGATCCAAAAAATTTTTCCAGATATCGCCAAGTGTTTCTTGTAAAGTTTGCGCTACTTCTTCCATGGAATCAGGAACTTCAATCGATTCTCTATCCGGCGACTCTGTGTGCTGATTCAAATCGCCGAATTCTTTCAATTTAGGATCCTGGGTCGTCATATTACGCTCCGTTATTTTCCGTTTTGGTTTGTTTGGGTAGCCCAAACTTCTCAGAAAGACTTGCCATCTTGTCCTGCTTTGTAATTAAAGTGACTATATCGTCTTCTTTTAGCATTTCAGAATTCGATGCCAGATAAGCGTTGTCCCCACGAGATATACAGACGATTTGTGTCTCCTTGGGAAGATCCAGTGCGTCCAGTTTCTTTTCAGTATTGACATCACCTGACCAAACCCCGTTTTTTGGCCAACCAGCGATGCAATGATATTATCTTGATCATTGTCTGTGAGGCAGATAAGAAAATCGGTATTTTCCGGGCTGCTTGTAAAAAGTGGTTAAATGATCTCGGCAAGGCCGTAGATCATTTAACTTGAATCTGGTCGTCGATCCGTACAACACCGGGTACCTGCTGTGTGATCGAATTGGCTAATTGACGCTGAGAATTGGTTTCGACAAATCCACTAAGTATTATCAATCCGTTAGTCGCTTCCACATGTATGGCAGCAGCACTTATTTGTGGCTCTTCAACTAGCCGTGCTTTTATTTTCATAGCTAAAACAATGTCTTCCTGCGGTTCTTGCGCTACGTTCTCGTGACTTAATATACCCGCGCAACCACTTGCGCCAAGTATGATGTATAAGTAAACAACAATCCATTTGTAACGTGATTTATTGATCATCTCATCTCCATATTGTTTCGGCTAAAAGGCGAGAGTTCCTATTCGCGTGCGTCATTAATGACGCTCACAAGACCAGCACAATGTACGTTTTCGTGTTGACTTGTTTTTTGTTCATCTTGGAGTAGTGAAAATAAGCTTGCAATTGGTGCAGATGGAAGTATTGCAAGTGAGACAGCACCCCGCAAAATAGCCGAAGACCCAGGAGTAAAAGTCGGTTCTTTAAAACTGCCTTCTATGTGGAGAGGCGCTCGGGCCGAGAATAAGCTTAAATCCTTGGGTTTGGGATCGATAACTAAATCCAGTTGCTCGTTATTAAAATCAATAGATCCCTTCCCTAAAAAGACAGTATCCAGCGTATCTACAACTAAGGTACTCATATCCATAACACCGTTTTTGGTTGGTAGATCAACATACGCGCAGTTGATTTCAGTATCGTTTTCGTTGCCGAATAACGCAACCAAAGTTTCTCCAATATCAAGCCCGGCGAGTTCGACTAACATATTATCTAATCGTCCGCCTGTCATTAACATCAACATGCCGCCATCAGCAGAAGCAAGCATTTTCGCTATTGAATCGCCTTCCAACCAGAATGTTCCTTGACCGCCAATTATTCCCACACTTTCGTCGGCAACTTCGAACCGGCGTAACACTTCATTCAACCGAACATGGCGTATTTCGGTTTCTACCTTACTTTTAACCGGTTGCGCTGTTGTATCAAACTCAATGCGTGACCGTACATTACCATTAGCAACACCAAAATTTAGTGGGGCAAGAACTAAATGACCATCGTCAATGACAACCTGTATGAGGAGATCATCTATTGGCAATTTTGATTCAACATGTTTGCTTCGTAAAATTATTTTGGCATTTATATTGCTAAAGCTATCAAGATCAATAGGCTCGTTGGGTAACACGAATGGACTGCCGGCCTCTGATTTTGCTTCTTTTTCCTGAGCTAAAGAGGCTGTTTCTCCAGGCCCGGTATCAGGAGCGAGGCCGATCATTGGCCCAAAATCGTCTAAATCTATATTTTGCGAAGTGAGATCAGCCAAAATAAAAAGCTGCTGTTCACCTATAGTAACGCTTACATCACCGGCAATGTCGCTATCACCCACCCGCCCATCTATTTTTTTTATTTGCCAAGTCTTATCGTGATCAGACAACGCTCCACTTACTCGATAAGGCGGCAAACTGGGTAAAGCTAAGCTAAGCATTTGTGATAATTGTTCAGGATTAGGGCCTTGCATTGCAAATTGCAGATCTAATCCTTTAAGTTTTAAAGGTTGCGTTAGAGTGCCGTCAACTTTGATAGTAGTTTCCCCTGCGCGCAAGTCCAGGGTTATTGGGTAGGGTGTTTTTGACGCTCGAAGCGCAACCAATGGGCCAGCGTTTAATTCTATTATTAACGGGCTCCCATTAAGTTTTCCTTTAACTTGCAATTCGGTAGCTTCTTCATTATCAGCCTGTACTTTTATAGTCGCAATAGTTGCTTCAATATCAGTATCCATAGATAAATCGAGATAACGCAGTTGACCGCCATTAATCCGCAAACGCTCAATAACCGGGAAAGTTGTTTCATCATCAGAACTGGCTTCATCGGTTTGAATCTCCCAATTGAATTCACCTTTAACCGATTTCTCTAGAATAATTTGCGGTTTGGTTAGTATAACTTCTGGAAGCACCACTTGGCCTTTGAGTAATTCAATCAGATCAATGCGTAGATCAAGCGCTGCAAGCTCAAGCATATTTGGGTGATTACTCCATGCTGCATTCTCAAACTGTATTTGTTCTATGCTGATGTGAGGTGTCAGAGACCAATCAATGTTCAATTCGCCATTTATGCTAAATTTGCGATCTGTCATGACACTGATTTGTTGCGCAGCAAAATCTCGCGCCCAGTTCCAATTCATCAATGCGATTAGTAACAAAACTAAGACAATCAATGTAATGAACACAATCCCAATTCGTTTTACGATAGTCATTTTTTCTATTTTACATTCAGTTGTTAGGGTACAAATCAAGCCATTTCATAAAACTAAATACTGGATTAATACTTAATGTATAGAGCGGGACACAAATGGTCTCATAATAATTCTACGAGTAATGTAACCGAATTTTTCCGTTCAGTAATTAACATAAGTAATAACGCTAATTTGAAAAGACCGTTAAAGTATTGCAAAATATTTGGGATTTGGGTGCTGAAGCATCTTGATTGCTAGAAATAAATATTTTATGAAATTTAGAGAAAGATATTTTGTTAGCAGCGGAACAGCTCTGCGATCAAACATACAGTTAATTTTTGAGGAGAAAATAAATTATGGATTTACTACGTATAATAATAGCGATATTCATTCCGCCGCTCGGGGTCTTTTTGCAAGAAGGTATTGGAAAGCATTTCTGGATCAATATATTGCTTACATTACTTGGCTATATTCCGGGTATTGTGCATGCAGTTTGGATCATTGCAAAAAAATAGCACTGGATCCATAGCGCTTTCGATTGATCTTATTGGCAATCTGTTTCATCTCAATTTTAAAAAAAGAAATTTAAATGCACAAAACACAAATTGAACAGTCTAGAGATAAGCTCAACCGATTGGCTCGGTTATTAGATAGTACTTTTCGCATTCCAGGTACGCAATTTCGTTTTGGTCTGGACGGACTGATCGGTATGATTCCTGGAATTGGTGATGCTGCAGGTGCAATAATATCAAGCCATATTCTGACACAAGCCGCACAGATGGGTGCGCCGAAGTCACTTCTCATAAAAATGGCTTTTAATATTGGGCTTGATGCAATTTTGGGCTTAATTCCTGTGATAGGAGATATCTTTGATTTCGTTTGGAAAGCCAATCTACGAAACGTTCAATTGCTAAATGATTACCTTGAGCAACCGCAGAAAACTGTCACACATAGTCGTTTGTTTGTAGGCGTTCTAGGTTTTTTTGTGTTTGGCGCGATAATTATGGTTGGCGCATTAAGCTTTTTACTAATGCGATGGCTTTGGCTGTCTGTCCAGGGAAGCTGAATATCGTGTAAAAAATAGAAGTCATACTCTGAAAGCTAGCCTGAATATTGCACCAGTTGATGGAATTTAAACGCCGGTCTGTTCTGAATTTGGCTTGCTCGTGACTGGAGACGCAGTTATTCTGCGGCGTAGGGAGCATGTGCGTTCAATTCAGAACAGAACAAGTTAAAAACCAGCAAGTGTAACTTTAGGTACAATCTGCATTTTCTCTCAGGTTAGCCAAGAAAAAATAGACATCAGGGTTACATACTAAAATTCAGCGTACTGGTCCAGTATTCAGGCTAGACAGTATTCATGTCCGCATGGCTTCGATAGATATTAAATGTGGGTTGTGTGCTGTATTATCCTATTGTTCATGATCGTCAAAGAAATATGAGGAAATCTTAAGAATGTTTGAATGGTTGGTCAGCCCTGAAGCTTGGATTGCGTTAGGCACACTAACAGCCCTAGAAATTGTTCTAGGAATTGATAATATTATCTTCATCTCCATTCTTGTTGGTCGCTTGCCCGAGAAACAACGGGCGCTTGCCAGAAGATTGGGGCTTAGCCTTGCTATGATTGCGCGCTTGGCCCTGCTATTTTCGATAGCATGGGTTATGGGATTAACAGAACCATGGATTACTCTATTTACTTATGAGATTTCAGGGCGCGATATCATTCTGATTGGAGGAGGGCTTTTTCTGGTAGCTAAAGCGACACATGAAATCCATAATAGCCTGGAAGGTGTCGAAGAACAAAAGAGCGGCCCCGAAGTTGCAGCTGCTAGCATGGGGATGGTTTTGCTCCAAATAGCGCTTCTGGACATCGTATTTTCATTTGACTCGGTCATCACGGCGGTTGGCTTGGTTGATGAGGTTTCTATCATGGCGATAGCCATTGTTCTTGCCGTGTTCGTAATGCTTTTGGCGGCAGAATCTATCGGAAATTTTGTGGACAAACACCCCACAATCAAAATTCTTGCGCTCTCGTTTCTCATACTAGTCGGTGTCACGCTCATGGTGGAGGGATTCGATGTGCATGTACCGAAGGGCTATATTTATTTTGCGATGGCCTTTTCTATCACAGTAGAGATGCTTAATATTCGCATGCGAAAAAAAAGGCGGAAACCAGTCAAACTCTACAAACAAATTTCAGAATAGTAGAAAGTGGTTGTTGTTAGGAAATCAGGTTAGTTTATAATTTGTTTTTGCTAAAAAGCGGTCACCATACAAGGTGCGGCTAATAGTTAATATACCAAAAATTCTGGAAACATACATGGGCGCCCACCGCGGGTTACAGAGGAAAATCCAGGCTCATTCAAAAAACTTGCACCTGCAGTTATAAATATCACCTGTTGATGTCTAGGAGGCTGTCCGAGAATAGAGACCGTAGCGAGGAGAAGCTACTTTGAGACAGATTTCTTGTCCATTTGAGGCGAATAGTTGTTCTATTTAGGACTTACTCAGGAAGTAGCATTACATATATTTTGTAAAAAGATAAATCATTAACTAATTGATTAAATATATTTTTATTCATCTAGATTAGAGAATTATAAAAAATTTTCTCATATTTAGATGATTTTGTTTGAGGCAGATGCAAGGTTTTTTCAGTAATACATATAAAAACCTTGCATCAAAACAATTAAATGATGATTCATCATTTTATGAA
>RCMY010005047.1_pt1 | contig 11256 bp, 10 predicted proteins | sample 2041341 | NCBI WGS metagenome assembly RCMY01 (sample SAMN09708234, study PRJNA481090) | Marine sediment metagenome, whole genome shotgun sequencing project.
TCATTATTAATTTTCATTTGCATCATACTGGTTCCTAGATTTGATTTGAATGCCTTTTTTTAGGCTTTATATTACTTGAGTGGTTCAAATGGTATTGTTGAACAGCTGGATTCATTGGTGGTTTATTCTACCATAAGCCATCACATCAGACGTTAACGACGATTGATGACTACGCAATAACGACACTTTCAGACTCCTTAGGATAAGACTATGCCACTACAGCTCAACGTAGATAACGCCTCCGTTCCAAGCCGCTTTGACGTTACTTTTGAGAGTTATGAATTAACCATCATGACAGAACGTAACCAAGCGTTAGCAGCAACGATTTATCATCCTAACACTGAGACAAGTGCTGATCTCAATACCAGTACTGATATAAAAAAAGCGGTCATGATAGCACCAGCCACTGGTATCAAACGCCAGTTTTATCATCATTTTGCCAGCTTTTTGGCAGAGAATGGCTTTGGAGTCATTACTTTCGATAATGAAGGTATCGGCGAATCATTGTCGACTTCTCTAGCTAAGTCCGATGCCTCGCTAATCAGTTGGGGACGTCATGATATGCCAGCGGTATTAGATGCCTTGCATTTGGAGTTTGCCGATGCCTCTTATCATCTGATTGGTCATAGCGCAGGCGGTCAACTGATCGGTCTGATGCCGAACTATAAGTCTCTTGACTCAGTGTTCAATGTCGCTTGCTCATCAGGACGTATCAAAAATATGGCAATGCCTTATAAGCTCAAAGCAATAGGCTTTATGGATGCTTTTATTCCGCTGAGTAATCTAGTGCTGGGATATACACCGTCAGATAAGATCGGTATGGGCGAGCCTTTACCTCGCGGCGTGGCGCGCCAATGGCGTGAGTGGTGTAATGGCTCAGGTTATATTCACACCGCTCTAGATAAGACGATTCACAATCATTTCTATAATGAGCTTAGTGTTCCGGCTTTATGGTTAGGGTTCAGTGATGATGAGATTGCTAACAGTAAAAATATGGATGATATGATCCGTGTAATTCCAAAGATGTCAGTAGAAAAGCACTTTTTAGATCCCAAAGACTTTGGGGTCAGCAGCATTGGCCACATGCGCTATTTCAGTCGAAAAACTCATGATAAAGCTCCACAATTGTGGCAAATGGCTATCGATTGGCTTAATAAAAATAGTTAAATTAAGCCAATATAAAATCAATAGGATAGGTTTTTACTTAACAAACCTATCCCTTCTTGTAGACCTTCTTATAACGCTTTGGTCTTTTCGCTTGCCAACTTTTCCACCTCCACTCGTTTAGTTAAAGCCGAGTATAATGAGGGCTGCATATTATGAATATTGCCTAGCATCCACTTAACGTAGCTAATAGGCACATCCTTAATCAGCTCACCTTTATGCTTACCGAAAGGCATCTTACCCACTGGATTGGCAGTATTCGAGATAGTATGCGCCGCGGCAAAGTCAGTCGGTGCTATCTGTAAACGGACGCAACAAGCTTGATAGAGCAAATAGCACATCCGCGCATCTCCTAACGCATCATGAGCGGCAACTGTCATTTGACGGGCTTCCTCTTTACCTATTAGTTGCTCGATACATTTTGATTGACCGTAATAGCGCCATTCTGGAAAGGCGACGCGAGCAAGCCTAACCGTACAAATGAGCTTCGCCGTAGGTCTGCCTATCACTCGCCAATCAAAACGTACATTATGACCAATCAGATATTCTGGCAGCTCAAACTCTGATAGCTCAAAGCGCTCACAATTCGCGACATCCTCATCAGTAATGCCATGAACTTTAATGACTATTGGCGATATTGTGCGACCACTATTAAAATACTTCATCCACTCAAAACCAGTCGCCACATTGATAGTCGCCACTTGAATAGGACGCGGGTCACAACCTTGATCCGTTTCAGTATCGATAATAAGTGCCGTTGCTGCTTCAGTCATCAATTTCAGTCACCATTGCGGTTAGTTACAGTCTTCTAAAGCAGGCTTACCAAATCTCATTCATGTTCTAAGTAAAAACCCCTTAGTATAAGAATTATATTATACCCATTCATAAAATTACAAGAGTGAGCAATGCCACCTAATCAGCCACCGCCCTTATCACCGAAATCGTCTGTCGTAAGTCGATTATTAAGAGTGCTCGTTAGAGCCTTTTTACTATTCGCACTTCTATTTATCGTTGATAAGATATTACCGACTTTACGACTACAAACGCAGACTTTTGTAGTCGCAAAATGGAAGCAAGCCAATCTATTACAAGAAGCATTACCTGTTGATAACAGCTTGCCCAGTCCTCTACCCGGACAGAGCCTAACCGATACTTGGGGCGCGGCTCGCAGTCAAGGACGTAGTCATGAGGGTATCGATATCTTTGCCAAGCGTAATACACCCGTACAAGCGACCACTCATGGCGTAGTGAGTAAAGTGGGTGAAAACACACTAGGAGGTCGGGTGGTCGTCATCGTGGGTCCTGGTGGCGCTGGTCATTATTACGCTCATCTAGAAGATTATGCAGATATCGAAGTCAATGATTGGGTCGAGGCAGGACACACTATTGGTTATGTGGGCGATAGCGGTAACGCTAAAGGCACATCGCCGCATGTGCACTATGGCATTTATATCAAAGGTAGTGCAGTCAATCCCTATTCTTTGTTAAAAAAAGAGTAATGACCTTCAAACCCTTAAGTCAAAGAAAACATCAAGGTGAAACAACAGCATGGATATAGCTCTTCTAGCTTGACGGGCGAGTCTGCGACTTGGGAAATAACGCACTAAAAGTAGATCCTGCACCTTCCGTAGATTCTATCTGCAAATGACTATCATGCTGATATAGAACATGCTTTACGATAGCCAAGCCTAATCCCGTACCGCCAGTGGCGCGGCTGCGGCTGCTATCAACGCGGTAAAAGCGCTCGGTCAAGCGAGCAAGGTGTTCTGGTGCAATACCCAATCCATCATCACTGACAGCAAAGCAGCAGCCTTCGTTTGTCTTGGTCCAGCTAATCGTAATATTACCGCCTTTTGGGGTATATTTAATCGCATTAATCACTAAATTCGACAAAGCGCTATTGAGGTACATCTCTGAACCATATAATCCGTCATAAGTATCGATATGCAGATGAATAGTATGCCTATATTCTTGGTTGTAAGCTTGTGCATCGTCATAAACATCAGTGAGGAGCTTAGTCATATCGATGTCATGAGGCTCGTGCGTCTCCTCAATCTCAATCCTAGATAACAAAAGTAAATCATCCACGATACGGTTCATTCTGGCGGTTTGCTGAGTCATCAGCTCAAGACCTCGACGCCACTGCGGTGACATATCGTCTTGACCTGAAAAGTTCTCTAAGTAACCCATAAGCACCGTCAGCGGCGTGCGCAACTCATGGGAGACATTAGCGACAAAGTCTCGGCGCATCTGCTCTAAATGGTGCAATCGCGTCACGTCATAGATAATAAGTAATTTATTATCGCCAAAAGGCGTCAGCTCGCACTTAAGATAACGCTTAGGATCTCGCCATGATGCCATATGAATCCCTTCACTAGGGATGTCCGCTATCTCAGATAAGCTCTGAAAATACTGCCGAAACTCAGGCACACTAATGAAATCAAAAATGCTAGTGCCCTGATCGCTTGGCTGTAATAATAGCAGCTCTTTTGCCGCTTGATTCCACCACTCTAGCCCGTCATCATTATCTAATAAGATAACGGCATCTGATAGTGCTCCTAGCGAGCTTCTTATTTTTTTGAGCTGATCACTGTCGGTAAGCATGATAGGGTTTATCTCTTATTGATAGGGTTTATCTCTTATTGATAGACTATGGCTGTGATTACAGGACTGGTATTTTAAGAGGCTTTTAGCGCCTGATACGGGTTATTTATTTTGCTTCAATCAAGCTAGAAAATCGATAGCCAGTACCACGTACCGTCTGTATAAACTTATCACAGCCATAGGGTTGCAATAGTTTACGCAGACGACGAATATGCACATCTATCGTTCTATCCTCGATATAGACATTACCACCCCAGACCTGATCGAGCAGCTGAGCACGAGTGTAAGCGCGTTCCGTATGGCTCATAAAAAAAGCTAATAATCGGTACTCCGTCGGACCGATATCAACTATATTACCATTAGCCGTAATACGCTGACTCTTGCTGTCTAGAATCAAATGACCTATCTCGATAACTTTATCTGTACTCAAAGCATTGGTGCGACGTAATACCGCCTTGATTCGTGAAATAAGCTCTCTAGTTGAAAAAGGTTTGGTCATATAATCGTCGGCTCCAGCATCTAGCCCCTGAACTTTGCTGTCTTCCTCACCTTTAGCCGTTAGCATAATAACGGGTATCTCAGACAGTAGCTCATCGTTTTTGAGCATACGACAAAAATCAATGCCGCTCTTATCACCAGGGAGCATCCAATCTAATAAGATTAGATCTGGCCTGTGATCTACGACTTGTCGGTGCGCTTCGGATACTGTAGTCGCCTGCAGACTCTCAAACCCAGCCATCTCTAATGTCATTACCACCATCTCACGGATCGCAGGCTCATCTTCGACGATTAAAATCTGCTGATTTTGCATACAAAAGTCTCAATATCTAAAGTGAAATTAAAATAAATAATATCTTCAAGCCGCTCTAAATAAATGGGGTTCAAATAAAAAAAGCTATCCCTATTAAACGCTTTAATTATGACAAGGTCATGACATTATTTTATTCAAGCTGCTTGATCTATTTATATCAATTCTATCAGGTTAATTCTAAAATAAAATTTAATGGTCCATCATTGATACTCTCAACTTGCATGTTCGCTCCGAATTGACCTGCGGCTACCTCTGTATGCTGAGTCCTAGCATAAGCGACCAATTCTGCAAATACCAGTTGTGCTGCATCAGGAGCCATCGCCGCACCAAAGTCAGGACGACGACCTTTATCGGTCTTAGCCATCAGCGTGAACTGTGAGACTAATAATAAGCCACCGACCACTTGCTGTACATTTTGATCGAGCTTACCTACTTTCTCAGGATCGCTAGTATTTTCGAAGATACGATAAGTCAGTATTTTATCGACCATACGCTTTGCCGTTTGTAGATTATCCTCAGGCGCAAGGCCAACGTATGCCAGTACTCCTTGTTCAATCGCACCTATGTTGTGTCCATCAACCTTGACACTCGCCTGCTTCACTCTTTGAATAATTGCCTTCATTACTTGTCATTCCTATCTTTTTTATAGTCTTGATAATATTTTCAGCAGATTTGATAACTTATGCTCACACAGATAATCACTGACCATGATAAAATAGACTTATTTATCTAACTTGTCTATTTGCTTCATTTTCTGTTTAAATCACTCTTATTATGACTTAATTTCCTGCTTATTCTATCCTAAACCCCACCTTGGTAGCCTGTTATGACTTTATTTACCACCATTCAACAGTTTGTCCCGCAGCAAAAGCTCAGCCGCGCCGCTGGTCGCTTGGCCGCTAGCCGTCATCCTGTCGTTAAGCGCGCTTTTATTCGTAGTTTTGCCAAAGCTTACAACGTGACGTTAGATGAATATGAGCGTGATAACTTCAACGCTTATGAGAGTTTCAACGACTTCTTTACTCGTGAGCTAAAAGACGATGTGCGTCCTATAGATAGTACATCTAACGGTATTACCAGTCCGGCAGATGGGGTCATCTCACAAATTGGGCAAATCAAAGATCATAAGGTGCTACAAGCCAAAGGTCGAGAGTATGATATCGGACAACTACTGGCCAATAGTGCTGACGGAGATTACTTCGCTGATGGTAGCTTTGCGACAGTTTATTTAGCGCCATATAACTATCACCGAGTGCATATGCCTTTTGATGGCACCTTAACGACGGCGCGTTATGTTCCTGGCACCTTATTTTCAGTCAACAATACCACTGCGGCTAATATTCCCGACCTATTTGCACGTAATGAGCGCTTGGTTTGTCTATTTGACACTGAGTATGGCAAAGCGGCGGTAGTGCTAGTTGGCGCCATGATCGTCGCTGGTATTGAGTCTGTTGCTACCGGAAAAATCATTCGTACCGAAGATATTCAAGAAACTATGCATAATATACCGCTAACTAAAGGCGATGAGCTAGGTCGCTTCTATCTAGGATCGACCGCCATTGTCGTATTACCTAAAGCGGCCCAAGCCGATTGGCAAGCTAACATGAGCGCTAATACTACAGTACAAATGGGACAGCTATTGGGAGCCGCTAAGGTTTAAGACCGATACCCTTACTCTTAAATTGTTGCGCTCAAGCTCTAACTATCTATCAACCAACCTTGCTTAGTCGCATAATCTATTTGTGCGGCTAACCACTGATGTATGACCGGGAAACTATCAGCAATAAAGGCATGTGCTCCGGCGACTTGTGTGCGCCTGATACCAAGCTCGATCCAAGTCTTGCCTTGAGTATTTAGGTTCAATAAAAAGGGCAGTAATCGATCGACGACTTTTAGCAATTGCGTCTCAGCACTAGATCCGGTCTCTTGTTGTTCCCAAATATCGCTTAAATCAGCAATCCCATTACCCCGCTCGTTTTGCAAACGTGCCATGCCATCGCGTTCCTCTAAATGGGCATCATTACGAGTCTTGGCATACAAGAAAGTATCGCCAGCGTCTATCTCCCCTAAGTCATGAATCAGCGCCATTTTTAGCAGCTTTTCATGATTAACCTCTAGCGCAAATAGCTCTGCTATAGACCAACACGCCATTGCTAAGTGCCAAGAATGCTCGGCAGAATTCTCTACTCGAACCTGACCTGACTCATCTGGAGTAATATGATTGCGACGATTGACATGCTTGAGGGCATCAAGCTCTAACAGAAAGTGCGTGACGCTCTCCATGTCTTTAGGGTTATTGATAGTGCTGGTATTAGAGCTGGTATTGGTACTTTTACTGGTATTAGCATTTTTGCGGGGTATGGCAGTAGCGACTTCATTGTGCGGCATAAAGAACTCGTTAATTAGAAAGTATGATGTTTGAGCTATCGCCCAACGCTTTTTACCAAAAGAAGAATCTTTTGTAAAAAACATTAGAAGACTAAAAAAGCAGAATCAACTTAATAGTGACTAGTTCAAGCGCTCACTTATATTCAATCCTGCTTTTGTCTACCTTTTATGACGGGTCTAAATTGCAATTTATAGTACGATTTAAATTTATAGATTTACTTAATCAACTGACTAATCGTCTTAAAAGCAGGATCTTTACTACTACGGCAAAGTTCAAATAGAACGGTCTCTACCGTAGTGATCACGCCACCGGCACGGCGAATACGGCGAATCGCTTGTTTTTTATCATAAGGAAAACGTGATCCTACCGCATCACCAATGATGACAGGCTGCATACCGTTATCTAGCAAATCAAGCGCAGTCTGTAGTACACAAACGTGTGTTTCGACCCCACATAACAGTACGATACTACGATTCTGCTGGGCTAAATGGTTCCAAGAATCATCGTTATCACAAGCGCTGAAAGTCACCTTTTCAAAGCCCTTAGCATTACTCCCTTCCAGTACTTCTTGAATCTCAGGTAGCGTCTCGCCCAGACCTTTTTTGTATTGCTCATTGAGCATGATAGGAATATCGAGCGCTTGCAGACCTTTAATAAGAGTTACTATTTTTTTTAGGATATTTTCGTGATCATAAATGTGCGGGGTCAGACGTTCTTGTACATCGATAATCATGGCTTGCGTATTCTCGCGCGCGATTCGGTAAGTGCGATCAGTAATCATAGTAGGCATATTACGCTCCTTGTACGACTGTAGCCGTGTGCTACAGCACTGTATAATCTGAATGTATTCTCTATCCTTATTTAGTCATAGTTTGCTTGAGGCGTCAATGAGATAAGCTTAAATAACTATTAATAGACATAATTTTGCTAACACATAATTTTATCAAATAAAAAAAGCCCCTAGCAATGATACTAGGGGCTTCTCTTAAGAGCTAATAAATCAAACTTGCTGAGCTATGATTCGTGATGATGATTCACCATGACGACCAGTAAAATTTATACACGCTCAATAATAGTCGCAATACCTTGACCTAGACCGATACACATAGTGGCAAGCCCGATTTCAGTATCCATCTGCTCCATCGCGTTGAGCAAAGTCACGGTGATACGTGCACCAGAGCAGCCTAGTGGATGACCTAGAGCAATCGCGCCGCCATTGATATTGATGATGTCTTGCTTGTCGGTCAGACCTAATACTTTAAGGACAGATAACCCTTGAGCCGCAAAGGCTTCATTCAATTCAATGGTTTGAATATCATTGAGGCTTAGACCTGCGCGTTTTAGGGCTTTTTGGGTAGCAGGCACTGGACCATAGCCCATAATAGCAGCGTCACAACCGGCGACACCCATGCTACGGATACGAGCACGGGGCTTAAGACCTAAGTCTTTAGCTTTTTGCGCGCTCATGACGAGCATCGCTGACGCACCATCAGACAAAGCTGATGATGTTGCTGCCGTTACCGTACCGCCTTTTGGATCAAAGGCTGGACGTAGCTTTTGCATTTGCTCCATCGTCGCATCAGGACGGATCACTTCATCGACTGTACACAGTTGTAGACGACCCGCTTCGTCGTGACCTTCGATACCGATGATTTCATTATCAAAACGACCTTGAGTAGTCGCTTCCCAAGCACGGCGATGCGATTCAAGACCGAAAGCATCTTGCTCTTCGCGGCTGATGTTATTCATGCGACCTAACATCTCTGCGGTCAAGCCCATCATATTTGAGGCTTTGGCATAATGCTTAGACGCGGCTGGATTGAGATCGATACCATGCATCATACCGACGTGACCCATATGCTCGACACCACCGATGATGAACGTATCCCCTTGATTGGTCATGATCTGCGCGGCAGCGTTATGCAATGCTTGCATAGATGAGCCGCATAAACGGTTAACCGTTTGACCGCCAGTAGTCTTTGGAATCCCCGCCAATAGACCGATGTTACGACCGATGTTCATGCCTTGCTCTAGAGTCTGATTGACACAACCCCAAATGATATCTTCAATATCATTAGTATCGAAATCATTGCGTTCTACTAAAGCGCGTACTAACTCAGCTGAGATCGTATCAGCACGGACATGGCGAAACATACCGTTCTTAGTTCTACCCATCGCTGAACGCACACCGTCGACGATGACTACATCTGTTGGACTTAAAGTTGTCATACTACATTCCTTTTTATATTCTATTATCAGTAACCGTGACGCTTTGCTTAATTATTCTTAATAAAAATAGTCAGCAAGCGCACGGTACTTATCCTAATAAGGTCACTGTGTGGATTGGATTAAGCAGTTGGGTAAAAAGTCTCGCCAGCAGCTACCATATCGCGAATCTTTTGCGGCGCGGCGTAGGCTTTACCAAGGTGTGCATATGTTTCACACAGTGCTAAATAATTCTCTAAGCCCATTTGATCTATATAACGGCAAGGACCACCACGGAATGGCGGGAAACCAACACCCATAATCATCGCCATGTCAGCCTCAGCAGGCGTACTAACGATATTATCTTCTAAGCAGCGTACTGTCTCGTTACAAAAGGCAAGCATCGTACGATCGATGATAGCTTGATCGTCAAACGCTTGTTTTTCGCTATCTGTCGTCGCTTTTAATAGCTCATAAGTCGCTTCATCAGCGGTCTTTTTCGGCTTACCGCGTTTGTCCATTTCATACTTGTAGAAACCAACGCCGTTCTTTTGACCGAGACGCTTGTTTTCGTATAAATGTTCGATAGCGCCTTTATAATCGGCTTTCATGCGATCAGGATAACCTTCTGCCATGACTTCTGCGCCATGAACACCCGTATCTAAACCGACGACATCGATGAGATAAGCAGGACCCATAGGCCAACCGAATTTTTCCATAACTTTATCGACATGGACGAAATCAGCGCCTTGCTTAAGTAATAAGTCAAAAGCACCGAAGTATGGAAATAGTACACGGTTGACTAAGAAGCCTGGGCAGTCGTTAACGACAACCGGCACTTTACCCATTTTTGTCGCGAGTGCAACCGTGGTTGAAATCGCTTCCTCAGATGACTTCTCTCCGCGGATAACTTCTACGAGCGGCATACGGTTTACTGGGTTAAAGAAATGCATACCGACGAAGTTTTCTGGACGATCTAACGCTTCAGCTAGATAAGTAATAGAAATGGTTGAGGTGTTTGAGGCGATAATAGCGTCATCTTTGACTAAACCTTCGACTTCTTTTAGTACTGAACGCTTGATTTTTGGGTTTTCGACGACGGCTTCAATGACGATGTCAGTGTCACCAAAATCACCATAGTTCAAGGTTGGACGGATACGGCTTAGTGTCTCACCCATCTTGGCTGGGGTCATTTTCTTGCGTTCGACCATTTTGCCTAGCAATTTACTAGCTTCGCCCATACCCAAATCTAATTGCTCAGATTTGATATCTTTCATAATGATCGGCAAGCCTTTACTCGCGGCTTGATAAGCGATACCGCCGCCCATGATACCTGCGCCTAGTACCGCAGCTTCAGAGATATCGTGTGCTTGCTTACTATGCTTTTTGGCAAGCTTTTTGACCAATTGATCATTTAAGAATAGACCAACTAAGCTCTCTGCTTGTGGCGTTTTTGCCGCTTTTGCAAAGTAAGTGGCTTCAACCTCAATGGCTTGATCACGCGGTAAATTGACGTGCTTCTCGATCGCTTCGATCGCTAATGCTGGTGCTGGATATTGTTTAGGATTGGCTTTTGCAAAGATCATGGCTTTGGCACTGTTGAATGCCATCGCTTGCTCAAGGGGATTAAGCTTAACAGGGTTTAGCTTCTCTTCACGTTTGGCTTGCCAATCAAGCTCACCTGAAATACATTTTTTGACGAGATCAACCGCAGCATCTTGCAAGTCATCAGCGGCGACCGTGGCGTCCACTAAACCTAGTTTCAATGCATCAAGCGCTTTCTTGGGTGAGCCAGTAGCGATCAGCTCTAGTGCATTGTCGATACCGATAACGCGAGTACTACGCACCGTACCGCCGAAGCCTGGGAAGATACCCAACTGCGTCTCTGGAAGACCGATAATGGCTTTTTCGCTCATGACACGGTATTCACAGACTAGCGTCATCTCACAACCACCGCCTAGTGCTGCGCCATTGATAGCCGCGACTTTCGGGAATGGCAAATCTTCAAAACGATTGAAATCATGGTTGATTTTAATGACCCAGTCTTTGATGCTTTCTTCTGACTGCTTGAATGAAGCGACGA
>RCMY010005048.1_pt1 | contig 11256 bp, 7 predicted proteins | sample 2041341 | NCBI WGS metagenome assembly RCMY01 (sample SAMN09708234, study PRJNA481090) | Marine sediment metagenome, whole genome shotgun sequencing project.
CCAGATCTGCGGTCGGCGGTCGCTGCGGTGAGGTCCGGCGGGCGATTCTGCGCGCCGACATATTGCAGCCGTCGCAGTTCGCCGGTGCTGCCGACGTACCCGAAGCTGAGGTAGTAGATGTGGCCGTCGGGTCCCTCGCCAATCCAGGTCGGGAACTTGTCGGAGAGCTGCGCAAGGGTCCCGGACCCGGTAACGGACGTACCGTTGGCGGCCAGGCGCAGGTAGCGGATCTGCTGGAGCGCGAAGTCGGCGTACACGTAGGCGCCCGACAGGGAGGACGGGAGCGCGCCGCTGCGCATGACCTCGCCGCCGGTGATCGCGGCGTTCAGGCAGCAGCCGGCTTCCGGTGCGTGCGGGTAGGTGAAGATCGGGGATTGGACCCCACCGGGGCACACGGACCCGTTTTTCGGGTTCCCCAACGGCCCCTCGCAGCTCGGCCAGCCGTAGTTGGCGCCGGCCACCCCGACGTTGACCTCCTCGTAGGCGACAGCAGCGACGTTGCCGCCCACGTCACCGATGTAATACCGGCCCGTCACCCCATCGAAGCTGGCTCGATAGGGGTTCCGGAGGCCATACGCCCAGATCTCGTCGATATTCGGTCCGGCGCCGTCATGAAAGGGATTGTTCGATGGCACGGTGCCGTCGCGGTTGATGCGCAGGATCTTGCCGAACACGGTGGTGAGGGTCTCGGCGTTCGAGGACAGGTAGCCATCGCCGACCGAAAGGTAGAACGTGTTGTCGGGAGCGAGGTTGAGCGAACCCCCGGCGTGAAACTCGCCGAATTGGTCGTGCGTTGGGCCCGGGTTGGTCCACACGACCCGCCGGCTGGCGAGGTCGGCGGCCGGCGCGCCGGTGAAGCGGAAGCTGTCGATGTGGAGGCGGCCATTCGGGGTGGCGGAGAAATAGACGTAGAACGTACGGGTTGCGCTGAAGTCGGGCGGTATGAGGATGTCGAGGAGACCGCGTTCGCCGGTGTCGTCGAGGTTCGGCACCGTCAGGTAGAGGATCGAAGTCCCATTGGAGGGATTCACGAGGTAGATCTCACCGCCCTTGCCCGCAACCAGTGCTCGCCCGTCGGGTAGCCAATCGAGCGCCGTCACGTTCTTCATGCCGCCGACGACGCGCTGGTCGACGAAGTCCGCCGGGGCCTGTGCGGTGGCGACGTTGCTGCCGCTGAGCGCAATGACGGCAGCAACCGTGAAGGTCACGATGAGCGCGAGCCGTTTGCAGGCTTGTCCCGGTGTTTTCAGATTGCCGGTCACGTGGTGTCGGTCCGTTCCAGTCGAGGCGGTGTGTCGGACCGTACGAGGCGCCGGACTGCGACCCCAAGCCCTGCTCCTCAACCTCCGGAATTCGGGCGGTCGAACCCGGTCTTCGACGTCGTTATCGGGTGAGGAACTCGCATCGTTGCGCTTCGTCGTCTCCCGGGCCCGAGTAACAGATGTCGACGTCGGCGGCGCCGCCCAGAAAGTCGTCGCCGTTCCCGCCGTAGACGAGATCACGGCCCGCTCCGCCGCGTACGATGTCGTCGCCGAGCCCACCCCGCAGCGTGTCCCGGTCGTCGCCCCCGAAAAGCGAATCATCGCCACCGTTCCCGGCGATGTCGTCCCGGCCGCCATCTCCTCGGAGGGTGTCCGCACCGTCGCCGCCGCGCAGCACGTCGTCGCCATTGCCGCCATGCATCTGGTCGGCACCATCGCCCCCGCGAAGCACATCGGGACCGCCGCCACCGAAGATGACGTCGTTGCCGGCGCCGCCGATGATGGTGTCAGCACCGTTCAGACCGCAGATGACGTCGTCGCCGCCGAGGCCGTCGATGTGATCGGCATGCCGGGTGCCGAGGATCACGTCGGCGGTGGGAGTTGGGGCCCCGTACCCGCCACGACCCAGCACGACGGTCGGCTCGAGCCCGTTGCACAGGGGGATCGTGCTTGCATCGCGAAGGATCGAGACGTCCCGGGTCAAGGGGCGACTCAATCGACCCTCGTCGTCGATGATGCGAACCTGCAGCCGGTAGTCGCCGCCGGTCGCCGCAGGGGTGAAGTCGATCGCGAATGGTTGGTAGTCGGTGTCGGGACCGATGGCGATCGAGGTATAGCGGCCGGCCGAGGTGAAACGTCCCGATTCGGGGTCGAGAAACGTTCCCAGGTCGTTGTCGCGGATACGCCATTCGATTCGGACGATGGCCGAATCGTCGGTCGCAATGCCGCCGAATCGGAAGGGGCCGTCGTTGCCGTAGGTCTCGGCGTCGGGAGGTGCCGTGAACGAACCGATCGGGCGGCCGGTGCACGCTTGCTCGGCATCGCGATAGATCGCGGTCAACGACGTTTGCGCATCCGCGGCCACGATGAGCGACTGATCGATCGGGGCGCCGTTGGACCACCGAACGAACTGCGCGGCGGCATCGCCGTTGCACCCTTGTGCCCGAGCGGTGAGGCGATGGTGGAATCCGGTGACCGTCTCCAACGAGGCGGGTGTGGCGAGCATCTCGCCATCCACAGCAAGGGCCGAAAAGGACAGCCCCGACGTCTCGAGGTCGAGCTCGACGGACGCGGGGCGTAGCTCGATGGTTTCTGAGCTCTGGAGCTCTTCCTGATCGGTGACGGTCAAGGTCACGACGAGCGACGTGTCGCGCGTGAAGGTGTGCCCGGTCATCGGCACCTCGAAGAGCAGTTCACGCCCGGTTGCTCCCGACAGCAACGGATGTACGTGGTCGCCGTCGGAGAGTCCGATGTCCCAGCGATGGCCCGCTTCGCCCAGCGGCTCGTTGTCGGTGGTCTCGCCGGTGAACCGAAGCGATTGCCCCGCATGGAATCGGAGGTCTGCGGTCGGAGACGATATGCGTACCTCCGGAGCCTGGCCCACGGCGATGAGGATGCGTTCGGACCGCACGGTTTGGCCACTCGATTGCACGGTCAGTTGGGCCTCGTAGTGCCCGACACCGCGATAGGTGTGTTGGGGGTCGGCGACCGCTGCCTGGGTGCCATCGCCGAAGTCCCAGAGGTACTGCACGTTGTCCGGGTCGGGATCGACGGCGTCAGCACGGAATTGGACGATGAGCGGCTCGGCCCCACGGGTGACCGATGCGCCGGCCTGGGTGATCGAGGGGGGCCGGTCGGCCGTCCCGACGTAGCGAAGCCGGCGGAGCTCGCTGGCCTCGCTGCCCGCGCTGGTGTGGAGGTAGTAGACGTGGCCATCCGGTCCAAGCCCCACCCAGACGGGAGCGCGGTTCTCGAGCCCGGTCAAACGGCCGGCCTCAACCACCGAGTCATCCTCGGCGAAACGGAGGTAGCGAAGCTCGCGGTGCGCGGCGTCGGCGAACAGGTAGGCGCCGAGCAAACTCGACGGAAGCTCGACGCTGCGCACGATCTCACCACCGATCACCGATGCGCCGACGCAACATTCAACGTCGGGGGAGTGGACATATGCGTGCAGGGGAGCGGTGCTCGTCGCGGGACAGGATGGTCCGGCTTTCGGGGCCTCGAGCGGTCCCTCGCACGTCGGCCAGCCAAAGTCGGCTCCGGGTTGGGCGACGTTGATCTCGTTGTAGGAGCGGCCAACGATGTTGCCCCCGGCATCGCCGAAGTAATAGCGCCCCGTGGCGGGGTCGAAGTTCCCATCGACCGGGTTGCGCACGCCTATCGCCCAGATCTCGTCGAGGTTGGGGCCCGATCCGTCGTGAAAGGGGTTGTCGCTCGGGACCGTGCCATCTCTGTGTATTCGGAGAATCTTGCCGTGCACATTGGTGAGAAGGCTGGCGTTCGTGCCAAAGGCCGCGTCGCCCGCCGACAGGTAGACAGCATTGTCGGGACCGATGGCAACCGAGCCGCCGACGTGGGTATCGCCGAACTGGTCGCTCGGGGGGCCGGGGTTTGTCCACACCGACGACCGCGTTCCGGCGTCGAGCGCTGCGTCTCCGGTGAAGCGCAACACGTCGAGGCGCAAGGCGCCCGATGGCGACTCGGCGTAGTACAGGTACACCTCGCCGGTCTCGTCGAAGTCCGGCGCGACCGCGATGTCGAACAGTCCCCGTTCGCCATCGGTATCGACGAAGGGGAGCATCAGGTACAGCTCCTTCGTCGCTGCTACGGGGTCGACGAGGTAGATCGCCCCGCTGCGACCGGCGACGAGCGCGCGGCCATCGGGAAGCCAATCGAGACCGGTGGTGGCGCGGAATCCGTCGACGACGAGTTCGTCGGTGTACGCGTCACCGGTGACGGGACTGTCGGCGAGCGAGGTGAGGGGAAGAGCGGCACCGAGCACCAGGAACGCGATGGCCGCGAGCGAGCGCGCGCGAGGGCGTTTCGATCGCCCTCGGAGCGATGGCGGGTGCGGGCCGAACAGCCAGAAGTAATCCTGCATGTACCTGGTAGCGTGCCACTGTATTTCGGTATATGCCAGTCCAGGGAGCCCCGCGCGTGGGCAGAGCGTGGGCAGCGTCAGTCGTCGAGCTTGAGCGCAGAGATGAAGGCCTCTTGCGGGACGTCGACCCGCCCGATGGACTTCATACGCTTCTTTCCGGCCTTCTGCTTCTGCAGGAGTTTGTTCTTCCGGGTGACGTCGCCGCCGTACAGCTTGGCCGTGACGTCTTTGCGATAGGCCTTGACGGTTTCGCGGGCGATGATGCTGCCGCCGATTGCCGCCTGGATGGGGACGTCGAATTGCTGACGGGGAATCAACTCCTTCAGCTTCTCGGCCATCCGTGAGCCGTACGCGTAGGAGTTGTCCTTGTGGACGATCGAGCTGAACGCATCGACCGGATCGCCGTGGAGCAAAATGTCGACCTTCACCAGGTCGGCGATGTCGTAGCCGTCGGGTTCGTAGTCGAGGCTCGCGTATCCCTGCGTGCGGCTCTTGAGCTGATCGAAGAAGTCCATCACGACCTCGGCCAGCGGCATGCGGTACTTCAACTCGACCCGTTCGGGTGAGAGGTACTCCATCTTCACCATCACGCCGCGGCGGCTTTGACACAACTCCATCAGCGCGCCGGTGTAGTCCGACGGTGACAAGATGCTGGCGACGAGGTACGGCTCGGAGATGGACTCGATCTCGGCTCGATCGGGCATGTCGCTCGGGTTGTCGATGACCTCGACCTCGCCGTTCGATCGGGTGACCCGGTATTCGACCGAAGGGGCCGTGGAGATGAGGCTCAGGCCGAACTCTCGCTCGAGTCGTTCCCGTACGATCTCCATGTGGAGCAGGCCCAAGAAGCCACATCGAAAGCCGTGACCGAGCGCACCCGAGGTCTCGGGCTCCCACGTGAAGCTCGAGTCGTTGAGGCTGAGCTTTTCGAGCGACTCGCGCAGGAGGGCGAACTCGTCGCCGTCGATGGGGTAGAGGCCGCTGAAGACCATGGGATTCGGTTCGCGATAGCCGTCGAGCGCTTCGGTCGCCCCGTGGACGGCGTTGGTGATGGTCTCGCCAGACTTGGCCTGGCCCACGTCCTTGATGCCGGCGATGAGGTAACCCACCTCGCCCGGTCCGAGTCGATCGACGGGTTTGTGCCCGGGGGTGCGAACGCCGATCTCGTCGGCCTCGTGTACCGAGTTGGCCTGCATGAATCGGATCTTGGATCGCGACGTCAAGACGCCATCCATGATGCGCACGGAGCTGACCACGCCTCGGTACTGATCGAAGTGGCTGTCGAAGATCAGTGCTTGCAGCGGCGCGTCGGCGTCGCCCACCGGCGGCGGCGTGCGCTCGAGGACGGCGTCGAGGACGCCCGCGACCCCTTCGCCGGTCTTGGCGCTCATCCGTAAGATCTCCTCACGGGGGATCCCGAGGACGTTCTCGATCTCTTCGGCGTACCGGTCGGGCTCGGCGGCGGGCAGATCGATCTTGTTGAGCACGGCCACGATCTCGAGATCGTTTTCCAACGCCAGGTAGCAGTTTGCGAGGGTTTGTGCCTCGATGCCCTGGGCTGCGTCGACGACCAAGATGACGCCCTCGCATGCGGCGAGTGAACGGGAGACCTCGTAGCCGAAATCGACGTGCCCTGGGGTGTCGATGAGGTTGATGACGTGGTCGTTCCATTCGAGACGGACGCTCTGCAGCTTGATCGTGATACCGCGTTCGCGCTCGAGATCCATGGAATCGAGATACTGCGCTCGCATCTCGCGTGCATCGACGGCGCCGCAAAGTTCGAGCATGCGGTCGGCCAAGGTCGACTTCCCATGGTCGATGTGGGCGATGATCGAGGTGTTGCGAATACGGGACAGCTCCATGGAGTGCTGACGGTAGCGCCGGAAGCGGCCGATGCTGCGCCACGCCTCGGATGCAGAAGGGTCCGACCCGGGCGTCGGCGGCGCACCGGCCGCTCGCTTGCCGGCGCCCCGATGCGGTCTACACTGCGGCCACGATGCTCGATGCAAGAAAAGAAGCGATCTTGCGGGCGGTGGTTTCGGAGTACATCGAGACCGCTCAGCCGGTTGGCTCAGCCCACATTGCCAACGCGCCCGGCGTCAACGTTTCCTCGGCAACGGTCCGCAACGAAATGTCCGCTCTCGAGCAGCTCGGTTTCTTGCACCAGCCGTACACGAGTGCAGGCCGGATCCCGACCGATCTCGGCTACCGATTCTTCGTCGATTCGATGGGCGAGCCGGGCAAGCTCGCCACCGGACAGGCGCACACCGTGCGACGCTTTTTCGACGATGCCCACGGCGAGCTCGAAGCCATGCTGCGAGACACCTCACGCCTGCTCTCCAACCTCACCAATCACGCCGCGGTCGTCATCGGCCCCGGGGTCGATCGAGCCGAGGTCCGATCCGTGCAACTGGTCGGCCTGGCCCCGCAGATCGTGCTCGCCGTCGTCGTCCTCGCAAACGGCGCGGTCGAGAAGCAGACACTCGAACTGGTCGCAGATGTGAGTGAGGACGACATCGCGTCGGCGTCGCTCGAACTGTCGGCGCATCTCGTCGGCAAGACCCTCGCTTCGCTCTCCACCGTGACCGCCGGTTCCAGCAGCCCGATGAGCGATTTGGTGCAGGCCACCATCGACGCTTTTGCGCTGCCGGCCGAATCCGATGCGGTCTTCGTCGATGGGCAAGCTCGCGTGGCGGATTCGTTCGAAGCGGTCGAGCAGGTTCGCCAAGTGCTCTCGATACTCGAGAGTCAGCTGGTGGTGGTGTCGCTGATTCGCGATGTGCTCGACCGCGGCGCAAGCGTTGCGATTGGGAACGAGACGGGCGTCGAGACCCTCGCAGACTGCTCGCTCGTGGTTGCGCAGTACACCATCGAAGGCGAAGACGCCGGGACGATCGGCGTGCTCGGCCCGACCCGGATGGACTACGGCCAGGCGCTGGCTGCGGTGGGCGTGGTGAGCAACCGGCTCGGACGGTCGCTCTCGTAGCCGTACCTCGGCCACCATCGGACAGACGTATGGTCGGGGGTCTGCGAGCGCGAATCTGCTCGTATCATCTTTGCCGTGGCTACGGACTACTACGAAGCGTTGGGTGTCGCTCGAGACGCGAGCGAGGCCGACATCAAGAAGGCGTACCGTCGGCTCGCACGCGAACTGCACCCCGACGCGAATCCGGGAGATGCGGCGGCCGAGGAGCGATTCCGCGACGTTGCGCTCGCCTACGAGGTGTTGTCCGATCCGCATAAGCGCCAACGGTATGACCGATTCGGCGCCGACGGCGTCACCGGTGCCGGCGGCGATCCGTTCGGCGGCGGCGGCCTCGGCGACATCTTCGACGCGTTCTTCGGCGGTGGCGCCCAAACCAGTGGCCCGTCGGGTACACGATCGGGCGAAGACCTCGAGACGGTGGTCAACCTCACGTTCGAGGAAGCCGTGTTCGGCGCAGCCAAGGAGGTCGACGTCCGCACCGCGGTGCCATGCGACCCCTGCGAGGCCACGGGTGCCGCTCCCGGATCATCAGCGGAAACCTGCTCGGAATGCAACGGAGCGGGCCAGGTGCGCCGAGTCCGCAACTCGATCCTCGGCCAAATGGTCAGCGCCTCGGTGTGCCCGTCCTGCAGCGGCATGGGCCAACGCATCGCCGAGCCGTGCGAAACGTGCAACGGCGACGGGCGCACGATTGTGAACGAGACCTACACGGTCGACATCCCGGCGGGTGTGGACAGCGGGTCGACACTGCGGCTGAGTGGTCGGGGTGCGGTCGGTCAGCGCGGCGGCGCATACGGCGACCTCTACGTGCGGGTGCGCGTCGGCAATCACGACCGGTTCGACCGCGAAGGCAATCACCTCATCAGCGAACTACACATCGGCATCGCCCAAGCCGCACTCGGTGCGCACGTCATTTTCGAAACGCTCGACGGGCCGGAAGATCTCGTGATTCCGCCGGGTACCCAAACCGGCAAGGGTTTTCGGCTCCGGGACCATGGCGTGCCGTTGGTGCAAGGCCGGGGCCGTGGCGACCTGCTGGTCAGGATTGTCGTCGACGTTCCGACCAAGCTGTCATCGGAAGAATCACAGGCGCTCCGTCACTTCGCCGAGCTTCGTGGTGAGGACGTCGCACCGGAAGACAGCGGCTTCTTCTCGAAGATCAAGTCGGCGTTCAAGTAGCGTGCTGCCACGGGTCGGGCCACATGTGTTTGTGGATGACCTTCGCTCGCTGCAACTCGACGACGACGATCGTCATCACCTCGAGCGCGTGTTGCGGGTTCGCTCGGGAGATCCGCTCACCGTCGGCGACGGCAAGGGCCGCTGGTGTGCGGCGCGTTTCGGTGCCGAACTCGAGCAGGTCGGCGAGCACCACGAGGTCGCCAGGCCGGATCGACTGACCACCGTGGCATTCGCCCTGGTCAAAGGGGGCCGACCCGAGCTCGTCGTACAGAAGCTCACCGAGTTGGGCATCGACCGGGTGCTGCCGTTTGCCGCCGAGCATTCCGTGGTGCGCTGGGACGGCGACAAGGCCGCGAAGCAACATCGGCGACTCCAGCGAGTGGCGCGCGAGGCGGCGATGCAGTCGAAGCGGGTGTGGTTGCCCGAGGTTGGTGCGTTGGCCTCGTTTGCCGAAGTGGCCGCCTTGCCCGAGGCGGTGATGGCCGACCTCGACGCCCCGCCCTGGCGCGGTGATGAACACACGGTGCTGGTCGGTCCCGAAGGCGGTTGGAGCGACGCCGAGCGAGCCACCCCGATCGAGCGGCGCCAACTCCGTGACACGGTGCTCCGGGCCGAGACGGCGGCCATCGCGGCAGCGGTCCTACTGGGGTGATCGGCCGGCGCGCCGCTCCGGCCAACTTGCCGCAGCGCGTGGTCACCGATACCGTTTGACCACGCTCCGTGTGCGTGTGGATTCAGGCAGTGGCAACGCGGAGCAGGCATTTCTGGAGCGGAGACTCTGTACCCATGACGATTGACGAAGTACCCATCGACGCTGACCCGTACAGCGCCAAGGTCGGAGACCGCCTCCGAGCGATCCGTCGCCAGAAGCGACTGTCGCTCCAAGAGGTGGAAGCCACGTCCGAACAAGAGTTCAAGGCCTCGGTGCTCGGCGCCTATGAGCGCGGCGAGCGAGCCATTTCCGTGCCGCGCCTGCAACGACTCGCCCGGTTCTACAACGTGCCCGTCGATCAACTTCTGCCGGCGGAGGACATCCCCGATTTCGGGATCGAGACCGAGCCGACAATCGACCTCACCGAGAGTGAGCGATCTCCGGTTTCGATCACGATCGACCTCACCAAGCTCGACCAGCTGTCCGGCCCGGAAGCGGACATGCTGAACCGCTATCTGCAGATGGTGCAGGTACAGCGACAGGATTTCAACGGGCGAGTGCTGACGATTCGACGTGACGATCTCCAGGCGTTGGCCGCCATCCTCGGTACTGCGGTCGAAGGGGCCGCACCCCGGCTGGCCGACCTCGGTCTTCGATTCCATACGAACACCGAGTAGCGCGTCCGGCCACCCCTCCGCCCGCGAACACGATTTTCGGGGTGTGGTGGGGAGGTGCAGTGGGGAACGGAGTCGGCGGTGCCAGACTGTCGCCCATGTATCGCCGAATAAGCTTCCTTGTCGTGTGTCTCGCCGTGTTCGCGGCCGCATGCGGCGGTTCTACCGACAATGCGGGCCTCGCCGGTGGCGACGCGGCCAGCGGTGACTCGACGACCACCCAGGTCGACGGAACCGTGGTCGGCGGCGGCGCCGATGTTGCCCCGGCAGATAGCGAGGACGTGGCGTTCTCCTCCGGAGACGTGACCTACACCTTTGGCGAGCTGGCGGAAGCCCTGCCAGGCGTTCCGCTCGACGGCACCGACGTGAGCGGCGCGGTCGGCTCATTCATCGGTGAGTCGATCGTGGCCAACGAGCTCGAGGTGCTGGACGCGACCGAGCGAACCGAAGCCGACGAAGCACTTGTCGAGCGCTTGATCCAAAACGGCTTCGCTCCCGATCAGCCGGGTGGCGAGGGCATCATCGAACAGATCCGTTTCGCGTGGCGACTCGCCGATCTCACGCTGCTCACCGAGGAAGAAATCGCCCTCGACGGCGAGCTCAACCCATTCGCTTACTCCGAAACCTGTAGCCGGCACGTCTTGGTCGAAACCGAGGCGGAGGCACAGGAGGTCTATGACCTCGCTATCGGTGGTGCTGACTTTGCCGAGTTGGCCGTCGAATATTCGACCGGCCCGTCGGGCCCCGACGGCGGCGATCTCGGTTGCAACAGTCCCGGCCGGATGGTTCCCGAGTTCGACGAGGCGCTTTCCTCGATCGGGGTCGGCGAGATCGGGGGCCCGGTGCAGACCGAATTCGGCTGGCACGTCGTCACCATCTACGAGCAGACGCTCAATGAAGATGAGCTCGGTTTGCAGTCCTTTCTGAACCAGCTCGACCAAGCATCGGAGGCGTTCTTCGCCTTCGCCGCCGAGACGCCCGTCGAGGTCGATCCCCGCCTCGGTACGTGGCAGTCCGAATCGTTCCAGTTGGTACCCGCCTCCCAGGAGATCATCATTCCCGACCTCGGTGTCGACGAGTAGCCCACGTCCTTGGCCCGCCTCCTTCGCTGTCGCGGTAGGGTGAGTCGACAACAAGCAAACGGGGAGCTCGGAGATGCCGGGCTGAGAGGGCGACGCACGGTCGCCGACCCGCACACCTGATCTGGGTAATGCCAGCGGAGGAATGATGCACCAGCAACTCCAGTCCCGTGCCGCGACGGCGAGGGTCACACGCGTCGTCGCTATGTCGCTTTTCGCAATGTCGCTGGTCGCGGCGGCGTGTGGCAGCGACGACACCAGGCCACTGACCGAAGACGTCAACACCCAGGCGGTCGGGCTTTGTGATGGGCCGAGCGTCGAGCC
>RCMY010005049.1_pt1 | contig 11256 bp, 7 predicted proteins | sample 2041341 | NCBI WGS metagenome assembly RCMY01 (sample SAMN09708234, study PRJNA481090) | Marine sediment metagenome, whole genome shotgun sequencing project.
ATGGACGGATGGTAGCCACCGCGATCAGATCTCTCGTGAGTTGGCAGGGAAGCATAATGTCGACTCTACAGCCGCACGTGGTCTAGTTTCAATGGCAGCGCCACTCGCTTTTCACGAGATCAAGAGCTTGGCAGGAACGACGCCTGTACCGCAGTTTTTGAACGATAATTTATCAAACTATCAGCATCATATTCCAGTATGGGCAGCCGGCGTGGTTCCTGCAGGCATGATTGCTGGTGCGCCTATCGTTGGTGAGCGCATCTCAGATACGACAAGTACTGCGCCATTAGTCCGTGAAGAAGAGCAAGAGGGTAGCTTTATGAAGGCATTACTACCTATTATCGGCTTGATTATATTAGGAGCATTAGCTTGGGCGCTTCTCAGAGGTTGCCAAGAAAACCCTGAACCCGTAGCAACACCAGTCGTCGCTGAGCAGCAAGCGACTAATGATGGTCAAGAAATAGTCGCTGCTGCTATCGAGCCGGCCTCGCTTATGCTCGCCACAGGCGAAGCAAACACACTATATGCTTGCCGCATGAATGTCGGTGACGAAGCACTGCAAACAACAGTCATGAGCGCTCTATCGAATGCATTCGGTGCTGAAGCGGATAAATGTCGTGCCGATATTGATGATGGCTTTGCGACCGATATGCCTGCTGCGGCTCAGCTATCCTCGATTTTACCCATTTTCCAAAATGTAGCTGACGCTAGTATGATTATTAAGGGTGACCAGATTATTGTCAATGCACCAGATGCCGACGTACTTGATCAGCTCGTCGCTGATTTGCAAGCTGCGGCTCCTGGAATGACAGTCATCGCAGAAGGCCCGCTTGATTTGCAAGGTGAGATCGATAACAGCTTAGTAGCTTCTGAGGCTGCGATTAGTAATCTGGGTGAAAATCCAGATCCACGTGATGTCGCTCGTGCATTGAGCTTACAGGTTATCAACTTTGAGCTTGATAATGCGCTAATTCCAGACGTCAACAAGCCTTATCTTGATCGAGCAGCAGAGATAATTACTCAAGTTCCTAATATGGAGTTGATGATTATTGGTCATACGGATGCTCAAGCCTCTAACGCATACAATATGCAATTATCACAAGATCGCGCTAACGCTGTAAAAGAATACCTAGTTTCTAAAGGCGTAGATGCCAGCAAGCTTTCGACTAAAGGTAGGGGTGAAACAGATCCTGTCGCGACTAATGCCACTGAGCAAGGACGCTTCCGTAATCGCCGTATCGAGTTTAGTGTTTATGATGACAGTATGGCAATGGATGATAATGGTATCGCAGTAACTGCTGGTGACAGTGGTAATGTCCAAATGGGAGAGAATGGGGTCACTATGCCAGATCCTGATCTGAATTCATTAGACGACAACAATGATGATCTATGACCGGAGGGTGATGATCCAAGTCAAAATACAGTCTTAGATCTTACGAATTAATAAGGGTGTTTTGTTTGATTCATTTTAGTCACAGTCATAACCATAATCAAAAAAAACTGCACCTTTTATAGGTGCAGTTTTTTTGTTTTAGAGATTGGTTTTATTTGATGCAGATTTTGTCTGATCTAGAGCTTATTTATAGTTCGTAGGGTCTCGCGATTCTTCGGTACTATTCAGACGATCTAAAATGTTGATGCCATCTATATCGTTAGAATCTGCTGTTTCTGTTTGCATATTAAAGAAAGTTTGCATAATGCGATGTTTCGCTTGTGACCAATGTTCAAACTGTTGGCAAGTAGATTCTAGATCACCTTTCCATTCGGGAATCTGTCCGCGCATCGTCTTGATACGCTGTTGATCAGGATAGGGAAGCTCTTGTGCGGCTTCTGCGGCTTCGTGTGCGGCTACTCTGTCATTACACACAAGCGCAATGTCGCAGCCCGCTTGAATAGCTGCTCGCACACGAGCACTGACATCGCCAGCAGCTTGAGCGCCTGTCATTGATAAATCATCAGAGAATAAGACGCCATTGAATTTTAATTTATCGCGAATGATATCTTTTAGCCAAATCTTAGAAAATCCGGCAGGCTTATTATCCACTTGTGAAAAGATGATATGAGCTGGCATTAATGCGTCAAGCCAAGGGAGCGTCTGAGCAAAAGGCTGCATATCATGACTCATGATCTCATCAAGCGTGCGAGTATCGATGGCTTCAGCAATATGTGAGTCAGGAGCTACGGAGCCGTGACCGGGGAAGTGCTTACCTGTGGTTGCCATTCCTGCCGCCCGCATTCCACGCATAAACTGGGTCGCCAAAGCCGTGATAATCTGTGGCTCTCTATGAAAGCCACGATCGCCGATCACTTGGCTGATGCTATCTGTATCGAGTACGGGCGCAAAACTCAAGTCGATACCCACTGCCAACACTTCAGCCGCCATCAAATATCCGCAGTCGTAGGCACAGCTCAAAGCGTCACTAGGATTTTGATCAAATAGCGTGCCTAGCTTTCCCATAGCAGGTAGTGGGGTAAAACCGTCACGTAGCCGCGCTACTCGTCCGCCTTCTTGGTCAACACCGATTAAGATATCAGGGTTAAAGTGACGTATATCATCACAGAGACGACGCACTTGCGCGGCGTCCCTGACATTTCTAGCGAATAAAATGATACCACCAACTTGAGCTTGTTCAATCAAGCTGACGTCATCCGCTGTCAAAGTAGTACCGCCGACATCAGTCATCAATACGCCGTACATGGTCTATTCTCCAAAATATTCTTTTCGTTAATTAGTCCCTGTACATTCGTATGTTTTGGGCTAAGTATGAGGTTGCTTTTTAGCACGTAAATCTACGTACTAGTTCTAAGTATTAAGCCATTATGCCAGTTATTGATAGCCAGTTATAACCTAACCGTTCAGTTTTAGAGAGGTTTATAATAGTAGTACATATGATATATACAATAGAAAGTTTGCTTATACAGATTGAGACAGCGCCACACCATTAATCATGATAATATTGATTGATTTTTTATAATAAACGTAGTGGTAGTAATCGTGAAGCGATCAATATTAAAGACTTCAAAATAGGTTATTTTCCATAATACAGAATAGTGATACCGTAACGGACTGCTCTTTATACTTTTACTTAAGATAAAACTTAAGACAACTAGGTAGATATGATGAAAAAACAACCCGCACAATGGTTACTAAGTATTGCCTCAATCGGCGTGGTCGGCGCTATTATGACGCAAAGCTATGGCACGGCAGTAGCCAACACAGATACCGAAAGTTTCGTGCAAACCCCTGAACAAAAAATGACGACTCGACAGGTGGCAGCCTTATTAGATCGTAGCCACTATCTAAATCAACCGCTCACTAGCGAGATGGGCAGCAAGATCTTGGATATGTATATAGACAGTCTAGATCCTAACCATACGCTATTTTTGCAATCTGACGTTGATGAATTCAAGAAAAAATATGCTGACGATTTCGGTAGCAGGCTCAAGCGTGGAGACTTATCTGCAGGAGTCGATATCTTTGAGCGTTATCGTAAACGCTCTAATGAGTACTTTGAAATAGCGACTAAGATGCTCAAAACTAATATCAAGTTGACTGGTAACGAAACTATTATTCTTGATCGTGAAAAGCTACCTCACTTTAAGACCAAAAAATCTCAGCGTGATTATTGGGCACGTCAGCTTAAGTTTCAGCTGATGAGTATTACTTTAGGTCAAGAAAGCGAAAAGGCAAAAGAAAAAGTCTTTTTAGACGATCCTGATATTACTCGTGGTCAAGATTTAGTCCGTGACGATCAACGTACGTCAAACGAGATTTTACTCAATCGTTTATCGAGACAGCAAGGACAGATGGAGCGTCTCAACGATGATGAGATCATGGAGACGGTGCTGAATACCGCGATGCTCACTTATGATCCGCACAGTAACTATTATGCGCCCATTCAAGCCAATGAGTTACAGATTCAGTCAAGTTTACAGCTCGAAGGTATCGGTGTCTCTATTCGTCCTGATCGTAAAAATCCAGACTATACCCGTATTGTGACGCTAGTAGATGGTGGTCCGGCTGCTAAGACCGGTCAGATTAAGCCGAATGACTTGATCGTTGGTATCGCTAAAGACGGCAAAACCATGACTGATGTCGTTGGTTGGTCCACTCGTGAGATTGTCGGTCTTATCCGCGGTAAGCGAGGTACTTCAGTCACGCTGAAATTGCGTCAGCCTAATACGCCTGATGCTAGTGCCCGTACGATTACGGTCGTGCGTGATATCATTCAGCAAGAAGAATCAGGCGTCACTCAGCGTGTGGTCGAACTCCCTTATTCAAGTACTGGCGACAAATCTGATGCAACTACAAAACGTATTGGTGTGCTTGAGATTCCGAGCTTTTATCTCAATTATAGAGCGCGTCGTAATGGTGAGGATTATCGTAGCGTCAGCATAGATACTGAGAACGCTATCAAGGCGTTGAATAAGCAGAATATAGACGGCTTAGTGATTGACTTACGTAACGATCCAGGTGGCTCTCTAGACGAAGTGGCTAAGATGCTAGGACTCTTTATCAAGAGTGGACCTCTAGTCCAGATTCGCGATAATCGTGGCAATATCCAAGTCTATCGCGATGATGATGGAGGCAAGCAGCTTTATGACGGCAAGCTTGTGGTCGTAACGAACTTAGCTTCAGCCTCAGCCAGTGAGATCTTCGCTGCTGCTATTCAGGATTATGGTCGTGGACTAGTCGTTGGTAGTACGACTACCGGTAAAGGCTCTGCGCAAATACAATTAGATAACTTAGCGCTAGGGTCAGCGACTTTGACTCAGCGTAAATTCTACCGTATCACTGGTGGTAGTACCCAAAATAAAGGGGTAGTGCCCGATGTAGAGCTCGTCAATATCTATGATGATGCGACTTTTGGTGAGCGTGCGCAAAAGAATGCGCTGCCATGGGATACGATTAAGACCGCTGCCTACAAGCCTGAAGGCAAGTTTACAGCGGACACGCTCCAGACGTTAAATCAGCAGTCTAAAATTCGTCAAGAGCAAAATCCACAATTTACTTATTTATCGACTCTCAATGATATTCGTGATATGGACGATGAGAAAAAGCCTATTGATCTAGATATCAATAAGCGCCGTGCAAAAATGGAGCTGATCGAAAAGCGTTCCTTAGAAGCCGAAAACAAAAGACAAATAGCGACAGGTTCTAGCCCTTATGCCAATTGGAATACTTACCAAGCTGCCATGGATGCTAAGTTTGAAGAGCGTAGCAAAATGAAGGAAAGCGAGCGTCCAGAGTTATCTGAAGATGAGGCCTATATCTTTGAAGCGGCGCAGCTGATGCTAGACGCTGAGCCTACTGTAATCACTAGCCCAGCGGAAAACCTATAAAAAGACTCATAGCCTGTAAGCATATACTTACAGGCTATGACGTTTAAACCTCTTACTTATCACTAAGCAATCTGCGATTATAGTGTCACTGCACAGTTTATTGATACTATTTATTTACACTAGGGATTGGTGTTCTAAGATAGATGGTTTTTAGATTGCGTCAGGGATGGATTGCTGATCAAGGAAGATAAGGCTATACGCCTAAATGGCACCATATCTCGGGATTAGGTATGGCGTTATATTAACAAGGATGTTAAGTAGTAAAGACCGTGTAGTGCTTGTCACTACACGGTCTTTTTATATCTGTAGGTTGATGGTTTTCTCAAATAACAGCCTTTCAAATATAGTCGGAGAAAAGTAATATCGATACAACACGTACTGCTGGTGTAAGTTTTTTGCAGCCTCTGGAGTGCTAAGCACACAGCAAGCAAGAAAAAATTGCACCAGCAGTACTGTAGCGACTTCGAAGTGTTTCAACTATATAAGTCTGTAAATAAAATACTGAGACTCAAATAAAAAGAGCCAGTAGCTATTATGCTACTGGCTCTTTCATCCTACTAAGAGTCGTTAAAAGCTTAGAGAATATTAGTGCTCAACGCCACCTGCACCGTGGACGTGACCATGGTTCAATTCGTCTTCGGTCGCTGCACGTACTTCTTGGATCTCTACATCAAAAGTCAAACGCTTGCCCGCTAATGGATGGTTTGCATCGACAGTGACTTCTTGATCGTTAACGTCAGTGACAGTTACTAGCATGACTTGACCACCAGCTTCTGACTGAAACTGCATACCAGGCTGAATATCTTCAACGCCTTGGAAGTTATCACGAGGTACTTTTTGTACGGCTTGTTCTTGATATTCGCCGTAACCATCAGCAGGCTCAACGACTGCATTGACAGTTTCGCCAGCAGATTTACCTTCTAATTGTTGCTCAAGACCTGGAATGATGTTGCTATGGCCATGTAGGTAAGCAAGAGGTTGACCTTCTTGAGATTGATCAAGAACGTTGCCTTCATCATCTTTTAGCGTATAGTTGAATTTGACAGCGGTGTCTTTTGCGATAGTAGTCATAAATTATCCTAAATTGAATATAGTTATAAAAAAATTCGATGGTAATAAACCTAAAAAGGTCGATCAGCTAAAGAGCCATATCAATAATCAATTATCGTCAGTTTATTAAGGTAACTGTTAAAAAATAATGATCATTTTAACAATCAATCAGAGTAACTGTAGCAGTTAGCCTCTTTAATTGAGATGATTAAGTTAACTTTCAAGGCAAAATTGATAAAAAAGGCAAATATTGGACATATTTATTGAGTTATCCTCTTTTATGAATCTGAAACCAAGATTGTGCAAGCGCCGCAAAGAGCGTTATTTATAATAGTGTTAACGGTTTAGTCGTTGCGTTTTTTACTAAGGACTCTTACCATAACTATTAATATCATAATCATTGCAAATAAAACTATGACTACTATTTCTAGTAATACCGCAAATAATTATTCAGAAAATAAAACACCTTCTCAGATCATCAATGAAACATCGGTGAACTACTGCTTAAATTTTGAGCGTTTTAACGAACATTTAGTTGATGTGACAGTGACTTTTACAGCCATCAAAGACAATGCTGAGCTATGGTTGCCCGCATGGATTCCTGGTAGTTATTTAATGCGAGAATTCGCTCGTAACATCACGGCTATTCATTATGAAATACTAGAAGATAAAGAGTCTAGGTCTTATCGCGCTCAAAAAGTAGATAAGCACAGTTGGCAGCTACCAGAGTCAAAAGCAGGACAGACGATTAAGGTGAGCTATGAGGTCTACTGTTATGATTTATCAGTGCGTAGTGCTTATGTCGATCAGCAGCGTCTTTATGGTAATTTTACGTCATTGACGGTAGCAGTGTCAGGACAAGAGCAATCACCGGTGCAAGTGAGTTTAGTTGTACCGGCTGATTTTATTGTAAATGCAAATAAGACCGTTAATGAATCCAATCAAGATGAGGTGGTATTAGCTTGCGGTCTCAAAGCTCGTCATTTGTACCTAGATAGTCAACACGGTTATGGTCTCAATGCCGATGACTATTATAAGTTGATTGATCATCCGTTTGAGATCGCAGTACAGCAGTCATTTGACTTTATTATTCAAGACGACGATCATCACACCTTACCGCATCGCTTTTATCTGTCAGGTCGACATAATGCCAATATGGGGCGCTTGCAACAAGATGTCACTCAGATTTGTCAAACTTATTTGAATTGGCTAGGGGATGCGCCCTTTAGCGACTATACCTTTATGACTTATGCTAGTGGTCAAGATTATGGTGGCCTTGAGCATATTAATTCAACGAGTCTGATTACGCCGCGTAATGACTTGCCAAGCAATGATGAGCCGACATTACCTAGTACAGAATATCAGCGGTTTTTGGGTTTATGTAGTCATGAGTATTTTCATGCTTGGTGGGTTAAGACGGTGCGTCCCGATGTGATGCTAGAGGTGGATCTGCGCCGCGAAGCCTTTACTCCGCTGCTTTGGGTATTTGAAGGATTTACGTCTTATATCGATGATTTTATGTTGCAAGCCTCAGGCGTCATCGACAAAGCCAGTTACCTAAAGCTATTATCTGAGCAAATTAATCGCTATTATCAAACCGCTGGGCGCGCTAATCAAAGTGTCGCCGAGTCAAGCTTTGATGCTTGGATTAAGCTCTATCGTAGCGATGAGAATACAGGCAATGCGGGTATTAGTTATTATAATAAAGGCGCTCTGGTTGCCCTATGTTTGGATTTAACCTTACTTGAGCAGAGCAAGGGTCGCTATCGTTTATTCGATGTAGTAAAAGCGTTTTATCAGCAAGCCAAACAGAATGATAGTCAGCGTATAGGAATCAGTAGCGCGGATATGGGAGCTGTCATTAGCGACTTTATACCCAAATCTGAGTGGCAGGATTTTGAGCGACGTTATGTCAATGGGGTAGAGGAGCTACCGATTGAGGCGCTCCTTAATGCTAATGGTATCAAATGGCATGAAAATGAGATAGAAACCACGGACAAAAATGTACCTTGGGGTCTACGTTGTAGTGAGACGGCGAGGGGTCTAAAAGTCAATCGAGTGCAGCGCGGTAGTATAGCGGCTCACTCTGGGATTTCAGCGGATGATGTCATCATTGCGATTGACGGTATCAAAGCGACGACTCAGCAATTAGCCATTTTTAGCCCTCTAAAACAGCCAATTCTCTGTCACTTATTCCGCCGTGATGAGCTGATATCTATCAAAGTTGTGCCCAAAACAGACAGTGGCAGGTCATCCACAGAGGTATTTCCACACAAAATAAGCCTAACGCTACTTCATAGTGATAAGGATAAAAATTCTGATATTGATGAACCATCAACGCCTTCTGCGTGGCAGGATTGGCTTGAAGTTCTATCTCTTTAAAACCACAAAAAAATCTTAAAAAATAGACCGTTTACTCATGAGTAAACGGTCTATTTTTACAACTACTTGAATAATGCTTAGCTGTTGAAAGTTTGGGTGGCTTATATCTACAGCGTTATGTTGTCAATGAGTGGCTGTATGGCTAATTCTCTTCAGTGACGAGCGTCTCTATTTCTGAGTCGTCTTCTACTAGCTCCGGTTCTAATTGTTCGTCATTACTAAGTGCTGTATCATTAGCCGCCAACCAAGTCTGTAAGGGTCGGAGTCTTGCTGACTGAGTATTGACAATCTGTACAGCTAGCCGACGCATGTCTTCATTGGTACCATATCTGAGCTGTTCTTTGGCTAATTCGACTACGGCAAGCTGATGAGGGAGAATACCGCGCACAAAGGCAAGATCTGTCTCCATAGCATTGGTGCCAAGTCTTATTTTGTAGTTCATAGAGGCGACGATTTCAGCATAGGCTTGCTGCATCGCTTCGGTGTTAGGTTTAAGGTTGGCGGCATCAGGATGGCTAGCAAGCCACTTATTTAGGGTATCGATATTTTGCTGTTGAGACTCAATAATGCCTTGCGCTACTAAGCGAAGCTCGTCATTTACTCCATATCTTAGCTCTAGCTCTGCCATGCTGATAGCGCCGCGATGAAGACCCAGCATACTTTTAGCAAAAGCAGTATCTGGGTCGTTGTAGGCCATGCCTATCATTATCTCATCGTTCATTCTAGTCATCGCTTTGGTGTAGTCTTCCGTCACTTGTGTATTATCAATAGCATTGGCATTGGCATTGGCATTGGCATTGGCACTTATCTCACTCTCCTCTACTATATCTTCGCCTTCTATCTCAGTCGCTTTTATTTCCACGGCGTTAGGTGCCACCTCTTCCTCTGCGGCAGTCCCATATGTTTCAGTCTCAGGCTGGCAGGCACTTAGAATGATGGTAGCCATGACACTGACTAAAACAGGGGTAAAACGAGAAGAGAAGCTCATGATAATCCTTAACGTAAGCATATTAAATAATATCGTCGTCGCATTAATGCTGAGATTGAGAAAGATAGGTGACGCGGCTTTTTTATACCTAATCCTCAATAAACACAAAGCAGAGACTGAGTTAAGCGCTATCAAATACTAGCAGATCTAGCAGATAAAGCTAGCGCGTTTGTAAGACTGACTTTAAAATAAGTCATTGCTTTAGTAGTTATTTTATCGGTTATCTGATAACTCTGCTAATTAGTCGTCTCAGAGCGCTCATCAGTTAAACAGTGATTCCCAATTGTCTGCCCTGCTCCTCGTTTAGAGAAACACGTACAAACTCTCCAACCGCCAATGATCCTAAATCGAAGCTTGCTACTGACCAGCGGATAAGACGCAAACAAGGTAAGCCTACCTGCGCGGTCATTCGTCTGACTTGGCGATTTTTTCCTTCGTAGATAGTCAGCATCAGCCATGAGGTTGGCACATTTTTTCGCTCACGAATGGGTGGATCACGTTGCCAGAGCGTGATAGGTAGCTCCTCTTCTGCCACCATTACCGCTGTCGCTGGCAGGGTGAGTCCGTCTTTTAGTATTACACCGTTCGCTAATTCATCAAGCTGATCTTGAGTCGCGCATCCTTCGACTTGTACCAGATAAGTTTTGCCTTGCTTATGTTTATCATTAGCAAAGTGCTTCAAAGTTGGCGGCTGAGTGATGGCTTTATTGACACGACCATCGCTCGTCAAAATCAATAAGCCCTCTGAAGTCGCATCTAAGCGTCCCGCTACTCGCAATGATTTATCGGTGAAATACTGCGCTAGAGTGGAGTGTTCATTATTGCCATCGTTACGAAACTGACTCTGTACGCCATAAGGTTTATTAAATAACACTAGGCTTGAGGTGACCATAGAACGGACATTCCTAAGTAAATAAATAAAAGTTAAAGACAGTCATACTATCAATTTTTACCACAAAAAACACCTCAACAGTCTTTAACCATTGAGGTGTCGTTTTGAGTTGAAAAATTTCAGTTAGAGTAGATAATCAGTTTAGACGAACTAACCGCTTCACTGACGCTAACCGTACTTTTCAGTTTTGGCTATAGCGAAGCAATGGCTTCGTTAAATAGTTTGCTTGGGCGCATGGCTTGCTCAGCTAATGCTTCATTAGCTAAGTAATAGCCTTGAATATCGATAGCTTTTCCTTGAACACTATTCATCTGCTCGACGATCGCTTGCTCATTGCTTGCAAGGTTTTCGGCTAGAGGCACAAACTGTGCTTTTAGGTCAGCGTCTTGATCTTGCGACGCGAGCTCTTCGGCCCAGTACATGGCGAGATAGAAGTGGCTACCACGGTTGTCAAGCTCGCCTGTTTTACGCGAGGGCGACTTATCATTTAATAAGAGCTTTTCAGTCGCTCTATCTAAGGTGTCGGCCAGTATTTGTGCTTTAGCATTATCATCATTCTTAGCTAAATGCTCTAAAGACTCTGTTAAGGCCAACTACTCAC
>RCMY010005050.1_pt1 | contig 11255 bp, 7 predicted proteins | sample 2041341 | NCBI WGS metagenome assembly RCMY01 (sample SAMN09708234, study PRJNA481090) | Marine sediment metagenome, whole genome shotgun sequencing project.
GTGATCTCAGTTTTTCGAAAACAACGGGACACGGCGGTTCTGCCCAGCGATATATTAATAAAACCCTCGCCACGGGTAGGAATCAAGTAGCCACACTCATCCTGCAAGCCTGAATGACGGTAGTAAACGCGGTAGTACTCACTTTGTTTAAAGCCGCTGGGTGCGAGTTGCCTGAGGCGGAAAAAGCCATTCTTTTTGTGTTTGGTTGCCGCCAGATAGTAGGGGTCAAGGACGAACGCACCTTTGACAAAAGTATTAAGATTCGGATGGCCCCAGCACTCGCTAGGGTCGCGGTAATCAATAGATGGCAGGCCGCTGCCAGGGTAAATAATGATGCTGGCCTCATCTACTGGCGCGAGCTGCTTGATTGCGTCAATCAGCTGCTCAGGGAAGTGCGCGCTTGTGGTCGCGGGTACGAGTCCTGCGATGTGTCGGCTGAATTCTGCGATTGCTGACATAGGGGTTCGAACGGATGATTTGAGCTAATGTTACTGTATCTTCTCGGCGGCGAGAAGATACAGAAATTCAAGGGCCAGTGTCGCTGCCGCCAGCGAAGTGATGTCGGCGTGATCGTAAGCGGGAGCGACTTCCACAATATCCATGCCGACCAGATTGCAGCCACGTAAGCCACGGATGATTTTCAGCGCCTTATCGGAGCTCAGGCCACCGACAACGGGGGTGCCGGTGCCGGGTGCGAAAGCCGGGTCAAGGCAGTCGATATCAAACGAGATATAGGCGGGGGTGTCGCCGACCCGTGCCTTGATGGCCGCGACGACTTCAGCGGCCGAATTGTCGTTGGTCCAGGCGGCATCCAGCACCTCAAACAGGTGGTCGTCGCGGTCGTACTCGGTACGTATGCCGACCTGCACAGAAGTGGCAGTGTTGATAATACCCTCCTGCGGCGCGAGGTGAAACATATTGCCGTGGTAGTACTTATCGTCTACCGCTTCGGTATCGGTGTGCGCATCAAAATGAATCAGTGAGACAGGGCCATGAGCTTTGCAGTGCGCGCGCAGCAGGGGCAGGGCGACGAAGTGATCACCGCCAAATGACAATAGCTTCTTGCCAGACTGTAAGATAGCGCTGGCATGCGCTTCGATGGTCGCGCAGCTTGTGGCACTCTCACCAATGGCTATCTCCAGGTCGCCGTAATCGATGACCTGCAGGTGCTGGTAGGCGCTAAAATCCCACGGCCAGCGCTTTTCTTCCCAGCCGAGATTGGCCGACGCCTGACGTATGCCATTGGGGCCGAAGCGCGCGCCTGAGCGGCCTGAGGTGCCGAGGTCGTAAGGAATACCCATTACCGCCACATCGGCCTCGCACGTCAAGTCGCGCGTTAGCCTCCGCCCCATAAAGCTGAACAGGTTGCCGTACATGGATACGTTGTCGCGGTTTTGACTGAACAGGTCTGCGTTGTGGTTGGTCATTGCGAGCTTCTCTGATTAGAAAGCAGTACAGTTTGTCTTACGAGCTCAAGCGCCTGGGTTGCCCACAACAGTCAGTCGACCCTGCGGCCTATTGTCAAATAAATAGTCGGCGATGGCAGTCGCAGGTAGCGGTTTACTAAACAAATAGCCGTGCATGTAGTCGCAACCCTCTTGCTTCAGAAACGCCGACTGGAACGGTTCCTCTATTCCTTCTGCAACAACTTCAAGATTGAGTGCATGCGCCATAGTAATGATGGCAGAGAGCAACGTGCTGTTTTCCCCTTCGTCGATTTTAGCGATGAAGCTGCGGTCTATTTTTAAAACGTCAATCGGTAAATTTGTCAGATAGCTCAGCGATGAGTAGCCGGTGCCAAAATCATCCAGAGCAATCTTGATGCCGAGATCGTGTAGCTGTTCCAGCGTGTCGACGACTTCCGCTGACCCTTCAATAATAGCAGTTTCAGTCAGCTCAACATAAACCGACTGTGGCGCAACCGATTGCGCCTGCAGGGTGCGCTGCAGGTGTTCAACAAAACCAGCTTTGCCGAGTTGAACGCCGGAGACATTGATCGCGACTTTGATATCCTGCAAGCCCTGAGCATGCCATTGGCCGAGCTGCCTGACGGCTTCTTCAACAACCCATTCGCCAATGGCAATGATCTTACCGCTTTCTTCTGCCAATGGAATAAACACATCGGGTGGAATGAAACCCAGCTCCGCATCATTCCAGCGTATCAGTGCTTCAAGATTGCCCGCGCGCGAACTGTGGCAATCGATAATAGGTTGATAATGTAGCTCAAAGGCACCGCTCTCAATGGCAGTATGTAACTTCTGGTCGAGTTGAACGCGCTTGTTTGATTGAGCGCCGATCGCTGCAGAAAAACACTGATAGGTATTTTTCCCGGCCTTCTTGGCGTAGTACATCGCAAGGTCGGCATTCTTGAGCAATTCTTCCACCGTAGCGCCGTCGTCCGGGTAGGCCGCGATACCGATACTTGCACCGATATAGTACTCATGCCCGTCGATTTCAACCGGTGCAGCAAGCAGGTCGATAATGCGTTGCGCGACCTGAGCGGCCACGCCAGCACTCGCCAGCTGACTCAGCAACACAGTAAACTCATCGCCGCCAAGACGAGCAAGCGTAGCACTGCATGCGCCGGCCTCGGACCTGCTCAGGTAATCACTGCCGCGTAAATTGCCGGTTATACGTTTGGCGACCTGCTGTAATAACGTATCTCCGGCAGCATGACCGAGCGTATCATTGATATGCTTGAAATTATCGAGATCGATAAATAGCAGCGCGAAACAGAAACCCTCCTGTTTGGCGAGTTCTATTTCACGCTGTATGGATTTGAAAAACATCAGTCGGTTGGGGAGGCCGGTTAGCGCGTCGCTGTACGCCAGGTTTTCAATTTGCTCATTTGATTGGTGTAATCTTGCGCTCATTGTGTTGAATGCGGTGTTTAATTCGCTAAACTCATCCGTGCCGATGACGGGCACGGTAACGAGGGCACTGGTGGAGCCAACGTTCGCCAGCGCTGCGCGCAAACGTTGTATTGGCGCAAGAATTTGTGATGCAAGAATAAAAATTAGTACCGGCACGGCGCACACGAGCGCCAGTAAAAGAACTGTTGCTACGGTAGCAGCCGCCTGCCTGCTGGCGGCCAGTATTGTGCTTTCTGGCAGTAGTGCGTGCAGGCCATAGCCGGAGTTCAGTTCAATATGTCTGTGCAGAAACGCTTGGCCGGCGAGTTGTATGCTGCGAAACTGCTGATTTTTCGGTAGCGAGAGCGCGGTGCTGCCCGCGGCATTTTTTGCGCCTTGCAGAATGCCGTCGAGACCTCCTCCGTTAATCCAAATTTTACCGCTGGCGTCAGTGAGAATAAGCCCGCCTTCACCGTCCCAGGAAACCTCTGATATCTCCGCAATTAACGCATCGAGGTCAATGCTCATCACCAGAAATCCTCGTAGTTTTGCCGGTGTGTTGAAGGCATCGATGGCTGGATTGATTAAATTGATCCTTTTTGAAATGTAGAACGTCAGCTTATCGTTGTCAGGGTTAACGCGTAGCCGCAGCAGTAAATTATCGGCCGCAGTCTGCAGCAGCTTGAAATATGCCGTATTGCCTTCCTGTTCGGTCTTGCTTTCAACCCACGGCTCGACCACGCGGATATCCTCGAAGCCGTTCGGCAACAGTACCCGTAATTCGTAGTAGTCCGGGTATACCGATTGCAGGCTGACCAGTTTTTGCTCCAACGGTCGTTGTAGCAGACTATAGCGTTCGCTCTCATCCTCGGTGAGAAGGTATTTTTTTATCAATTCATCGTCGGCAATAAGCTCAACGTTAGCTTTGGCGGTATCGATACCGCGCGTTAACCGCGTCCCAATTTGGTTCAATAAAACCGATGCCTGCTCAATATTTCGCTGTTCGGCATCATTTTTCAACTGCACGTACATGACCGTGCCGACTAGCAGCAACGGTGCGGCGATCAGTGGAATGAGCATTAACGGCAGCTTGGTTGTAAGTTTCATCGCATCCGCCTAGCGCAGCACTCGCGTCATGATCTGGTTGCGTTGCCGCTGCGCATGTGGCGGCAGTGGTGTGTAATATTCAGAGTTTTGCAACTGCTGACCGGTCGGGTAAATAATGGGGTTATTAAGAAACTCAGCAGGTAAATATTGCTCTGCCGCCTTGTTAGGGCTGGCGTAAGAGACGAACTGTGCCAGCTGCGCGGCGTGTTCGGGTTCGTTGATAAAGTTCAGGAACTGATGGGCAAGATCGGCGTTTTTAGAATTGGCGGCTATCGCTAAATAGTCAATCCAGATATTGCCACCCTCCTCGGGCAGTACGTAGGTCACGTTATTATTGTGCTGCTTTAAATAGAGCGCATCGCCGTTAAAGGTCATGGCGGCGGTGATTTCTCCATTCAACATCGGCGAGTGTACATTTAGCGGCATGTACATATAAGATTTTACGTAAGGTTTCTGCGCCAGCATTAACGCTTCGACCGCTTTGATTTGTTTGCTGTCGGCACTGTTTGCGGAGTAGCCCAGCGACTTCATTGCCATGCTGATCAGGTCGCGCCCATCTTCAAGCAAACAGATTTTGCCACGCAATTCCGCCGTAGGACGAAACAACTGGTCCCACGTGGTGATTGGCGTCGTCAGCAAATCATGCCGATAAGCAATGCCAACAGTGCCCCAGAAATAGGGGATTGCATGACTATTTCCGTTCGGAAACGCAGTACGTAGTTCGGTGTCTATATGGCGAAGGTTGGCTATTTTGCTGGTATCGATTGGTGCTATCCAACCACGTTGGACGTACTTATCGAGGTCGATTCCTGATGTTAATATCAGGTCATAGGTGGCTGCGCTATTGTCGATGAGTTTTGCGCTGGCATCTTCGTCAGAGACGTAATTAACTTGAACTACTTTGGCGTCGTATTGCCGTTCAAACTTTGCAACCAACTGCTCGTCGAGATAGTCATCCCAAATCAGTATCACTAACCGTTGCTTTGCAGCAGTTGCATGTGTCGACAAGGCGATAAGTAATATCGCCCCTAGCCACCGAATCGCCTCTTTTTGTGCTTGCCGCATTGAAGTACTTTATATCGTCCCTGATCATTTGAGCTTAGCTAAGCCAGGTTTCCCTTACAATATTTGTGGTCGCAGGTCAATCAGCGATGCTACCCGGTCGACGGAAGTAGCGTGCATTGTTCACGCTTTAAATATTTTGTGCAAGCCGGTTTGTAGCTTCTACAAATATTGAATACAGGGTTCCTTGCCAACTATTCGGCATGGCTATGTCTGTTTACTGCGGTCTATGCACTGCGGTTTAAGAAGCTACGCATCATCGTTTTTAAGTCGTCCAGCGTGCGCAGTGCGCGCACGCCGCGTTGGCTCGCCACCACCAGCAGCAGCGCATGGGTAAACTCCAGATGTGCCCGGCCCAGCCGCTGTAGTTCGGTGTTGGATTCGGTAATTCCCAAACGCTTAAAGATTCTGACTAGCGCGGCTATCATTAATTCGTCGTGTTGCGTATCCAGCACACGCAGTTCGGGCACGGCAAACAAGGCCTGCACCAAGGGCAGTACGCCCTTCTGCTTGCGGTAAACCGTCAGCAACACGTCGGTGTACTGCTCAACAAAACCATCGCAGCCTAATGCTGACAAATCCCAGCTTTCTACTTCGATTATTACACTGCTAATCTCCGCCAGCCAGTGCTCGCCGAGCGCGTACAGAATCGCGTATTTGTTGGGGAAATAGTGGTACAGCGCGCCCACGGAAATGCCTAGTTCTTTGGCGATCAAAATGGTGGTGAGATCGTCGAGACCGACTTTTTCCAGTAAGCTGGCGGTCACATCGAGAATTTGTTGAATGCGCTGCTGCGATCGCTTTTGCAGAGGTGTGCGGCGCGGCTGTAACGAGTTGGTTTTTCTCGGTACCCTCGCTTTCGTCATGAGCTGACTTACAGCCTGTCGCGAAGCGAGTAATACAGCATGCCCGCCACCAGGCCAGGCCAACGTAGCAAGGTGCCGCCAGGAAAGCTGTGAACTGGCACCGTCGCCATCACATCAAAGCGTTCGGCCGTGCCGCTGACCGCTTCAGCCATCAATTTGCCGGCCATGGTGGCCGTGGGTACGCCGTGGCCCGAATAGCCCTGGGCAAATAATATGTTTGCTGCCAGCCGGCCGAAGTGTGGCATGCGCTTTAACGTAATCGCCAGCGTACCGCCCCACGCGTAATCGACGCGCGTGTTCTCCAGCTGTGGATACACGCGCAGCATGTATTTGCGCACGAAAGATTTCATGTCACGTGGGAAGCGACTGCTGTAGTTCTCGCCGCCGCCGAACAGTAAGCGATTGTCGGCGGAAAGCTTCCAGTAGTTTATGACAAACAGCGTATCCGACACCGCGACGTCATCGCGGATTAGCTCGCGCGCTTGCGCCTCGCCTAAGGGTTCGGTGGCTAAAACAAAATTATTGATGGGCATAATTTTATGCGCCAATTTGCTCTCAAGTTTATCGACATAAGCATTGCAGCCCAGCACCACAAAGTCGGCTTTAACCGAGCCATGCTCGGTGGTAACAAGCGCCGGGTCGGTTTTTTTAATATCGGTCACGCGGCTGGCTTCGAATATTTTTACGCCTGCTTTTTGCGCGGCGGCTGCCATGCCCAATAGAAAGTTCAGCGGGTGCAGGTGGGCCGAGTCGTTATCGACCAGGCCGCCGAAGAATTTGCTTGAGCCCAGCATCGCGTCCGCTTCGGCCTTGTCGACATAGCGGCCATTTTGATAGCCGTATTTGACGCGCATATGTTCGGCCTCTCGCTTAAGCTCCTCCGCGTCGTCTGGCTTAGCGGCAACGTGCAGCTGACCGCGCTTAAGATCACAGTCGATATTGTGTGTGGTGATCAGCTGTTTCACTAGATCGACTGCCTCAAGGCTGAGATCCCAAAGCTGGCGCGCGTGCTGATCACCGAGCTGTTGCTCCAGCTCTTGCTGACCGTTGCGCTGACCGATGCCGACATGGCCGCCGTTGCGACCCGAAGCGCCCCAGCCAAGCCGTTGGGCCTCCAGTAGCACAACACTGTAGCCACGCTCAGCGAGATGCAGCGCTGCCGACAGACCCGTGTAGCCGCCGCCGACTACGCACACGTCGGCACTGATGTCGCCGGCCAGAACAGCGTGTTTTTCACCCGCGTTGGCTGTTGCAGAATAGTACGAGTCGATATAGGCGACATTGTTCAGCGGGCCTTGTTTACTCTGCTCAGCTGCAAGGTCCATAAAAACTCGACTTTAACGGTTAAAAAAGCTGGTTGATAGAGAAGTACTATTTAGACTTTATTGAATAATTATTCGGTTTATGCTTGAATCTTAATCTGTCGAAAAAAACTAATCAAGCGCAGCGCTGGCTAAATCCTCACGCACTTTGTGAGCAAGCTGACGCGTGCTAAAGAGTATTATTCGAACACTATAAGCCACAACAGCAAACCGCAAGGCCTGGTAATGGAAAGCATAAAAAAATGGCTGAAAGAAAACCGCATTACCGAAATTGAATGTCTGGTTCCCGACATGACCGGCAATGCGCGCGGTAAATTTATTCCGGCAAGCAAATTTATTCAGCAGGAAAGTCCACGCCTGCCCGAAAGCATTCTGATTCAAACTGTAACCGGTGACTGGGCCGACGAGCATGACGAATTAGTCGACCCGGCCGACCGTGATATGGTGTTGCAGCCCGATGCAAACACCATTCGCGTGGTGCCATGGGCAAGCGAACCCACCGCGCAGATCATTCATGACTGTCACGATATGCAGGGCAATTTGCACCCGCTGTCGACCCGCAATGTACTACGCCGTGTGCTCGCGGAGTTCGAGGCTGAGGGGCTGCAGCCGGTGACCGCACCCGAGCTTGAGTTTTATTTAATCAAGCAAAATCCCGATCCCACCGCCGAGCTGCAGCCGCCCATTGGACGCTCGGGTCGACCCGAGGTTGCGCGTCAATCGTACAGCATCGATGCAGTCAACGAGTTCGAAGAGATTTTCGAAGCCATGTACGGCTACTGTGAAGCGCAGCGACTCGACGTCGATACCCTCATTCATGAAACTGGCGTCGCGCAATTCGAAATTAATTTTCTGCACGGTGACGCGCTGAACCTGGCCGACCAGGTGTTTACCTTCAAGCGCACAATGCGTGAAACGGCATTACGGCATAATGTGTATGCGACGTTTATGTCGAAACCGATGCGCGACGAGCCCGGCAGCTCAATGCATATTCACCAGAGCCTTTTAAACAAAAGCACCGGTAAAAACATATTCGCTGAAGCTAGCGGGGAAAAAACACAGGCCTTCAGACACTACCTCGGCGGTATGCAAAAATACACGCCGCAGCTGCTCAGCTTTTTTGCGCCGAACGTCAATGCCTACCGACGCTTCGCCAAAGACCTGTCGGCACCGGTAAATCTCAACTGGGGCTACGACAACCGCACCACCGGCTTACGTGTACCCAACAGTTCACCCGAGGGCACGCGCATAGAAAATCGGTTTTCGGGCGCCGACGCCAACCCTTACCTCGCATTGGCAGCGTCACTGGCCAGTGGTTATCTTGGCATGAAGAATAAAATCGAACCCACTGCTGCCAGTGAGGGCAGTTCTTACGACGAAGAAATTACGGTACCACGCTCTTTAGAAGAAGGCTTGCGCGGGCTGGATGAATACCCGGAAATGGTCGACCTGATCGGCGAGAAGTTTATTACTGCCTATCGCGCAGTGAAGCTGCAGGAGTATGAGACTTTTAACCAGGTTATTAGTTCGTGGGAACGCGAGTTCCTGTTGTTAAACGTGTAGCGATGTAGACGCAGTCCATGAACAATGCCTCAGCGGCAAAATGTCGAAAAATCAGTTTCGAGCAGTTTTTTAAGTACTCGGTCTATTTTTTACTTTGCTTAAACATCTTCCTGTTTTTGCATGAAGAGTGGCTAGCGTCCGACCATCTTTTTACCGGCGGCGTATCGCTGACGCACATCATCCAGGCCTTCGCGCAAACCATCGACACCGCCGCCTGGGTTGTTTTACTGCTGTTGTTCGAACTGGAAACCTTCGTGCTCGACGACGACAAAATTCAAGGACGGCTCAAGTGGACTATCCACGGCGTGCGCGCTGCCTGTTATGTGATTATTGTCTACGCCGTGTACGGCTATTCGGTAAAGTGTTCCGATTTATATCAGTTCTTTGCCTTGCCGGCTGAAAATTTGTGCTCGTTGCAAGGCTATTCATTTATGACTACGCTGGACGAATTCACTAAAGTCAGTCGCAGCAACTGCATGAAGTTGAGTGAATCAACTGAACTGTTTGCCATCAATACGGCAACCGTCGTCACCGATGCCAACACCCTCTCAGCAGTGATACGTCTGGCATGGAGCGACATCATCAACTCGGTCACATGGGTATTGGTGGTGCTGATGCTGGAAATCGACGTTCGACTGCAGCTAAAAGGCCGCTTGCAGGGTTCTATGCTCACTTTTAGCAAGCTGATCAAGGCACTGCTATACGCGATTCTTCTGTGTGCCGCTATCTATTGGGGCGTCGCCGGCGATTTTGTAGATTTCTGGGATGCCTTTCTGTGGATCGTCGCTTTTATTTTTATTGAAAAGAATTTGTTCGACTGGAACGCGGAAACTAAATCTCTTCAACAGACAGACTGATTCAGCTTTATAGCAAAAGTTGGGGGTCAGGTCTAAAGTTGGGGGTCAGGTCTATGATTTGTGATTGTCAGTTGCTAAGAAGGGCTCATGGTTCCATAGCTACACCTTAGCAATCAATCATAAATCATAGACCTGACCCCATTCGTCTTCATTCGTCTTTGTCTCATTCGTCTAGTCCAGATCGATAGCCGGCAAATTAAGACCAAACTCTTTGGCGCACGCTTTTGCGATGTCGTAGCCGGCATCTGCATGGCGCATCACACCCGACGCGGGGTCGTTCCACAAGACGCGCTTGATACGTTCCGCCGCCGCAGCCGTGCCGTCGCAGCAGATGACCAGACCGGCATGTTGCGAATATCCCATGCCGACACCGCCGCCGTGGTGGTATGAAACCCAGGTGGCGCCGCCCGAGGTGCTGAGCATGAGATTAAGTAAAGTCCAGTCGGAAACGGCATCGGAGCCATCCAGCATGGCTTCGGTTTCGCGATTCGGACTGGCCACGGAGCCTGAGTCGAGGTGGTCACGGCCGATCACCACCGGTGCTTTTAGTTCTCCATTCTTAACCATATCATTGAAAGCCAGTCCCAGCCTGTCTCTGTCGCCCAGACCTACCCAGCAAATGCGGGCGGGCAGGCCCTGAAACTCTATGCGCTCTCTGGCCATGTCTAACCAGTTATGTAAATGTGCGTCATTGGGAATCAATTCTTTTACTTTGGCGTCGGTTTTGTAGATATCCTCCGGATCGCCCGACAGGGCAACCCAGCGGAAGGGGCCGATACCGCGACAGAATAGCGGCCGAATATAGGCGGGCACGAAGCCGGGAAATTCAAACGCATCTTTTACGCCTCTATCCTTCGCTTCCTGGCGAATATTATTGCCGTAATCGACGGTAGGAATACCCTGGCTATGGAAGTCGAGCATAGCCTGCACGTGAATCGCCATGGAATTTCTGGCTGCGTCTGCGACTTTCGCGGGATTTCTTTGTGCTTCATCTCTCCATTGGGCGACACTCCAGCCTATTGGCAGGTAGCCATTAACCGGATCGTGAGCCGAAGTCTGGTCGGTGACCAGATCCGGTTTTATGCCTTTTTTAACCATTTTTGGCAGTAGTTCCGCCGCGTTGCCCAACACCGCAACAGAAATTGCCTTGCCCTCTGCGTGCGCAGCATCGATCATCGTTAATGCGGCTTCTATGGTGGGCGCGCTTGTATCGACGTAGCGATTCCCCAGTCGAAGATCAATGCGGGTTTGGTCGCATTCGATAGCCAACATTGAAAAGCCGGCCATGGTAGCCGCTAGCGGCTGCGCGCCGCCCATGCCCCCCAAGCCGGCGGTAAGTATCCATTTGCCGGCCGGGTTGTTGTTAAAGTGTTGTCTCCCGGCTTCCACGAAGGTTTCGTAGGTGCCCTGCAGAATCCCTTGTGAGCCTATGTAAATCCAGCTGCCGGCGGTCATCTGGCCGTACATCATCAAATCTTTCTTATCCAATTCGTTGAAGTGTTCCCAGTTCGACCAGGCGGGAACAAGGTTAGAATTGGCGATTAAAACGCGCGGTGCATCGGGGTGTGTTTTGAACACGCCAACCGGTTTGCCGGACTGGATACACAGGCTTTCGTCGTCATTGAG
>RCMY010005051.1_pt1 | contig 11254 bp, 13 predicted proteins | sample 2041341 | NCBI WGS metagenome assembly RCMY01 (sample SAMN09708234, study PRJNA481090) | Marine sediment metagenome, whole genome shotgun sequencing project.
GGGAGAAATCCATCGCTAGTGCCGAGGCTTGGGCCCTCATTTCCCACATTCGACGCGTCACGCGCCATCTCGCAAGTATCTGAAAATGTTCGGTTAGTATTGAATCGGACTCTTAGTTCAACTTAGTCCGCAGAACTGATCCATCAGGTGCCTTGTGCGGTTTGTTGTTTTTAAGAGCGAAAACAAAGCTGATAATTTCGGCCACGATCTCCCAATGCTCAACAGGCACCACCTGATCAATCTCGACTATGTCGTACAACAACCGGGCAAGTGGCTTGTTTTCAACGATAGGAATGTCATGCTCAAACGCAATTTCGCGGATGCGCAGGGCGACTAAATCTGCTCCTTTGGCAATACAAATCGGTGCCATATCAGCCACAGGGTCATATTTCAGAGCTACAGAATAATGCGTAGGGTTCGTTAGAATGACGTCGGCGATCGGGACCACGGCGATGGTTCGCTGCTGTGACAGCTCGCGCCGTCGCTGCGCACGTTTGCTGCGGATCTCTGGTGAGCCTTCACTTTCTTTGACTTCATCGCGTATATCTTTCAGGCTCATTCGTTGTTTCCGACGCCAGTCAAACCGGCGCCACAGAATATCGGCAATTGCAATCGGGACTAACAATAACGCCGCAGACAACAATAGCTTTTGGGAGACTGCCCCAAGATAGCCGGGCAAATATTCAGGCAGGAACCCTGACATCATCCAGATTTGCCGGACCGCTTGATATGTAAACCAGATTGCAAGTGCTCCAATTGCGAACACCTTAATGATACTCTTGAGGAACTCGACTATTGAGTTGGCCGAAAACAAACGTTTTAGCCCTTCGGCAGGGGACAACTTTGACAGCTTGGGACGGATACGCTCAAGGGACACCACCGTTTCACCCTGAATGACAGCACCAATTGCGCCACCCGCAACAAGAACACCAAATATAGGTGCAATCGCGATAGCGACACTCATTGAAAAGTCACTCATGATCTGACCCAGTCGCGCAACGCCGGGTGCTCCCGTGGCCAGGGTCAGACTCGAAGAATGTTCGATCAGCGAGAAAAGCGCATTCATTATTTTAGGTGTCTGGAGTGGCAGGACAAACGCTATGATTCCTAACAGGGCGATCACCACTACCATGTTCCCGGTCTCTTTGGAGGAAGGAACATCACCTTTCTTGCGGGCGTCATTTAGCCGTTTTTCGGTTGGTTCTAACGCCTTTTCTGTACTATCGGTGTCATCAGACATGTCTATAACCTAAACCCATCCAACCATGCGCGGAATTGCGAGATAAAGAATTCAAGGATCGTAGGCATAGACACTGTAAGGATAAGCAGGCCCGCCCCAATTAGTAGGGAGGCTGCTACAAAAAACACAGGAAGCTGCGGCATCATCCGGTTGGCCAGACCCATGCCAAGGTTTAACACCACACCCATCACGAAAAATGGGGCCGCGATGGCGGTTCCTATATAAAGGCTTTGCCCAGCAGCTTTCAGGATTTGGTCAGTCATATCTGCCAACATAAACTCACCTGGGGGAAATAGAACATAGCTTGAGAGTAATGCCCGCAAGATCATGTGGTGGGTGTCGGTGATGAAGATCATCGCCACGGCACCGATCAGCATCAGCGTCGCCACCATTGTGGCCCCCTCAAATGATCCAAAAGACGGGCCAAAGGCATTCGCCAAACCTGAAACCTGTCCGGCTTGAAAGCCTGCGAACTGCAAAGCCGACAAAAGGATCCGAGCGGTCAACCCAAGCCAGAGACCAATCGTCACTTCGGCAGCCAACAACAACGCCATATCCAGCGGATCAGCGGGCATTGCAGCTTGGACCGGGATAACAGGCAGGAGGGCAGCGCACATCACCAATGCAAAGGACAACCGTGCACGGGTCGGGATCTGTACCTCACCAAACGCGGGCATAAAGATCAGGGCAGAACCGACACGCGCAAAAACTACAAGGTAAGAAAAGAACAGTGAAGAGACGAAGGTCTCAAGCGACATGGATCACTGCCCGACGGTGCCAACCGTGCGCAACGACGCTTTGCGGTGGACTTCATTGTGAGAAATTACTTGGGTCATCGGGCTGACACGTTCCAAAATGGACCGCACATAAGGCCGTGCCTGTGGTGTGACCAAAATGGCCGGCCATTCATCTGCAGAGGAGAACTTCTGAATCTCTTTGCGCATCAACAATACAAAGTCTTGCACCCGCGACGGTGACATCAAGAATGTTTCTTCGCCGTTTGTCATTGAAATGGCGCTGATTAACTCACTTTCCCATTTACCGGCCAGATTGATGACCGGGATGTAGCCCTGTGCATCCACAAGTGAGTGGCAAATCTGTTTGGACAACTTGCCTCGTGCGTGTTCGATCACAGTGCGGATATTCTTGGTGTTGGCACTGGCTTCAGCCACGGCCTCGATGATCTTGGGAAGGTTACGGATAGAGACACGTTCGGCCAATAACGCTTGCAAAACATGCTGTAGTGTCACGGCGGGGCTGTTGTTAGGACTATCAGCCAACAGCTTTTGATAATCCTTCTCTTGTCCTTCGATCAGTTCTTGGGTAGCGGAGTAGGTCAGGATTTCAGGCATATGTTCCTTGATGACTTCGGTCAGATGGGTGGTGATCACACTTTCCGGGTCCACAACGGTCATGCCCAGCAGCTCAGCCTCGGATGCACGGGCCTCATCCACCCAAATGGCATCAAGGCCAAATGTTGGCTCTCGCGTGCGCTTACCTGGCAGATCGATTTCGGCCCCCGTGGGATTGATAACCATCATCATCATCGGGTCCACTTCACCGCGGGCGGCCTCAACCCCTTGTAAGGAAATCGAATAGGTGTTCGCAGGAAGATCGGTATCATCCTTGATCCGAACCAACGGCAGAATGAAACCAAAGTCTTTGATGAACAGGGAACGCAGACTTTTAACTTTGCCAGGCAAAGCCGCGTTCGTTGAGGTTATCATCGGCACCAGCGCTGTACCCAAATCCAACCGCACATCATCAACGCGCATTTCAACCATCGAATCTACAGCTGGGACATTCAACGCATCGATCTCTTCGAGGCTTTGTTTAGCCCTCGCATCATCATCCGCAGCATGTCCTTGCATGCTATAGCCAAACGCGGCTAAGCCAAACGACAGAGGTAAAAAGATTATAAGGGGAAAGCCTGGCAACCAACCAATGCAAAAGGTCAGCACCGCCGCCATATAAAGAGCTTTGGGGAAGTTGCTGAGTTGGCCTAACACCGCCACATTCGCCGCACCATGCGTTCCGCTTTTGGTCACGAGCAAACCTGCCGCTAGCGATACAATCAGCGCAGGAATCTGTGTGACCAGACCATCACCAATAGTCAGCACCGTATAGTTGCTCATCGCTTCGCCAACGCTCAAGTTGTGGCTCATCATGCCGATTAGAATACCGCCAAACACGTTAATCAACGTGATGATCAAGCCAGCAACCGCGTCGCCGCGCACAAACTTTGACGCGCCATCCATCGCACCAAAAAACGAGCTTTCTTCTTCAACCGTCTTGCGGCGGTGCTTGGCCTCATCTTCGTTGATCGCGCCTGCAGCCAGATCAGCGTCAATTGCCATCTGCTTGCCCGGCATCGCATCCAAGGAGAACCGCGCCGCAACTTCTGCAATCCGGGTCGATCCTTTGGTGATAACGATAAAGTTGATGATCACCAGAATGGTAAACACGATAATACCGATCACAAAATCGCCGCCTACGATGAAACGCGCGAACCCTTCGATCACATTGCCCGCCGCACCTTGACCTTCGTGTCCTTTGCTCAGGATCAACCGGGTAGAGGACACGTTTAGCGCCAGTCTCAACATGGTCACAACCAGCAAAAGTGTTGGGAACGAGTTGAACTCAAGCGGTGTACCAATCCACAGAGCTACCATTAGGATAAGGATGGAAAGCGACAGAGATATCGCTAGCCCCAAGTCCAGAAAAAATGGTGGCAGAGGAACGAACAACATCCCCAGAATAAGCACAACACCAATCGCAAATCCGATATCGCGGTTGTTATGGCCAAATTTCAAAAGGCCGGTAACCATGAATTGGTTGGGGTTAGTGTCTGGCAAGGCCATATCAGTCAGCCTCTGCATAATTAGGCAATACGGCCCTCAGCGGAGAGGACGAATAGATCGACATCACTTTACGTGCGCCAACAGTATTTGTTCCAGTCATATCTGAGGTCCAGTTGATTGCCGGGCTGTGCCAAGAGGTTGCCGTGACTTGTACGAGCGGGGTTTTGTTGCCCGGTGCCACTTTGGCGAAGTTGCCCAGATGGTCATTGGCCAGCTTTTGGCTCTGCACCAATTTGTTCAAATAGATGGCTTTGTAGGTCTCGGTGGAGGAATGATAGCGCCCTGCCGCCTGCCACCAGTCACGAGTTTCCCCATAAAGGTTGAGCAAAAAGCGAGCCGCGTAATCAACGTTTGCCTTCGGATCAGTTGCTTCTTCAAGTGATGCAAATTGACGGGCATGCCATTTCTGATTGACCTGCATACAGCCCACGTCGATCGACTGCGTACCTGCTGCCTGAGTTCCTCGCACCCATGCTTCTAGAGCCTTCTTGCTATTGAGAAAGACGCCCTTACCCCGAGCATTCGCAGTCCAAGGCCAGACGGCCAGCTTCCCATCTATGCGACGCCCAGCTTCTTGGATACCGATCGCGAGTAAAATATTATCGGGAATATTGTAGCGATCCTGTGCCTTTAAAATGGCCTCCAAACAAACCCCCGCATTCGCGGGCGTTTTGGTGTCCGGTTCAGTCCGTTCTACGGTTTTGAGGCTATAAAATCCGCGCCAGCTTGCCTGCTCTTCGGGGCTAGCCGTTCCGCCCCAAATCGCAAAGACCAAAACAGCACAAGGCACTCGGCCCCAGCCCACCCTAAACGCCGCCACTGATGATCAAATCAAACACGCGATCCGTCAATTGCGACAGGGTTGCAAAGATAAAGGGCAAGGATATCGCGATCGTAATAAAGATAGCTGCTATTTTGGGCACAAAAGTAAGAGTCATTTCTTGAATCTGGGTCAGCGCTTGGAAAAATGCGATCATCAAGCCAACAGCTAACGCCACCACCAGAACAGGCGCAGACGAAAGCAAGGTGGCAGTAAGTGTTTGGCGGATGATATCGTAGGCGGTGACTGGTTCCACGAACAGGCCCTTATATTTGTCGCGACGACCAATCGTCAGATCGGCATTCGCATGATGTCTTGATAGGCTTCAACTAGCTTGTCGCGCAGGGCGACTGAAACCTGAACCGTGCTTTCCATCGCCATCGTCGCCTCGACCACCTGTTGCAGACCAGCCTGACCTTTGAGACCTGCGATGGCCATCTGATCGCCAGTGCGGACAGTATCAACAGCTTGCGCAGCGGCGTTACTGACCATCGTGGAAAAATCAGACGCCGCTGGATTTGCGCCGGCTGTCTTTGACTTTGTCTCGGCAGCCTTGGAATAGGCAGCCTGGACATAAGAGGACCGGACGGCAGCGAAATCAGACACCTAATACCTCCTACTTCAGCAAATCAACGAGCTGGCGACGCATGTCGCGAGCGTTTTCCATCATTGATAAGTTGGCCTCATAGCTACGAGAGGCTTCACGCATATTACTCATTTCAATCAGTGGGTTAACATTGGGTAATTTGATATACCCATTCTCATCAGCTGCCGGATGTGAGGGATCAAAACGGAGCTCAAAGGCGCTGGAGTCCCGCTCAATATCGCCTGATTGAACAATCGCGGCACCTGTGCGGCTGTCAGTAGAAGATCGAAACGACATGGTCTTGCGTTGGTAGGGATCACCGCCGGGCGTCTGCGCCGTAGAGCTTGAGTTCGCCACGTTTTCAGAAACGACGCGCAAGCGATCAGTTTGGGCGCGCATTCCGCTTGCGGCGGTAGTCGATATACTACTGAGAGGGTCCATATGGTTTTCTCCTTACACTTATCCGCGGCCGGCGACGGCATAGAGCATCTCGTGTGCTTTGCGATAGAGGTTTGCAGCGATTTTGAACTGTCCAGAATTGGAGTTCGCTTCAATCATCTGCTCTTCTAGCACGATGTTGTTGCCTGACATGTCCTCGCCCCAGCTCACATCGGCCTCCATCACAACAGCCTCTAGCAACATACCATTAGCGCTAATTCCGTTAAGATAGCTGGCGAAACTTTCCACATCTTTGGCACGAGCCCCGTTCACATCTGCGTTTGCAATGTTTTCAGAAACCACTTTTTGGCGGTTCGCAAGCCACTGCAGCCGCTTTGGTGCCAGATCAAAGAGCGATGTTGATTCAACATTCATTGTAGACTCACTTTCTATCCTTGTAGTATATCAAGTATAGAAAGATTAGGAAAGATTTAAATCCAATGCAAACCTTCTCAAAAATGCAGAACGCAATCTATTCATCGTCAAGTTCCCGGATTGTTGGCAGCACGAAAGCGATCGTTGGACTAACTCTGACTGTGGGTGGATTGGAGGCTGTCGCAGGCATCGGCAGCCGCTGTCGGGTGTTTGGTCGAAAGGGCATTACTGACGGTGAAGTTGTCGGTGCTCAGGGATCAGATTTGTGTGTTTTGCCCTTTGGCGGGTGGGACGGCGTGGCAGTTGGCGATCCTGTCGAGCTGATCGAACTGGACGATTTGATCTATCCTGATGAAAGCTGGATCGGCACAGTGGTCGATGCTTTGGGGCGGCCTCTGTCGCAATATGATCGTGCCCCACGGCCTCGAAAGAAATCCTCGACCAAAGCGCAGCCGCCTGGCGCCTTTGAACGCAAGCAGGTGGGGGAAAAGCTTGAGACGCAGATTAAATGCGTGGATGTGTTTGCGCCCATTTGCCGTGGCCAACGCATGGGCGTCTTTGCTGGATCAGGTGTCGGCAAATCAACATTGATGGCAATGTTGGCCCGAAATGCAGATGCGGATGTGATAGTAATTGGGCTGATTGGCGAACGAGGCCGCGAGGTTCAACAGTTTATTCGTGAAGATTTGGGCACCGAAGGCATGGCCCGTGCTGTCGTTGTCGTATCCACCGGCGACGAGGCGCCGCTCTTGCGCAAGCAGGCGGCCCTGACAACTACAGCAATTGCAGAGCACTTCAAATCAAAAGGCAAACAGGTGTTGTTGCTGTTGGATAGCGTGACCCGCTTTGCCATGGCGCAACGTGAAATTGGGCTCGCCCGTGGTGAACCGCCAACCTTGCGGGGCTATCCGCCATCAGTCTTTAGCGAACTCCCACATCTGCTTGAACGCACCGGGCCGGGGCGCGAGGGTGAGGGCGACATCACAGCCTTATATACAGTGTTGGTAGACGGCGATGATATGAATGAACCCATCGCCGACGCTGTGCGCGGTATCGTAGATGGTCATCTGGTGCTGGACAGGCGTATAGCGGAACAGGGTCGATTTCCCGCCATTGATTTACAAAAGTCACTATCTCGGATGTTGCCGGGTTGTCATTCTCTGGAGGAGTTCGAGATTACCAAAGCTGCACGCAAGGCATTAGGGCGCTATGCGGACATGGAAGATTTAATCCGTCTGGGCGCATACAAACCCGGCTCTGATGCTTATACTGACCAAGCGGTCCTCCTATTTCAAGCGGCCAGCCCCTTTTTATCACAGCAACGCAATGAATGCAGTCCTGCAAGCCAAAGCTTTGCGGAAATGTACCGAATGATCCTTGAGGCGGGTATCGAAGATCCCTTGGGCGCATTCTTTAAAGATGCCGAGCAACAGAACGCCACTTCGGAGGCGATGGCTGCTCAATAAAAAACCGACCTTCCGGTGTGGAAGATCGGTCTGATTCTTGGAGGGAATCAAGAGGGTGCCCCGCCCGAAGTGATATGGGAATCCATATCGCCTGCTTATCGGATGAGGCTTTTGATATCTATCTCAAGTTAGTTTGATTTAACGGAACAAGCTCAAGATATTCTGTGGCGACTGGTTCGCAATCGACAAAGACTGTGTGGCCAACTGCTGTTGTACCTGGAACGCCTGCAAACGCGCGGCTTCTTCTTCCATGTCTGCATCCACCATCGAGCTGATGCCGCCATCCAGTGTGTCTGTCAGGCTTTCAAGAAACTGCATCTGACCATCAAGGGTATTTTCAGTCACACCCAGAGAAGTCGCAGCAGTAATTGAAGCGGATAGTTCGGCTTCTGCAATGATTAGTTTGGCTTCCATTGTTGTGCCGGTGTCGGTCACATCAACTGCAGCAAGTGCAGTTTGGATTGCCTGAAGGTCGACTGTGTCAAACGAGATCGAAGTTGTCGCGAATGTACCGCCTGCGCGGGAAACACCCGTCACAACCGAGACTGACGTAGAAGGGACACCAACAAGGTCGTCTCCGTTAAAGGTAGCCTGATCAATCGCGGATTGCATGTTTGCAGCCAGCGCATCAAGTTCGAGCTGTACGTCAGCTTTGTCGATGCCGTTGCTCTGCGCAAATGCGATACGTTCAACCATCTGTTCGGCCAAATCACTAACAGTCTCAGCGCCAAGTCGGGCGGTTGCGACAGAGTTTTTCGTGGCTGTCATGCCTTCGTTGATTGCTTTGAACATGCCGCTATCGCCCTTCATCGTTTCCGATATGGCGAAGTAAGCGGCGTTGTCTTTACCTGAACTAACCTGCAAACCGGAGGAAACACGGTCTTGCGTTTGATTTAGGCCACGGTTGACCTCATTGAGGGTGGCGAGTGCCACCATTGCGGAGCTATTGGTGAGAATGGACGACATTTAATGTTCTCCTTAGTTCTCTAGTATTTTCAGTCTTCTGACTGAGGCGAGCTTTACGCCAATAAGAATCATTTAACGTCTGAGATTAAAGCGCGGTTAACGATTAGGTTTTTTGGCAACTCGCTTGTCAAAATTCGCGGTCTATCCGCATTTTGCCGCCCGTTTTGCTGCTCAACTTTTGACCAGACTTGCCGTATACGTCACCCAACCCATTGCGATCTCTTATTTTATTAACTTCACGTAGAATCGTTCGGGCTGCAACCGCCATGCGTGATAACATTGCCCCATCTTCTTCAATATTTTTTTTAAGATCGGCAAGGTGCTCTCTAATCTTTAGTTTTCGGGCAATGTCGTGGTTCAAAAAGGGCTCAACTAGCGGCGTATGCAACTCAAGCCACTTCAGGACTTTTGACTTTTCGTCGTAGACATTGCTGATAACTTCGAGCTCGCCATTATTGATTGCAGTGATTTCCTTTCGCAGAATCGTGACTGTTTCCTGGATTTTCCCTACATAAGCATCAAGGTTCGCTTCATCCTCTTTTGTCAGGGCAATAAGCGCATCTGAATTTGCGGCTGTCTCTGGCCGTTTGCCAAAGCGGAATTTTTTTCGTGGTGTCATCCATCTGATCTTTCAACAGAGGTTTCTGGCTTAGAGCCGTGAGCGTAGGCGTTCATCATCTGCTCAACGCTACCTGACAGACCCAGACCGCCTTGCTCCACTAAGTGTTTGGCGACTGCTTCTGACATGAACGAGCGCCACATTTCGGCCTGGTCTTCTCCACCAAAAGCCGTATCGCCTGCTGTCTTCATCATCTGATCCACAAATTGTGTCAGAAATACTGCTTCAAAGTCATCGGCTTTCTGCGCGGACCTGGCTTGATCCATCACTGCTTTGGCCGTCAACGGCTGGGCCCCCTGCTCCAATAGTCTAGTCAGATCGCTCATCAGATAATCTCCAAATCAGCATGCAGGGCGCCGGCTGCTTTGATCGCCTGAAGGATCGCAATGGTTTGGCGCGCCCCAACGCCAATGGCGTTCAACCCGTCCACCAGTTCTTGCAGGCTTACATCGCCACGCAGGATGGTGAAACTACCATCCTTCTCTTCGATTTCAATTTCTGTTTCGGGTACGATAATGGTTGAGCCGCCAATCTCGATTGGGGCACCTGTAATGATAGCTGTGCCGCCACCAAAACTTACCGGTCCCGGCTGACTTACTGAATAATTTTCTTGTACACGGACCGTCAATCCGCCCTGACTGATGGCGACCTGCGCGATGCGCACATCTGCGCCCATGACGATAGTGCCGGATTTTTCGTCCACCACGACCCTTGCGATCGCATCAGGGATCAAGGTCAAATTCTCGATGGCCATGATGGTTTGTGCAACATTCCTCTTGCCGTTAACCCAGACTTCTACAGTGCCTGAATCTAACACCTCTACTGAGTGAGAGCCTAACACCTCTGCAATTGCATCGCGCATGCGGGCGGCAGTGGTAAAATCAGGGTTCCGCAGGGCGATACGGATACTGTTCAACTGGAACAAATTAAAATCAATTTCGCGTTCAACAATGGCACCATTTTCGATCTTGGCGATAGTTGGCACACCCTCGACGACGCTGGCCGCATTCCCTTCTACCCGAAAGCCAGACGCTGCAACGGCTCCCTGCGCAACTGCATATACGGCACCATCGGCTCCTGTCAGTGGCGTTACCAACAGTGTCCCACCCCGCAGACTGGTTGCATCCCCCAAAGAGGACACAGTTATATCAATGGGAGATCCACGACGGGCAAAAGAAGGCAGCTTTGCCGTCACCATCACCGCCGCGGTATTCTTGGTCTTGAGGGCTGTTCCATCTAGGTTCGCCACACCCAGGCGCTCAAGCATGCCTCGAATGGATTCACGTGTGAATGGGCTAGAGCTTAACTTGTCGCCAGAGCCCAAGAGACCTACCACCAGCCCATAGCCGATCAGGTGGTTTTCACGCACACCTTCAAAGTTTGCTATATCCTTAATCCGCACATCTGCATCAGCAATCGTCGAGGCAAGTACAATGGTACTTACCAAGACGGCCCGCCAAAGATTTCTGATGAAAGTCCGCATCCGTTAAATCCCAAGCCCGTTGAGCAAGCATTAATAATTTCGTTATTTTTACCATCACTGGTAATTTGAGTTGCTTTCCCAGTAGAAAGATCCTTAACAAAAATATTGTTTTCGAACACATAAGCTACTTTAGAAGCATCAGGAGAAAATGTTGGTTCCTGAACTTTATCTTCACTTAACTTCTTTAATTCTTTAGATTTTACATCGTAGATATAAAAAACACCTTGAGAAGAATGACGGTAGATCTGGTCTACCTCTGTAGCCAATAAAACCATTTTCTCGTCTTTACTAAGCTCATAAGAATGAAAACCAGAAAGTTCAGATAGATCTGAACTGTTTACAAGACTTCCTTTTTGCTCTCCAGACACATAATTGTAAATATCTATGCTGGAAGATCCGG
>RCMY010005052.1_pt1 | contig 11253 bp, 5 predicted proteins | sample 2041341 | NCBI WGS metagenome assembly RCMY01 (sample SAMN09708234, study PRJNA481090) | Marine sediment metagenome, whole genome shotgun sequencing project.
GGGCCCCCGGCCCCCCCCCCCCCCCCCCCCCCCCCCCCCCCCCGACGCAGTCGACGGGACCGATCCTCAACGGGAAGGGCGTCAGCGACACCCAGGTCCGGATCGGCTTCACCGACCTCATCGGCCAGCAGGACGCGGCGGCCCAGCTCGGGATCTCGGCCGCGTTCCCGGACCCCGGCAACACGAAGGCCCAGCTCCAGGCCGTGGTCAACTGGGCCAACGCGAACGGCGGCATCGCCGGACGCGAGCTCGTCCCGATCGTCAAGGAGATCAAGCTCATCGAGTCGTCCGACCAGGGAGAGGAGCAGATCTGCACCTCGTTCCGTGAGGATCAGAACAAGGACGTCTTCGCCGCCGTGCTGATCGGGACGATCCGCGAGCAGATGCGCCAGTGCCTCGCCGAGGGCGGCGTCATCACGATCGACAACTCCGCCTACCCGATGACCGGCTACCTGTACGACTCCACCGTCATCGACGGCATCCCGTACATGTGGTCGCCGTCCTATCCGACGCTGAACGACGTCGGTGAGGTCCTCGCCGACCACCTCAAGGCGATGAACTACTTCGACTACGGCATCAGCCCGGTCGACCCGTGCGTCGAGGCTGTCGGCTGCCGGCTCGGCATCGTCATGTACGACTTCCCGAACTACAACCGGCTCCTCGAGAACGAGTACCTCCCGCGGTTCGAGGCGATCGGTCACCCGATTGTCAGCGTCCAGAAGATCGACTCGCGTGACGCCGGAAGCATCGAGGCCGGCCTCACCAACGCCGTCGTCGGACTGCAGCGTGACGGTGTCTCCCGCGTGATGTTCATGGGCGGCGCTCCGCTGGGTGTCTTCTTCATGATCAACGCCGCGAACTCCGGCTACCGGCCCGTGTACGGCGTCTCCACCTTCGACCAGCCGCGCTTCGCGACCGACAACACCGAGCCCGCCCCCGACCAGGCCCACGGCATGCGGGGCATCGGCTTCGCGCCGACGATGGACGTCCACGACGAGCACTGGAGCCGCGACAAGGCGATGGAGCGGCTCTGCCTGCAGATCATGGCCGACGCCGGCATCACCTTCACCGACCGGGCGAACGCTCGCATCGCGATGGCGTACTGCCAGTCCGTCGTCATGATCAAGCACGTCGCCGACAAGACCGGACCGAACCTCACCGCCAGGACGTGGACGGACGGTGCTGCCAACCTCGGCAGCAACTTCCAGACCATCGACGGGTTCCGATCGTTCTTCTCCACGAAGCACCGCGCGGGCAGCCAGACGTTCCGACGCTTCGCGGTCGACCCGGCCTGCTACTGCACCAAGTACGTCTCGGCGAACAACACCTACGACTTCCGTCGCTTCAGCCGATGACGGCCATGACGGCCGCGGACACGGAGTCCACGACCCCCGTGGTCGACCGGGAGGGGATGCGCGTCGCCGGACGGGCAGCGCTCGGCGTCGACCTGGCGTGGGAGCCGGAGCTCGACGATCTCCGCGCTGACCGTTCGCCACCGCGGTTCGTCCTGCCGCAGGTCTGCGCGCTCGCGCTGACCACAGGGCTTCCGCTCGGCGTGCTCGCGCTCATCGGGCTGCCGATCGCAGCAGGGATCGGTGCGGGGGCGGGCCTCGTCTCGTCGATGGCTGCGATGCTCGGCATCGGAGGCGGCATCGGCGCCGCCATGGCTCCCGGGGTCGCTCGTCGCCTCGACGAGCACGGCACCGGGCACGGTCGGGTGGCCGTCATCGGCACGCTGCTCGTCGCTGCCGGCCTCACGCTCGTCGGGCTGGTCAGTCCGATCGGCGGCATGACGGTCGCCGGCATCGGCACGGGCCTCAACCTGGTGGGCCGCACGGTCATGCTCTCGCGCGGTCGCACGCGGGAGAGCGGCATGCGCGACCTCGCCCGCGACCGCGCCGCGACGCAGGTCGGCGTCCTCCTCGCCGCGCTCGTCATCGCCGCGGTCACGTCCGCGAGCGACGGTCTGATCTGGGTCATGCTCGTCGTCCTCGCCGTCGGCACCCTGCTCATCGCGGTGAACTCCAAGGAGATCCGTCGGCAGAGCGTCCGTGACGGCGACGTCGTCCGGCTGCGCGACCTCGTCGACCCGTCCCTCGGCGACGACGCCGAGACCGTCGCCGAGCCGTTCCGCCGCGTGATGTCCAGCCAGGCGCTCCGCACCTTCAGCCCGGCCCTGCTCGCCATCGGTACGGCCGTCGGCACGCTGCACGTCCACCTCGTGCGTTTCTTCACGGCCGACGTCGGCCTGGGCCTCTGGTCCCGTGGCGCGGTCTACGCAGCGGTGGCGCTCGCCACCGCCGGCGCCGTGCTCTTCGCGGCTCGCGGCGATCACCGCCGGTTCCGTGACGATCCCTCGCGCATCGTCACGTCTGCCCGCGCAGCCCTGATCGCCTCGGGAATCCTCCTCGTTGCCGCGGCCAACGTCGACCTCCCGGGGCGCGTCGCGCTCGCGATGGTCGGCTTCGCGCTCGTGGCCGTCGCTGCAACCCAGATCGACGCGCTCGTGCTCGTCGTCGTCCGCCCGGCACTTCGCGGCCACGCGATCGCGATCTCCGCGATCGTCGTGCTCGGTGGCGGCATCGGCATCGGCAGCCTGCTGCTCGCCGCCGTCGCACGTCGCGGCTCCCCCGGCGCCGTCCTCGCCACGACCGGCGTCGCGCTCCTGCTCTCCGCGACGACCATCCGCAAGAGCAAGCCGCTCGTTGCGACGGACGTCGACGGCGTCGTCGACGACGAGATCGAGGCGAGCGAGGCCGTCGTCAGGTTCAAGACCGGCGTCCACGCGCCGCTGCTCTCCTGCTCCGGCATCAACTTCGCCTACGGCCAGGTGCAGGTCCTCTTCGACGTCGACTTCAGCGTCGACGACGGCGAGATGGTCGGTCTGCTCGGCACGAACGGCGCCGGCAAGTCGACCCTGCTGCGCGTCATCTCCGGGCTCGGGACGCCCATGAACGGTGTCGTCCGGCACGAGGGCATCGACATCACCTACCTCGACCCGGCAGCCCGCGTCGACCTCGGCATCACCCAGGTCCCCGGCGGCAAGGCCGTGTTCGGAGCGCTGTCCGTCGTCGACAACCTCCGCGTCTACGGCTACTCGCTCGGTCGGGACAAGGCGGCCGTCGACCGCGGCATCGAGCAGTCGTTCGCCGCCTTCCCTCGGCTCGACGAGCGGCGCAACCAGCTCAGCCGCGTCCTCTCGGGCGGTGAACGGCAGATGCTGGCGCTGTCCAAAGCGCTCATCCTCCAGCCGCGGCTCCTGCTGATCGACGAGCTCTCGCTCGGGCTCGCGCCGATCATCGTCGGCCAGCTCATGACCATGCTGCGCAAGATCAACGAGCGCGGCACGGCGGTCGTGCTCGTCGAGCAGTCCGTCAACGTCGCCCTGTCGCTGGTGAACCACGCCTACTTCATGGAGAAGGGCGAGATCCGGTTCGACGGCGTTGCCTCCGAGCTGCGCGAGCGCCCCGACCTCCTGCGGTCGGTCTACCTGCAGGGCGCTGCGGAGGGACTGTCATGAGCGACCAGACCGAGACGCGCACACGCCGCTTCCTGCGGGGTCTGCTCAAGACGACCACGTTCCTCGCGGTGATCGCCGGGGTCGTCGGGGTGATGTACGTCCGCGGGTTCCAGGTGGACGTCGGCACGTCCGCGCTCGGCCTGATGACCGGCACCGTCTACGGCTTGCTCGCCATCGGCCTCGTGCTGGTCCATCGTTCGAGCCGCTTCATCAACTTCGCGCACGGCGACATCGGCTTCCTCGGTGCCGTTGCGCTGCTCACCCTGACCGACGCCGGCTGGCCGTACTGGCTCGCCTTCGTCCTCGGCGTCTGCGTGTCGGCCGCCGTCGGCGCCGCGACGGAGGTCGTCGTCGTCCGACGGCTGAAGGGCGCCCCGCGGCTCATGAGCATGGCAGCGACCCTGTTGCTCAGCCGATTCCTGCTCGGCATCGGGCTCGCCATCAACAGCAAGTCGTTCAGCGGCTACCTCTACCCGCAGCCCGCCGGCTTCAGCGAGTGGCGGGTCGGCGTGGTCACCGCCAAGCCGAGCCAGATCGCCATGCTCGTCCTGACACCGATCCTCGTCACCGCGCTGGTGGTCTTCCTGCGCCGTGGGCGCGCGGGCCTCGCCATCCACGCCGCCGCCGAGAACCCGGAGGCGGCCGCGATGGCCGGGATCCTCCCCGCTCGTGCCGCGACCATGTCCTGGGCGATCGCCGGCGGACTTGCCAGCGTCACCGCCATGCTCTGGCTGCCGACGAAGCTGCTCGCGCTCGGCCAGTTCGGGCCCAGCCTGCTCGTCCGCGGACTCGCCGCCGCGGTGGTGGCGCGCATGACCTCTCTGCCCATCGCCTTCGCCGCCGGCATCGGCCTCGGTGTCCTCGAGTCCGTCATCACCACCAACTCCACCGGCGGTGAGGTCGAGCTCTGGATGTTCGGCGTCATCCTCCTCGCGCTGCTCACGCAGAAGAAGCGCAACAGCCGCGACGAGGACGGCGGCAGCTGGACGAGCGTGCTCGCCTGGCCGCCGCTGCCGGCGTCCATCGCGAGGCTCCCGATCGTGCGGCTCACGCCATACGCGCTCACTGGCCTGGCGGCCGGCGGTGCCTACTCCCTGATCCCGCTGCTGACCTCGAGCGCGTCCGCGAGCCTGCAGGCCTCGATGGGCTTCATGATCGTCGGGCTGTCGATCGGGCTCGTGACCGGCATGGCCGGCCAGCTGTCGCTCGGGCAGTTCGCGATCGCCGCGGCCGGCGCGGTGGCGATGGTCCGCGTCGCCGACCTCACGGACAACACCTTCCTCGGCCTCGCCGCAGCAGGTGCGGTCGGCGGGCTCGTGTCGATCCTCGTCGGGCTCCCGGCCCTGCGCCTTCGTGGGCTCCTGCTCGCCGTGGCGACGCTCTCCTTCGCCCTCGCGGCGCAGTCCTGGTTCCTGCCACAGACCTGGGCGGTCGGCGGCGGCTACTCCGTCCCGGACCCCGTCGTCTTCGGCAACGTCCTCGAGACGAAGCTGCAGTCCTACCCGTTCGCGATCGCCATCACCGTCGTGATGCTGCTGTTCACCCGCAACATCCGGCGGAGCGCGTTCGGTCGCACGCTGGTCGCGCTGCGCGACAACGAGGACGCCGCTCGCGCGTTCACCATCCACGCCACACGACGCAAGATCGAGGCGTACGGCATCGCGGGCATCATCGCCGGCGTCGGTGGCGGCGTCTACTCGATGTCGCTGCAGGGCCTGACCTCCGGCGCGTTCCCCGTCACCTTCTCGATCGACATCGTCGCCGCGACGGTCATCGGAGGCATCGCGGTCCTCGCCGGGCCGATCATCGGCACGCTGTTCCTCGTGACGATCCCGCTGTTCTTCTCCTTGGACCAGGCGTCGATGGCGCTGCACCTCTTCCTCGCGCTCATGGTCATCCTGCTGATGCCCAACGGACTCACCTCGATGCTCCGCGGCGTCCGCGAGCGGGCCATCCGCGCCTTCGCACGCGTGCACCGCATCGACCTCGACGTCGAGGAGTCCGAGGCCTCCCCCTCCGCCGTCCGGCTGACGCCGCGCGCCGAGGCCCCGACGGGGATCAGCGACGAGATCGTCCTGTCAGCGCGCGACCTCGCGAAGTCCTATGGCGGCGTCGTCGCCGTGGCTGGCGTCTCGTTCGACCTTCGTCGTGGGGAGACCCTCGGCCTCATCGGACCGAACGGGGCCGGCAAGACCACGCTCTTCGAGCTGCTCGCCGGGTTCACGCGCCCGGATCAGGGCAAGGTGATCTTCGCGGACCGGGACGTGACCCGCTGGGGACCGGAACGGCGCGCCGAGCTCGGGCTGGTGCGGTCATTCCAGGAGGCTTCGCTCTTCCCGACGATGACGCTCGCCGAGACGGTCCGGGTCGCACACGAGCGCGTGCTCCCCAGCAGCATGCTGCGGGCGATGATCGGGATCGATCGCAACGAGCGGCGCCGCATCGAACGATCACGCGAGCTGCTCGCGCTCATGGGCCTGGACCACTTCCGCGACCGGCAGATCGCCGAGCTCTCCACGGGCACCCGTCGCATGGCGGAGCTCGCATGCCTGCTCGCCCTGGAGCCGCGCATCCTGCTCCTCGACGAGCCGGCCGCCGGCGTCGCCCAGAGCGAGACCGAGCAGCTCGGAACGCTCCTGGACGCCGTCAAGAAGCACCTCGACACCACCCTCATCATCATCGAGCACGACATCCCGCTGATCCGCGACGTCTCCGACCGAGTCCTCGCGATGGACGCAGGCAGCGTGCTCGCGATCGGTGACGCCGACGAGGTGCTGGAGTCCAGCGCCGTCGCCGACGCCTTCCTCGGCGGCAGCCTCGAGGCGATCAACCGCTCGGGCGCGATCGCCGCGCCGGACCTGACCAAGGTCTGAACCGCAAGCCCACCAGCACCATCCAGCAGCCCTCAAGGAAGAACCGCCATGCTGAAGAACCTCTGGTACGCGATCGAGTGGTCGAACAAGGTCACGACCGAGCCGGTCCAGGCCAAGGTCCTCGGACAGGACCTCGCGCTCTACCGCGACGACACCGGCACGGTGGTCGCGGTCAGCGACCTCTGCGTGCACCGCGGTGCTGCGCTCTCGGGCGGCTGGGTTCAGGACGGCTGCATCGTCTGCCCGTACCACGCGTGGCGCTACAACGCGCAAGGCGAGTGCGTCCGCATCCCGGCGGCCGGCGACAACGCGACGATCCCGAAGAAGGCCCGCGTCGACGCCTACCCGACGCACGAGAAGTACGGCTGGATCTGGGTCTTCATGGGCGACCTCGCCGAAGACGAGCGACCGCCGATCCCGGACCTCGGTCCCGAGTTCGACGACGACAAGTGGGTGCAGGTCACCGGCGAGTGGATGTGGGACGCCAACTACGAGCGCGTCGTCGAGAACGGCGTCGACGCGACCCACGTGAACTGGGTCCACAGCTTCAACGACCCGGAGGACGCGCTCCTCGAGGGCTACACCGTCGAGTCCGACGAGTGGCACGGCAAGGGCACGTTCAACATGCGGCCGGCTGCGACCGCCGGTCTGGTGAAGCGTCTGCTCGGCCGTCCCGTCGACGAGAACGCCGAGCGCCCCCACGTCATCGTGTCGACCGCGTGGTGGATGCCGAGCCTGATCAAGATCCACATCCAGCTGCCCATCGGCACGCTCATCATCTACGACACGAACATCCCGATCGACGAGAACACGACCAAGACGTTGTGGATCGGTTTCCGGGACTTCTTCACCCAGAAGATCTTCGACCGCGACACCAAGCGTCGCGTGCTGAAGACCTTCGCCGAGGACACCGCGATCGTCGAGAGCCAGCGCCCCGAGCTGCTGCCGATCGACTTCGCCGGCGAGCTGCACCACAAGACCGACGCGCTCAGCGTCTCCTACCGCAAGCGACGTCACGAGCTGATCGACATGGGCTGGGGCATCGACACGCACCGGATCGAGGCGATGGGCAGCAAGTCCAAGACGGTCATCCCCTCCCCTGCGCGCAAGGCCAACCCCGAGCTCGCACATGCCTGGGTTCTCAAGGAGGTCCCGGTGATCGGTGACATGGGCGCGGACCACGGCGAGGCCGAGTTCCTCCAGGACGAGCAGGTCTGATGGCGCTCGATGCGATGGAGCTCGCGCTCGGCTCCGCCCAGGTCCATCGCGACGTCGCGACCCTGGGGCGGATGTCGAGCGACCTCCATCACGACGGCACCGTCGGGAGGGTCGTGCGCCCGCGGACGATCGAGGAGCTCCAGACGGTGCTGCGCATCGCGGCCGAAGAAGGTCGCGCGGTCGTGCCGAGGGGCGGCGGCGTCTCCTACACCGCCGGCTACGTCATCGATGACGCCCGCGCGGTGATGGTCGACACCCAGGGCCTCGACCGCATCGTCGAGGTCAACGTCGACGACGGCTACGTGACGGTTGAGTCCGGGGTCACGTGGCAGGCCTTGCGCTCGGCGCTGCGTCCCCTCGGGGTCCGTACGCCGTTCGAGGGACCGTTCTCCGGCGCCCACGCGACCGTCGGTGGGACGCTCTCGCAGAACGCCGTCGTCTGGGGCGCCGCGGAGCACGGCGGCTCCGCCGACACCGTCCTTGCGGTCTGCGTCGCGCTCGCGGACGGGAGCTTGCTGCGCACGGGAACATCCGGAGGGACGCTCGCGGACGGCGACCGGATCCCACCCTTCCTGCGCGGACACGGCCCCGACCTGACCGGGCTGTTCCTCGGCGACTGCGGGGCGTTCGGCATCAAGGCGACCATCACGCTGCCGCTCATCGCCGCGCCCGCCGTCGAGATCGGCTGCTGCGCGACGTTCACGACCGACGACGACCTCATGCTCGCCGTCGACGCCGTCGCGGCCAGCGGCCTCGCGTCCACGATCGTCGCCACCGATGCCGCCATGGCGCGCCAGCGACTCGAGCGGATGTCGCGTGAACGCGGCGACGCCACGTCGGTCGCGGATCCCGGCCACACGCTGCACATCGTCGTGGACGGCAACGACGCCGAGGTCGCACGGAGCCGCGCGGACACCGTCACGGCCATCGTGCGCGCACACCGCGGAGCGCAAGGCGACGTCTCCGTCACCAACAGCCTGATCGAGCATCGGTTCCTGACGATGACGAGCTCCGTCGGTCCGTCCGGCGAACGCTGGGCGCCGTTGCACGGGATGTTCCGGCGTTCTGACGCCCGGCGGGTCTGGGCGGAGATGCGGGCCCTCGAGGCGGAGCTCGCCGGCCCCATCGAGCGGTTCGGCATCGTCGCGGGCTACCTCGTCACGACCATCCGGACCCAGACCACCATCATCGAGCCGGCGCTGTACTGGCCCGGCTCCCGACGCCCCATCCACGACCTGATCCTCGACGACGAGGCCCGCGCATCCCTCCCCGGCACCGTCGACGACATCGAGGCGCTGGCGTTCGTCGCCCGATACCGGGTCCGTCTGCTGGAGATCTTCCGGCGTGCCGGCGCAGCACACCTGCAGGTCGGCCGGACCTACCCGTGGGCGACCAACCGCGACCCGGTGACGCTGGCGCTCGCGACCGCGATCAAGCAGGCGCTGGACCCGGAGGGCCGGATGAACCCCGGCGTGCTGGGGCTCTGAGCTTCACCGGGAGCTTCCGTCACGTCGGCTACGTCGTCGACGACCTCGACGCTGCGCTGGCACGGTTCACGGTGCTGCTCGACCTCACGCCGGCCGACGTCGAGCTGATCCCGCCAGCCGGGGTCGAGACCGAGACCCGCTTCGCCTTCTTCGAGGCTGGCGGCTGCGTCTTCGAGCTCATCCACCCGACGTCCGAGCGGTTCATCGCAGCGCTCCGCCCAGACGGAATCCGGATCGACCACGTCGCCTTCGCCGTGCCGGACCTCGACGCCGAGGTCGCGCGGCTCGGTGCGGCTGGGGTCTCTCCCGGTCACGTCACACCCGACGGACCGATCGCGATGCCCGCCCAGCGGATGTGCTACTTCGGCGACCGCGCCACGGACGGACTGCTGCTCGAGCTCATCGAGCCGAAGGACGCCAGCGCCCCGTCACGACGCACCTGACGTCCTGGCTCAGACCTCCGGAGGGGTCGCACGCGCGAAGGCCTCCCACGAGCTGAGGATCGGGCCCTCGTCCCAGTCCGTCGGGAGCTCGAGGTAGCTGCGACCAGAAGCGCGGCCATCGCGCGTCCAGCGCACCCAGCCGCTCAAGTGGCCGCGACAACAGGCCGTTCAGACGGCTACGCACCGATCCAGAGCTGGATGTACCCGTGTCTCAACTTCCCTTCCGCCGCTCCGTGGCTGCCGTGATGACGGCCGCGGCCATCGGCGCCCTCGCGGCGGCTCCGGCTTCCGCGAAGAAGCCCGCCACCCCGCCGGGTCAGAACCGCGTCACGAGCACTCAGCCCGTGGCCGAGGCCACCGAGGCGACCCTCGTCGAGCCGGCGCTCAGCTCCACCGTCCTGGAGGTGACCCACGACACCGGCGTCGCCCCCACGGTCAACGACTCGATCGTCGGGATGTCCGGCTCGCTCTACGAGGTCGCGCTCGCCATGGGCCTCGGCGGTGCTGAGGCCCCGACGGGCGCCGGCGTCGGCATCGCGATCATCGACACCGGGATCACCGATGTCGCAGCGCTGCGCAACTCCAACGTCACCATCGGTCCGGACTTCTCGTTCGACGGCCGCGACCCGGGCCTGAGAGGCCGCGACGGGCACGGTCACGGCACCTACCTCGCCGGCCTCATCGCCTCCACCGACGACGCCTGGACCGCCGGCGACCACCGTCGCGTCCCGGGCCGCCAGATCGGCATCGCTCCGGACGCCGACATCGTCTCGGTCAAGGTCGGTGCGTCCAACGGCGCCGTCGACGTGACGCAGGTCATCGCCGCCGTCAACTGGGTGATCGAGCACAAGGACGAGCACAACATCCGCGTGCTGTCCCTCTCCTACGGCACCGACGGAACCCAGGACCCGGAGTTCGACCCGCTCTCCTACACCGTCGAGCGTGCGTGGCACGCCGGGATCGTCGTCGTGGTCGCCGCAGGCAACGAGGGTCCGGAGACCAAGCAGTTCGCGAACCCCGCCGGCAACGAATGGGTCATCACCGCCGGCGCGACGTCGCCGTTCGCCGACGGGAGCTGGACCGACAAGTCGACCGCGCTCGCAGCAGAGTTCGCGTCCGGCGCCGTGGGGAACAACTACGTCGAGCTCGTCGCGCCGGGGACCTCGATCATCGGGCCTCGGGTCGTCGGCTCAGCTTCGGACGCTTCGAACAGTGACGGCCGGATCGGTGAGGACCTCGTCCGAGGCAGCGGGACGTCGCAGGCGACCGCGCTGATCGCCGGCGCCGCTGCGGCGCTCCTGGAGGCCCGTCCGGAGCTCACCCCCCGGCAGGTCTCGGTGATGCTGTCGACCACGGGTCTGCAGGTCAAGGGAGACCGCACCTACAGCCACGCCGGGTTCGTTCGGGTGGACGAAGCGATCCGCGACGACGGCGGCACGTGGAGCAAGGGACGCAACGCGACCTTCACGCCGTACCAGGACCGCGGTTCACTCACGCTCGCGCTCGGCACCGGTTCGCTCGACCTCGCCCGCGGCTCCCATCGCGTCGAGATCGACGGCGTCGCGATCTCCGGCGAGACCGACATCTTCGGCAACGACTGGTCCGACACGCTCTGGACCACGGACTCCTTCACCGGCATGAGCTGGAACGGCATGAGCTGGAACGGCATGAGCTGGAACGGCATGAGCTGGAACGGCATGAGCTGGAACGGC
>RCMY010005053.1_pt1 | contig 11252 bp, 7 predicted proteins | sample 2041341 | NCBI WGS metagenome assembly RCMY01 (sample SAMN09708234, study PRJNA481090) | Marine sediment metagenome, whole genome shotgun sequencing project.
GCGATCTGACCCTCCAGATCCACACGCGCCGGCTGATTCGAGGTGGAATTCAAGGTCGATATCTGTCCGTTCAGGGTGTGGATGCTCGTTGAGAAGGGCAACGGCAGTGAGTAATCCGCAAACCGGAGGGTGCCGTCGGTCAGCTCAATGCTTTCAATGGTGATACTGAAAGGGGTTACCTTCTCGTCCGTGCGCGCGGCATTGTCGTTATCCTCGGCGTTGGCGGGGGGCTTCGCCACGAGCTGTCCGAAATTGGTGGTCTGGTCCTCATGGATGACTACCCTGCCGGACAGGCCGTCGATGGTGATGGTAGCCGTCTCAAGCTGCTTTTCTTTGATCCCTAAATCAAGCTGTTCGGTCTGGAGGCCTTGCCAACCAATAAGCAGTTCGTCATTGGAAGCGCCCCTGATACTCAATGAGTCAACGCCGGCGGAGCCCTGAAAGGCAAACGGCTGCTGGGCATTTTTATGGATTTGCCCGCTCAGGTTCAGGGTACCGCTACCGAGCCTCACATCCGCGAACTGCCTCAAGTAGGGTTCGGCCTGCTTCAGTGCCAGTTCATCGATACGGGCGCTGCCCTCCAGGGCGGTGGTCGGTAGAAGCTGAAGGGTACCGTCAAAGGCGAGCTTACCGCCTCCCGCGAGCTGCCCGTCCAGACGCAGAGGAAAACGAGTATTTTTCTGCAGCGTAAGGTCCTTTACGGATACCAGGACACTCTGCAGTGCCAGCGACACCTGTTTCGGTTGATTCGCGTCACCGGCCGCCGGGTCCTGTAGGTTGTCAGCAAAGCGCAGAATACCGCCCTCAACGCGCAGATCGTTGATCCGCAACGCAGGCAGTGAATCGGGTTTATTTTCGGCCGGGGCCGTGTCAGAGGACTCGGATGCCAGCCGGGGGAGGCGGGTTTCGCCCGAGGCGAAGCGTTCTTCCAGAATGATCGGTTTGTCGAGACGGATGGTCTGGAAAGTCCAGGTTCTGTTGACCAGGCTCGACCAGGCAAGATCGATGAACAACCGGTCCCAGCCGAGCAGCTGCCGGTTGTCAGTGTCGTCCAGTTCAACCCCGTCGATCTGGAGCGTCAACGTGAAGGGGTTGGCCTGTACCACCTCTATGCGGAGTTCGCGCCCAAAGTCTTTCTCAGCGGAGTTCACCGCGAGGTACTGGATGATCCAGGGCAACGCAAAAAAGCCCAGTAATGTGTACAGGATGATCAACACGAGCAGCCAGAAGCGGACCCGGCGCGGCGAAGCCCACCCTGTTCGTAGACCGCCGCCAAATCGGCGAAGTAAACCGCTGTACATAAGACCACGACCGTTGAAGTAAGCTGTGTTACACGGTGTAGACCCGCCTGCACTCAACGCCACTTTTGCGCGAGTCTATTTTTGAAGCTATTACCATATTTCCTTATTTAACGTATTGAATCGATAAAATATACGACCATATGATAGGCATTAAACTGGGCTTGTATATCGAACAGAACGTCAAACAGGCTCAGAGCGTCACAGAAAATATCGGTTCTATATTTTTAAGTTGAAAAAACGATTGCTTAATGACTTGAAATTTCTGGATTTAATCATGAAGTGAAGGAGCGAATTATGGGAAATGTAAATGCGAACGGCACATGTCATTGCGCGCACGAAGGCTGCGGTTGCAAAGTGGCCGATGATGAAACACATATCAAAACCGCGACAGGTATATTTTGCAGCAGAGAGTGCTCAGAAGGGAAAGGCTGCAACCATTCCGATTGTAACTGTGGTTCCAGTTAGATTCATAGCCGGGATTGTTTATTAGCGGGACTCCAGCCTGGCAGGCGTGTGAAAGGACCGGTCTGGGGGAATGAGTCAGGCGCACCGAAGGAGAAATCAGATGGGTTTGATTTTATCCGGGGCCTTTATTGTCATGTTCATCATGGTTGACGTGGTGTGGGCCACACTGACCACTCAGGGGGGCGGGCCGCTGACGACCTTACTGACCCGCGGGGCCAAAGGGTTATCGGGCAAAGTGTACTGGTTATTCGGAACCCGGTTCTTGACGAAGGGTGGGAGTAGTTTGAGTTTGAAAGGGAAGATCCGGAGGATGTTAGGAGGTAATAACCCGTAGGATTAAAAGGCACTATTGCTTTTTCATTCATTCCATAACCAACAGCGGCGGCTTAAGAATAGAATACTTTTCCCCACACTTCATAACTGCCCCTCGTTAAGGCCGATGCCAACTAGACCACGTACTATAAATACACTCTTGCTTAGGATTACAGTGTGTTAATAAAAAACACATTATTATTACCCTTAATGATGTCTGAAAAGCTTTGAAAAGGCGTCCAAATGGTTCTATATTTAAATTACTAACTTTTGTATCCGAAAACGAAATCCAGCGTTATCTTCTAGATAACAAAATTTTAGTAGTTAGGGGAAAATCCTATGCGCAACATTTTCTATCTCATCGGAGTTATCGTTGTCGTTCTGGTGGTTTTCAGTCTGGTCTTTTAGTTCAAGAAGTTCACCATGATGTCGCTTCGGCCCTCCGGCCCGCTGCAAAAGAAATGCGCAGTGGCTCTGCTCAGGAACGGACGTTCAGCCAGATCGCAGAAGAGCTGGCTGATGCCTCTGATGCTATGCGTGACAAAGATCTTGGCGAGATGGTAGGTGCTGTTTCGAACTTTGCCCGGCGCAATCCGTTGGTTTTTGTTGACCGCGCTGATCGTGGGCGTTGTCTTTGCGATCATTGCCTTTGTGATGATCAAAAAGGGCATGAGTGATCTGGAACTCAGCAGTCTCGCCCCAACTCGCACAGCGAAAAATGTAAAGCGCGACGCGCAAGCCGTGAAGGGGGTTTATGATGAAAAATGATTCACGCAGTCCCGAAGAAATTGAACGTGAGATTGAGCGTGAACGTGCCGGCCTGACCGACGCGCTGGATGGCTTGCAGAATAAGTTCTCGGTTGAGTCAATTGCGCGTCAGGTTTCGGACCCATTCCGTGAGATTACGGATCATGCTGCCAGTGAGTGCAGAGCCCGATGTGGAGACAGCAACTTACTGAGCGACGACAAGTAATGCCTCGTAAGCGGCGGCGCCCAGCGGCCGCAGGCGTCATATTAGTCCCTCTGTTTCTCTCGCCAGCTTATGACTGTGCGGCAGGAAATCAAGAGCAGTTGAAAGAGCCCAAAGCCTGGCTTCGGGCTCTTCGTCCTCTACTGATCGCGTTAATAATTATCTGTCGCCGATGTATTGATCGACGTCGAAGTTGTCCATGTCGGAAATATCATCGGCGGTGTACGGGAGGTTGTAGGAATCGCGATTTGAATTCCAGCCGTGGTTATAACCGTAAAACGGGTAGGCATAGGTGCCATCGGCGAAGTCGGTGCTGCTGCCCGACACAATCACCGCCTGCATTTCACCGTTGTCATTGAACAGGACGTTCTCAACGACGCCGTAGCCTGTCCCTTCGCCCATGGTCGCGTAATCGTCAATCAGGTCGGAGAGCTTCCAGATATTGTTTCCGGCGTCCACTTCATCATCAACCTGAGTTACCTGTTGCAGAGAGCTATTGCTGATGTATTCATTTTCACCAGCAAACAGGTTGTAATCGTCGTAGTTGTCCGCGCTTAACGGCACCTGCAAGTTGCCGTTAATAACATCGATCTGATCCCAGGGAACCGCGACGTGCGTATCGCCTATGTCCCAGATACCACCAATTTGGATGATGATAGCTTCGATTTGGTTTTTGTCATTAATCAGTACGTTTTCAACGCTGCCGATATCGGCTTCTTCCTGGGTCGACACATCCCGATCCATAAGCCAGTCGGCATCGAACCCACCCTGATTGTACAGGTCGTTATAGTTCCACTCATTAATAGCGATAACATTGTCACTATCGCCATACTGTTGAGCCTGCGCGACCGAGCTAATACCCAGCGCGGCGATTGCGATTGCAAGCGTTGATCTAATTGGAAAATTAGTCATTGTTATACCTCTAATGTTCAGCGGTTGATTGATCGTCTGTTATCAACGTTAGATTTCATGTACAAAGTTAGTCGTTAATTTAAAAGATTGCAAACTTGTTTGATCTGGTTGTTTATGGTGGCGGTATTATATTGGTTAATATTAACATTACGATAACTTTATATTTTTATGTACTTATCGAATGCACAATTAATGTGAATCTTGGTTTCAAGCAATGAACTTTAAATCAGTACTTACTATTTAACGATGATGTTATTTTCCACTGTCTTTACCTGATCATGGTCTTGGGCGATGGCTTCTGCCCGATCACGCTGCTGCGAGGTTTCAACGAAACCGCCCAGGATGGCTCGGTCGCCCTCCAGGTCGACGTCGATAGCCGAACCGGCCAGATCAGGAGCTTCGAGAAGCCGGACCTTGATCTGTACCGCTTCAGCCGAATCTTGCTGCTCGAGCCTTGCAGATTCGTTGATGGGGGAAGCGGAACAGCCGACTAGAAGCCCCGTCAGGAGCAGCCCTCCCAATGTGAGGGCGCCGATCCAGTCGCGTCGGTTCATGGTCCGCCTTCCTCGCCTCGGATCGCCTCGCGAGAGCGACTGACCAGCCCCTCGCAGTACGCCATGTCGGGGTCTTCGCCCGCTCCAAGCAAGGGCAGGAGCGCGGCAATGGGTCCGCTGATGGCGCCGAGCACAGCACTGGCCCCGGCGCGCAACCCTAGCCCCAGGCCGCCATCATGAACACCGGGCTCGATATCATCGAAGGTGCCGCCCAGATGCAAGGGCGCGTGCCCGGCAAAGATACTGGGATCCTTGGGGTAGGCGAAGATGGAGATATCCAGGCGTTCCGTGTTCAGGTCCACCTCGCCGCCGGCCGTGAAGGTGGTATCCAGGGTATCGATGACGAAGGTATCCAGTTTGGCGACACCGCTGCGCGCCTGCAGGTCGGCATAGACGCAGTTGATGGGCACCGAATCACGACCGCGCGCCCAACTGAGGAACGCCTGAAGAGTGTCGAGTCCGGCCAGCTCCACGAGCACCGCATCCAGCCTGCCGCCTTTCATCAGCAGGAGCAGGCCACCATCAGCGGATGCGAGGAGCTCGGCGACCGATCGACCTTCGATCCAGAACTTGCCGCGCCCCCCTACGATGCCCACGCTTTCATCGGCCAGGTTCCAGTGCCGGAGAACATCGTTCAGATCTACACGCAGCACCTCCACCTGCATGGTACCGCCAGGTGGCAAACTTCCGGCATCCAGGTCAAGCACCAGATCGATGTTTCCCTCGCCGATGCCGAAACTGACCGGATCGAAGCGACCGTGTCCATCCTCCAGGCGAAAGTCGATGTCCACATTGCTCAAGGGCACATTGCCCGCCCGCACCGACTCTGCCCGGTAGCTTACGTCTGCCGTCACGGTGTACCAGCCCTCGCCGACGAAGGGCGTATCGGGCAGGATGAAGCGGTCCTCGCTTCCCTCCCCGTTCGGTGTCGCTCCGATGATAACCCCCAGGTCGGCGATATCGAGGGAGGCGGAACGCAGCTCGCCCGTCAGCTTCGGCGGACGGGGCCGCGTATCGAGGCTGAGCCAGCCATCAAGGTCACTGCCACCGATCTCACCCTTCATATTCTCGAGCGTCCAGCGCTGGTCATTCAGCTCCAAGTTGCCCGAGAGCGAGTAAGGTGGCAGCTGCGGCAGGGCCAGGCCCAGTAGCCGACTCAGGCGTTGGGGGTTGGGGCCCGCCAGGGTGAACTTCAAATTCTGGCCTTCAAGAGCCAGGGGGCGCAGGAGCGTGCCCTGAAGCCCGATTCGGCTGCCGACAAGCTCGGCTTCAATGTCCACCGCGTAGGGCCGATCGAGATAACGTGCGTGAAGCAGGGAATCGCCCACCAGAGAGAGCGATGCCGGGTGGCCGTCGTAGCGTCCTTCCCCCTCTAGGTAAAAGCGCCGATCGCCATTTTCCCCGTCGCGGGTCGCGAGCCTCAGGGTGAGTTCGGTGTCGGCCTGGGGTGACTCGAAGCGAAGCGTCGAGGGCTCGAGCCTCATCCGGCCGATGAACGGCAGCAGTAGGTCATTGCGGCTGTCGATGGACAGAGTGTCGCGCATTTCGAGGTGCAGGTCAGCGGAAAACCTGCCCAGCCGGTCCTCCACCGGCGTGAAGGTGTCGACCAGCTCCGCTAGCGCCATGTCGTCGATGACCACATCGAGGCGTCCCGACGCCATCTGACCGGTCGCGTCCAAAACCAGGCGACTTGTGATCGAGCCGTCGGCGAGACCGAAACGCAGGGGATCGACGTCTAGCCTCCCAGCATCAAGGCTGGCGGAGAGGACAAGGCCCTGTAATGCGGTGCCGTCGGGCAATACCAGGCTGTCTGCGCGAAGCGCCAACTGCCCGTCGAAGCGGCGTAACGGAGCCAATAAGAAGTCGTCCTGAGCCTCCTCGTCTGACTCTTGGGTAGTCGCGGAAATCAGCTGGGCAAGGTCGACACGCCCAGCCTTGAGGTCGATTTCTACCACCGGGCGTTCGGTGTTGAGAACGTCAACGTTACCGCTAACATTGGTCGAGCCTATCTCACCCTCAAGCCCAGTGACGCTCCATTGTTCGTGGTCACGGCTCAAGCGGCCTGCAAGACGAAATTCAGGCAAGAGAGGCAAAACCGGGCCAATCCAGGCCTCTAGGGCCTGGCTGCTGTCCGCGTTGAGTACCACACCTGCTTCAAGCGTCTGAGGCGCCAAGAGTGAGGCCAGCGTGGTGTCCGCCTGAGCGAACACGCCGTTTGAGCGGGCTTCGACTTCAAAGGAGTAATCTTGTTTCAGAGAACCATCCTCCAGGTCGACCAGGCTGGATAGCGGGGCCCCACTGACTAGAAACTCCAGCGGCTTGTCACGAAAGGTGCCACTCACATTGAGCAACAGCTCTGACGACTCTCCTTTGCCGGTGGTCTCAAGTGTCGCCTCAAGGTCGCTACCGGCCTTGGCGTCGCGATAAGCCAGACGAGCCTTTTTGATAAGCAGGTGCGCAAGCAGGGTATTGAGCTCGAACGTTGGGCGTTGCTCAAGCGACTGAAGCTCAAGGGCAAGGTCGGCGCTCAGAGTATCGCCGGAGGGCAAGGCGCTATTCAATTCTGCCATGTTCAGATTTCGCAGAGTGATCTGCGCCTCTGCGGCAACCCTTTCAGGGCTGCTGGTCACGTTAACCTCTGCCTCGATATTACCGTCTGCCACGTCGAAGGTTAGGGGAGAAAGCGCAACGGAGTGTTCAGCCAGCTGCACCTTTGCCTGAATGTTCTGGAACAGCGCCTGCTCGAGCCTCAAACGCCCTACAGACAGCACAATTTCTCCGCGTAAATCGGGTAACACGGGCATGGGTAGGCCCGTTTGTTGTTCGGATTTCGGCAAGGCCGCGCGTAACGCCGCGACGTCGATTTGTGGTGAGTGCAGCCAGCCGTCAAGTTTCAGCGTTTCATCGGCGGTATCCATCGCCAGCTCACCGGTTAGTTGGCTATCGGCCACTGTTGCGTCGATGTCGTGCAGTCGCCATTCGCTGCCCTGGCGTTCCATGCTTGCCGCTATTTCAAGGCTGTCCAGTGCTACCCGAGGCAAGCCTAGCCACTGGGGCCACTCAGCAAGGTTTTGCAGGCTAAGCTCCATGCTTGCCTGTAATCGCACTAATGAGGGCGCCTGGGGAATCTCAAAGGTGCTGGTAAGCAGGCTCTCGCTGGAACTGAGAGAGAACTCGCCACCGAATGCCTGGGCATCGCCGATGAAGGCAGCGATGGGGTCAGTGTCTGCTTCGAGTTCAAAGCGGCGCTGCTGAAATGTCAGTGTCGCCTGGGTGTGCAAGGTTTCGTCATCTGCTTGCATCTGCAAAGATGAAACGGAGACTTCGAGCGGAGTCTCGGCTTCGGCGGCCCAATAGCGCACCTGTGAGTCTGACAGTAAAAAATTGCGGATAGCGAAAGGCGAGGCGGTATCTCCATCGGTTTGAGCTTGTCGATTCGCTTGTTCGTCACCAAACACCCAGTTACTGGGGGCGTCGGCGCGCTGCTCCAGGTTCAGCGTCGAGTCGAAAAACTCAATGGCCTCCAGTACCACTTCCCCTTGTAGCAAATTGCTGAGCGATGGCGAGACAATGACCCGCTGTGCTTCAAGCATGTGTGGTGAAGCGGCCCACTCGGGGTTGTCGAGTTCAATCTCGTTAAATGATAGCTGCGGACGAGGAAACAGGCTGATTTCCACATCGCCGTGAATAGCCACCGAACGCCCAGTTGCCTTCTCCACACGTTCGCTGATGATAGGCTTTAAAAAATCCCAGGACATCAGCTCTGTAGCAGCGATAACGAGCGCCACTGTGATGACCGGGGCAAGCCACCACCTTAGAAACCTCGGTGCTTGATATTGCATTATGTCGGCTACCTTGCTGCGTGCGAGGTCCATCGCAGTATTTCTCAGCCTCACCCTTCTAGTAGCCAATGTAGCCGATGAACCTTGGAATTGCATTTATTCAACTGAGTTAGAAATCACTGGCAACAAGGACTTCATACCTTTCTCATGGCTAGTGTCCATCCGGAAACCAGTGATTTCCAGCACCACCTCTGATCGTACTTTATACATTCATGTGGTGGTCAATCTACCATTAGCTGCAGCGGGCGTCATCTCGTTCTGGGGCCAGTGGTGAGATTCAGCTTGTGACCGAACGCGACGTCCTTGGAGCCTTTGATGATGATGTCAGTATGCGGCTCGAACAGGCTGAAGACCTTTTTAGCTGCCTCTCTTTTTTGCGTTTTGTCATGATATTCAATGACTTGACTGTTAGTGATAGTAAAAATAAGTAGAGGCTTCTCCTCTTTTATTGCAATGCAGTAGCAAATTCAGACGCTTACGTTTCCGAATGGACACTAACAACTAAAAAAGGGAGGGTACGTGACAAACCCCGCTTGTTTTCTATACTGATACTGGGTGTCATGGGTATGGTTCGGGAAGTGGCTATATCGGTCGCATTGACGTGAGACGTACCGAATAAGTGAATGCCAGCAAGCATCAGGGAGCGAGAGGATCTATGAGCCAGAGCACCCGGAAAGCAGACACCCTGCAGGACCAGCCGACTAACCGGCCCCATAAGTTATCCATAGCGGTTCCAGAGGAAGGCACGGATCGCAAGCCCCACAGTTACGAACGCTGGCTGATCGCGAAGCTGTTGAGAATGGCAGGCAATCCGCCCGTTCGATTTCAACTTTGGAATGACGAAATCATTGAATCAGACCTCAGCGCCGCCAGCTTCACTCTCCGGCTGGCCGATCCCAAAGCCCTCTATCAATTGGTCAGTAATCCCAACCTGGCATTTGGTGATCTATACAGCTCCGGACGTTTAGAAGTCGAGGGGGATCTGTCAGACCTGATGACGGCGCTATACCGGGCCGTGCACAAAGCCCGGGAACAGTGGCCAAAATGGCTTGAAGCGGTCTGGCGTAATCATAACCCCCGCTCTACCAGTGTTTCGGATGCCAGGGAAAACATTCACCACCATTACGACCTTGGCAACGAGTTCTACCAGCTCTGGCTCGACCACGCCGAAATGCAGTACACCTGTGCCTACTACGAAAGCCCGGACCTGTCCCTGGAGCAGGCACAGCTGGCAAAGCTGGAACTTGTTTGCCGGAAATTGCGGCTCCAACCCGGCCAGACCGTGGTTGAAGCTGGCTGTGGATGGGGCGGCCTGGCACGGTATATGGCCCGCCAATACGGTGTCAAAGTCCATGCCTACAACATCTCCCGGGAGCAATTGGCATTTGCGCGCGCGGAGTCTGAAAAACAGGGCCTGAGCCATCTGATCGAATACATTGAGGACGATTACCGTAATATCGAGGGCCAGTACGACGCGTTTGTTTCTATCGGCATGCTGGAGCATGTGGGTAAGGACCATTACAGCGAGATGGCCCGGGTGATTCGTCGTTCCCTTAAACCAGAGGGTATGGCGCTGCTGCACAGTATCGGTCGAAACCGCCCGATGTTGATGAATGCCTGGATTGAGAAGCGCATTTTTCCCGGCGCCTACCCACCCAGCATCGGCGAGTTCATGAGCATTTGTGAGAGCGGTGATTTCTCGGTGCTGGACGTGGAGAACCTGCGGTTGCACTACGCCGCCACTCTGGAGCACTGGATGGAACGATTTGAAAGTGTTCAGGACCAGGTCACCGAACTGTATGACGCCCACTTCACCAGGGCCTGGCACATGTATCTGGCGGGCTCTACTGCGGCCTTTCGGGCGGGCTCTCTGCAGCTTTTCCAGGTTGTATTCACCCACGGCGATAACAACAACCTGCTTCCGACCCGCAAACATCTCTACAGCTCTGCCGCTGCGCCGGAGGCCTAGCCGATATGGAGCTCATCCATGGATCACTATGACATCATCGTTATTGGCGGCGGCCCTGCGGGATCAACCCTGGCCTGGTCGCTGGAAAAAAGCGGTAAACGGGTGCTGATAATCGACAAGCAGGATTTTCCACGGGATAAAACCTGTGCTGGCTGGGTTACGCCGGCCGTGATGGATACGCTGGAAATCGATCAGGACAATTACGCCCGGGGGCGAACCTTACAGCCCATCAGTGCTTTCCGAATTGGTATGATGGGCCAGGCTCCTGTCGACAACGATCATGGTGAAACGGTCAGTTATGGAATTCGCCGCTGTGAGTTTGATGCCTATCTGCTGGACCGAGTGAACGCCAACAAGCAGTTAAATACGCCGGTAAAATCCATCGAGCAGAAAGGCCGCAACTGGGTGATCAACGACACCTTTGAAGCCCCACTATTGATTGGAGCGGGCGGTCATTTCTGTCCCGTCGCCAAAAAACTGGGGCAAGGCCCCGGCAGCCATGAAACCGTGGTAGCCGCAAAAGAAATCGAGTTCGAAATGACCCCCGCCCAGGCCAGCGCCTGCCAGGCCCGGGGTGATACACCGGAACTCTGGTTCTGCCTTGATCTGAAAGGCTATGCCTGGGTATTCCGCAAGGGCAACTTTCTGAATATCGGCCTTGGTCGTGAGGACAATCACAAACTGACGGATCACCTCAATGACTTTGTTGAAGACATGAAGGCCCAAGGTCGCATTCCCGCAGACCTCCCAGGGCGGTTCAAGGGTCATGCCTATCTGTTGTACGCGCACGCAGAGCGGCCATTGGTCGATGAAGGCGTAATGCTGATCGGTGATGCCGCTGGCCTCGCGTATACCCAAAGCGGCGAAGGTATTCGTCCCGCCATTGAATCGGCATTAATAGCCGCAGACGTTATCCGGCAAGTGTCT
>RCMY010005054.1_pt1 | contig 11251 bp, 9 predicted proteins | sample 2041341 | NCBI WGS metagenome assembly RCMY01 (sample SAMN09708234, study PRJNA481090) | Marine sediment metagenome, whole genome shotgun sequencing project.
GAGCCGAGTCGCATCGGCAGCGGCATGATTACGAGCGTGGCGCCAATGAGCCAAACCGCCTGGACCATGGTGACAAAGTCGACCGTCGTCGGTCCGAGCAGCGCGATGTGGTCACCGTGCCCGAGCCCTTTCGACTGCAAGGTCGCGGCAATCGCCTTCGACTCTTCATGCAGTTGAGCCCACGTCTTCGTGACTGGCTCTTCGCCGGTAACGAACGTGATGGATTTCGAGCCCTTGGCGGCCTCTTCGATTCGAGAAACTACTGTCTTCACAGCTGTATTGACCCTCTCACTGGCCTAAAGGTTACGCACGGGTAACAAATGTAGTCAGCGGTCGGCCAAAGAGAGCACTTTCGCCGAACAGAACGCTCAGCTAGGGCGCGCCGAGGTTCGACACCAATGCCTGAACTGTTCGCCAATTGCGCACAGTGACAGCGACGCCGAGATGGCGAGCGAAGTCGAATGTCATGAGTTTGGATACCGCTGTTCCGTGAGGGAGGAGCAGATGAATGGACCGGTCGATCACAGTGAATTCCTCCCCTGGCTTGCACTTTGGCTCAAGTAACGCGATCTGTTCCGGCTTTGGCCGAGCAGACAGAAAGCCGATGTGGAGATGCTTCTCATCGTCTGCGATGGCGGCGTACGGACTTGCCGCAATTGTTGCGTCAACGTCAGCGGCGGAACGCACAATGATCGAGACGTCGTAGCCGAATCTCTCCGCGATCGCGTCATGAACCTTGTGTTCGATGGCCTCGGCACTGTCGTCGCTGTCGAGGAAGAGGTTGCCGCTCTGGATATAGGTTGCCACGTCGTCGTAGCCAAGGCCGCTCGCCATCGCTCTGAGATCTGCCATCGGCAGTTTCTTGTGGCCGCCCACGTTGATGCCGCGAAGAAGTGCTACATACCGCATTCCCGAAGAGTACTTCAACGCGGTTGGGCGCTCCGCTAGCTATCCAATGGGAGAGAAGGTCGCTGTCCTACACTCCTACGATGCAATCGCCCAAGCCGCTCTCTCGACGCGAGTGGGGATACCGCCCCGAACTCGATGGCCTCCGTTCGATAGCGGTATTCCTCGTTGTTGCGTTTCACGCTGGGCTCGCCAGCTTCAGCGGCGGCTTTGTCGGCGTAGACCTCTTCTTCGTGCTCAGCGGCTTCCTTGTCACGAACGTCATCATGACCGAGGTTGGCACTGGCGACTTCAAGGTGTTTCGCTTCTATTCTCGACGGGTTCGGCGCCTCCTCCCGTCAGCGATCGCGACGATCGTCGGTGCGTCAATCCTGTTGGTCGCCGTCGCTACGCCCGCAGCACGGTTGCGTGCGCTACCTGATGCCAAGGCTGCTTCGCTCTACTTCGCCAACTGGCACTTTCTCTCCCAGTCGCAGGACTACTTCGCAGCGGAGGACACTGCTGGACCCTTTCAGCACTTCTGGTCCCTCGCAATCGAGGAGCAGTTCTACATCGCGTTCCCGATCCTGATATTGGCACTCGCCAAACTCACCGGATTCACCGCTCGCTTCGAGCGGTATCTGCTCGCCAGCGCCGCAGTACTACTCGGCCTCGGCATCGGGCGTCAGTTGCAAACCGGCAGGTCAAACACCAACTACGCGTATTTTGCTACCGATGCTCGGATCTACCAGATTCTTGCCGGTGTCGTACTCGCCCTTCTTGTACGCAAGTACGGGCTGCCACGCCTCGGCTTCTTGTCGTGGATTGGTATCGCGTCGCTCGTTTTCCTCTCGATGCAAGTCGACTCGCTCACCCCTTCGTCGCGCGGCCTACTCGCGTGCGCTGCCTCGGTGGGCATCGTGACTGGGCTCGAGGCCAAAGAGCACGGGGCACTAAACCAACTGTTACGACGACCGGCCCTCGTCTATCTGGGTGGCATCTCGTACAGCATCTACCTTTGGCATTGGCCGTTCGTCGTGGCCGCCAAGGTGGTCTTTCCGACCATCAGCCCGGCGGCGCTCTTTTCCTTCGTCGCTCTCGCGGCGACAGCGGCAGCGGCGTTGTCCGATGTGTTGCTAGAACGTCCAATTAGATCCACGAAATCTCTGCGAACGGTTCCGCAAATTACTGTCGCTCTTGGTCTCGTCTTGAGTGTGACGACAGCACTTGTCCTCGTGCCGCCAATCCTGGAGAACGACCGTCCTGCGTTCGCTTCGGGGGCGATACCGGCGGCGCCAGATGCTGGCGGCGGCGCGGCCCTCACACCAGTACCGGCAAATCTTGACTGGCAAGCAGCGGTTACCGACGTTCCGGTCGAGCCGGACTGCATTCACAAAGACGTCACCGATTGCATCCTCGTCGAGGGCGAGGGCCTCCGCATCCATCTCGTCGGCGATAGCCATGCAAAGACGCTCATCCCATTGTTTGAGAAGCTTGCCGAAGAGCACGACTGGACATTCTCGGCCACGGTGATCGGCGGTTGCCCCTGGCAAGAGGGCATGCTCTACGTCGACAACGAGCTCCGAACCGAGCGCTGCAAGGAGCAGCAGACCGACTGGTACGACCGAATCATTCCAGAGCTCGATCCTGACATCGTGTTTCTGTTCCATCGTGCGTATAGAGATCCAGCATTCGGCCGGGAGATGTCTCGCTTCGATGGCCCGGTAGAAGATATGTCGCAGGCGGAGTTCATTTCGATCATGTCGGAACAGACCGTCGACGACCTTGTCGAGGAAGGCAGGCGGGTCGTCATCATCGAGCCAATTCCTGTTTCGTCAAATGACCCGACCGAATGCCTATCTGGCGCCACGTATCTTGAGGACTGCGCTTTCGAAGCCACGATTGGATACCCGAAGTCCGAGGACACCTACGGATATCTCGACACGCGATCTGAGAGCGTTCTGTCGCTGGATATCGACACAATTGTCTGCCCGGATTTCCCAACGTGTCTGCCTATGGTCGACGATCTTATTGTCCGCCGAGACCGTCATCATCTCACTGGAACATTCTCCGAGCACATCGCGAATGATGTCTACGATCTGCTCGATGCGAGCGGGATTCTGAAGTCTGAGTAGCGTTAGCTAGCAGACCCGACGCATCATGGGGCGCGGTCGTAGTTCAAGCGCTGAAGCGACTGACCCGACGGCTCCGAGCACGAGGTCGACCATGTCGTCGTCGACGCCGCCAATGGCGTAAAGGTCTTCGATGACGTCGTCGATCAAGCGTGAGCTCGAGACGTCGGCGCCATGCTGCACTGAACGCAGCCAGGCGACACAGTCGCTGAGCGTCACCTTGTCGGTGAGGTCGATCATGGTCGATTGAGTCATTGTGGTTTCGGTCGTTGCCCGTGTTTGCATCACGACGCCCCATCGGCGTGGGCCGTACGACCTATGAGCGTTTCGGCAAACTTTTTCTCAGCCCCGCTCTGGCCCTCAAAAAAGAAAGTTGCCCCGACCCCCGCTGAAACGGGTCCGGGACATGTCCGATCGCACAGCAAAATGCTTTCGGCTCAAAGAGCTTATCGACTCCCACCAGCCACACCAAATGTTCAGGTATCGGATACCTACTACATTTGGCGCCCTAGCGCCGAATGGTGTCGGAACCCGAAGGGTTCCCGTGGAGCTTAGGGGAATTGAACCCCTGACCTCTTCCATGCCATGGAAGCGCTCTACCAACTGAGCTAAAGCCCCGTGTTAACGGAGCCGCAATAGTACCAAACGATTGCCCTTCCCCAACCCTTCGGAACCACCAATAATCGAGACTCTCTTGGCCACGGCCGGTTACGCTGTTTGCCATGCAAGAGAGCGACATCCCCCTGTATCGTCCCGCCGACATCGAGCCTGGTTGGCAGAAGTCATGGCTCGACTCCGGGATGTACGAGATCGACAACGACGACCCTCGTGAAACTCGCTATGTCTTGTCGATGTACCCCTACCCGTCTGGGCCTGCGCATATCGGGCACGTGCGCAACTACACGTTCGGGGACCTGCTCGTCCGCTACCACACGATGCAGGGCAAGGGTGTCCTCTCCCCCATTGGCTTCGACAGCTTTGGTTTGCCGGCCGAGAACGCCGCGATCAAGAGCGGCGAGCATCCTCGTCCGTTTACCGATGCCCGCATCGAAGAGCTGTCGTCATCACTGCGCAGCATTGGTGCGGTCTACGACTGGCGGCGAGTCGTCAAGTCGCACGATCCCGACTACATCAAGTGGTCGCAGTGGATCTTCCTCCGCTTCTACGAAGCTGGCCTCGCTTACCGTGCCTATGCGCCCGTCAACTGGTGCCCGGGCTGCCACACCGTGCTGGCTAACGAGCAGGTGGTTGACGGCCGGTGTGAGCGCTCAGACGACATCGTCGAGAAACGAAACCTCGACCAGTGGTTCTACAAGATCACCGACTATGCGCAAGAGCTGCTCGATGACCTCGACGATCTCGACTGGCCTGCTCGAGTCAAGACCATGCAGCGCAACTGGATTGGTCGATCTGAGGGTGCAGAGTTTGGGTTACCGGTAGCCAATAGCGACGGAACGCTAAACGCCGACGCCCCACCGTTGCAGGTATTCACCACTCGGCCAGATACCGGCTTCGGCATGACCTTCGCGGTCATGGCACCAGAACATGACAGGGTCGACGAGTTCACGACCGACGAGCAACGTGCTGCGGTCGACGCGTTCCGTGAGTCGGTAAAGGCGCTATCCGAGATCGACCGACTGTCAACTGAGGGCGAGATCACGAAACGTGGAGTCTTCACTGGCGGCTCCGTGATCAATCCGTTTACCGGCAAAGCCATCCCTGTGTTCCTAGCTGACTACGTGCTCACCACATACGGCACTGGCGCCATCATGGCCGTGCCTGGACAAGATCAGAGAGACTGGGACTTCGCCAAGGCGTACGACCTCGACATCGTTCGCACCGTTGAACCGACCGAAGGCTTCGACGGCGAGGCGTTTACCGGCGATGGTCCGGCAATAAACTCCGACTGGCTCAATGGTCTTGGCGTTGCTGAGGCGAAGGCCAAGACAATGGACTGGCTGGTCGAGCAAGGCCTCGGCGAAGCGACCATCAAGTTCCGCCTCCGCGACTGGCTGCTCGGTCGTCAGCGTTTCTGGGGCGCCCCAATTCCAATGGTGAAGTGCGACGCATGTGGCTTCGTCCCGGTCCCCGACGACCAGCTCCCGGTTCTCGCTCCCGACGATGTCGAGTTCAGACCTAGCGGCGAGTCACCCCTGACCTATCACGAGGGATTCCTCAACACGACATGCCCCAAGTGTGGCGGGGCCGCGAAACGTGAAACCGACACGATGGATACGTTCGTCGATTCGTCGTGGTACTTCCTGCGAATGGCCGACGCCTTCAACGACGAGGCACCGTTCTCCCACGAGGCACTCGAGAAGTTCCTGCCAGTCGATCAATACATCGGTGGGGTCGAACACGCCATCTTGCACCTGCTCTACGCCCGGTTCTTCATGAAGGCCTTGGCCGATCTCGAGATCGCGCCGAAGACGCTGCGAGAGCCAATGCGGCGCCTCTTCACCCAAGGCATGGTTCGTATGGGCGGCGGCAAGATGAGTAAGTCGAAGGGCAACACAGTTGCGCCTGAAGCCATCGTTGCCGCCCACGGCGCCGATGCGCTGCGCCTGGCGATTCTGCAGGTGAAGCCTCCAGCTGACGACGTCGACTGGGAAGACTTTCAGCTCGATGGCTGCGAACGATTCCTGCACCGGGTCTGGCGTTTAGCAATTCCTGGTACTGATCTCTTTACCGACGTTCGATCGGGCGACGCGACCGCCGCTGACGACGACATCGTCACGGCAACTCATGTGCTGATCGACCGAATCACCAACGAGTACGAGCGCTGGGCCTACAACAACGCCGTTGCCGGCTTCATGGAGTTCACCAACACGGTTTACAAGTACGTGCAGGCCCCCGATGGGCCTCACGCCGACACGCTGGCATTTGCCGTCGACTCGCTCCTGCAACTGATGGCTCCAGCGGTACCCCACATCACGGCCGAACTTTGGCGTCTGCGCCACAGCGACGAAGCGCCCCAGATTCACCTGGAGCGATGGCCACTTGCCGATCCGGCAATGCTCGTCGTGTCCGAGGTGACAATGATCGTGCAGGTAAATGGCAAGGTCCGAGACCGCATTGAAGTGCCAGCAGAAATCAGTGAGGCCGACGCTGAGAAACTTGCGCTCGACTCAGCAGAGTCCCAGGGTTATCTGACCGGTGCACCGAAGAAGATCATCGTTCGGGCCCCCAAGCTCGTAAACATTGTCGTCTGAGGGCGCTGTCGTCTGAGGGCCTGGCCGTCTAGGACGACAGGTTTACGCGGCTGGCCGATCCATCCGGGGCACGTCTTTCCAGAGACGTTCAAGCTCGTAATAGGCTCGGGTTTCTTCGTCGAACACGTGCACGACGAAGAAGCCATAGTCCATCAGCACCCACGATGCGGAGCTCAAGCCCTCGATGCGCAATGGCTTTGGTCCGCCGCGTTCGGTGAGGACCTGCTCGATATTGTCCGTAATCGCTCGGACCTGACGGTCGTTCTTGGCCGACGTGATCACGAACCACTCGGTGATCCCAATAATGTCGCCGACCATATAGGCACACGTTTCATGACCAAGCTTGTCGTCGGCCGCATCCATCGCGGCCTGGACCCAGACGAGGATGTCGTCGTCACCGACGGTCTTACTCGTGACCGGCGCTGTCGATGCGATGGGTTCAGGTGTTGTTACTTCTTCGGATTGCACGTGATCTCTTTCCGGGTCAACTCGGCGCAGGCCCTATGACTCGACCCGGATATCGGGGCCAGCGACCAGTGTGACCGTTGCCGCGTCGTCAAACTCGTCGGTCCACACGATATCTGCTCCAAACCGTTCGGCGAGGAGATAAACGTCATCCCTCAGTTCGGCGTCATCGTCGTCAAAGATACGTGGCGCGAGCAACTGTGTTGGCCCCTCGTCGAGCGCCGCGGCGTTGCCAATCTCGGTCACTTCAGCTCCAGCTCTGCCAACCACAATGGCGAGGGTTGCAGGATCTATGGTTGTTGTTCGTGTCAGAACACTCACTCTGAGGCGAAACCCGAGTTCAGGACTCACAGGAAACGGTACAAACCCACGGAGCATCTGTTCGCCGCTGGCCTCGTCATACGTCACTGATCCGTCGGGTTCAGTCATGTATGGAAGGACCTCCACATCGTTGACACCGGCTGCCAACTGTGAAAGCAGAACCTCGAACTCGCCGTCTGCACCGCTCGATGGCGGATCAGCCATCACGGCCTCCCACCAGAGTTGTTGGCGAACCAGGGCCGATAACGGCGATGCACCCTCGGGCACTCGCCCCACAAAGGCGCCGACCTCGTCGGCACCGATCGATGCCGATCCCACCGGAATCAGAATCTCGTCACCCTCTCCTGGAACGGGGTCCGGGTTGTCTATCTGGTATGTCTTGTCGCCGAGCGCTCGCGCCCATTGGGCGGCGTCGATGACCATGCTTTGCGACACGTGGAGCTGGACCGCGAGCTCAACGGCAAGGGCGACGTCATCAACGCCACGGTCGCTGATGAGGAAGCCGTCAACAACCAGATTTGTCGGAACAATAATGATGCCGCCACCGTTCGCTCCGGCGCCGGGCTGAGTAATCAGCGCGACGGCGCTCACGCGATCGCCGTCGGTAATAACGACAGAAGTGACCGGAGAGGGGTCGACGGGCGCACGCCAACCGGGATCGGCTGGTGTCAATTGTTCGACGAAGGTGCCATTGGTCGAGTCCAGCACCGTTTGCAGACCAACGAAAGCCAATAACGGAACCAACGCAACGAGGGCAATCTCAAAGAGAAAGAAAAGACCGGGGAGTCGCGAGCGTTCCTGCTCAGGGGGAAGGACGACAGTCGGTCTCACGCCGACTGACGATAGATGCTCTTCCGCTCGCAAAGGTCGATCACTGCGTCGGGAACAAGAAAACGGACCGACTGGTCGGCCGCGAAACGGGCCCGTATGTCAGTACTTGAGATCTGGAGACCAGGAATCGTCACTCGTTTGACGTTGAAGATGTCGGGCGCCGCGCCGGTTGAACCGAGCCGGTTGACGAGCGCGATTGTGCATTGAGTTGCGAGTCGCTCCGGCTGATGCCACGACATCAACCCGGCTGCGGTATCGGAGCCGGCGATGAGAAACCACTCAGTCTCTGGCTCCTGTGTGGCCAGGACGTCCAAGGTTTCGGTTGTGTAGGTAGGCCCGGCGCGATGAAACTCAACATCGCTTACGACAAGACCGCGACGACCCTCGACGGCAGCCCTGGTCAATTCCAGACGTTGGTTTCCTGTCGTTACGTGCCGTCCCGACTCGGTCTGGGTCTTTTGCCAGGGATCTTTGGCGACAAGCAGCCGAACCTCATTGAGGTCCAACTGGTCAAGGGCCTGGTCAGCAACGACCAAATGACCGAGATGCGGAGGGTCGAACGTTCCCCCTAAGAGGCCAATTCGGCGCGTTGTCAAAACAATCCGTCAATTCTTGACAGTTCATTAGACGCGTTAAAACGCTTCAATAGCGCTATCGCAACAAATTTCACACGGAACGTGACCAATACCACTCGACCCGGTTGACAATATGTAGTACTAATGTAGTTTGCCCCTGTCGCGACGCGTGCAACCGCACCCGCTTACATTTTTGCATCAACGTTGATGTCGCATCGTACAGGCTTTGGAAGCGCTCACGCGCTTCCCACCCGCCCCTCCCCGCCACACCCCAAATCATTAAGAAGCGCTGCATGAGTGATTCCGTAGGACAGTACCTAAACGAGATCGGCCTTGTACCCCTCCTCACCGCCGATGAGGAACGTGAACTTAGCCAGATCATTGAGAAGGGCCGCGATGCCCAAGAGACTCTCGATGCTGGCGAAACCGGAGCTGACCTGAAGCGGTCCGTTCGAGCTGCTGCTCGGGCCAAGGATCGTTTCATTCGGGCCAACCTCCGTCTTGTGGTGAGCGTCGCTCGCCGCTACCCGCTCCCTCCATCGATGGAGCTTCTTGACCTCATCCAAGAGGGAAATCTTGGCCTCGAGCACGCAGTCGATAAGTTCGACTGGCGCAAGGGCTTCAAGTTCAGCACCTATGCAACCTTCTGGATTCGCCAGGCCATTGGCCGGGCACTCGACCAGAAGGCCAGCCTGGTTCGCCTCCCCGGCGATCGTTCGGCCAGCCTCCGAGCTGCCCTTCGGCAGGTTTCCGGCGACGGTGACGAGCTCGACGATGAGCACGCACGCCTGCACCGGCTCACGACCCCAACCTCGCTTGATCGTACGATCGGCGACGACGACTCAAACGAGCTTGTCGACCTCCTCCCCGACTCCAACCCTGGCCCCGAGGTCGAGGTCATGGCCAAGGCCGAGGAAACAATGGTCACTGGCCTGCTCGCCGTGCTCGATCCGCGGGCTCGCTACGCCGTCGAACAGCGTTTCGGTCTCAACGATGGACGCAAGCGCAGCTATCGCGAAGTTGGCGAAGAGCTGGGTGTTACTGCAGAGGCCGCTCGTCGCCTCGTAAAGCGTGCGGTTAGCGCTGTTCGTGATCAGGCAGGCGAAGTCATGGCTGACTTCGACGCTGCGTAACACAGACGCATTGTCCAAGAAACCTTAATGAGTTGCAGATACCAATTCGCCGGGCGACACTGACCGGGTGAATTGGACCCCAGACAGCTGGCGCTCGAAGCCAGCCAACAATCAGCCCGGTTGGCCCGATCTCGACGCGCTCGCGCTCGCCGAGAAGCAACTCGCCGTACTTCCACCGCTCGTGTTCGCCGGTGAGGCACGTGATCTCAAAGCGTCGCTGGCAAAGGTCGCAGCCGGCGAAGCGTTCCTGCTGCAGGCCGGTGACTGCGCCGAATCGTTCGACGGGTTCCGGGCCGACGCAATTCGCGAAAAGCTGCGGGTCATCCTGCAAATGGCGGTCGTGCTCACATACTCCGCTGGTGTGCCAACAATCAAGGTTGGCCGGATCGCCGGCCAGTTCGCAAAGCCTCGTTCGGCACCAACCGAAACCATCGACGACATCGAGTTGCCATCTTTCTTTGGCAACATGGTCAACGATCTTCCGTTTTCCAAAGGCGACCGCACGCCAAATCCCGACCGCCTTGTGCAGGCATATCACCAGTCGGCGTCAACGCTAAATCTATTGCGCGCCTTCACCAAGGGCGGCTTCGCCGACCTACGTCTGGTGCAGCAATGGAATCAAGAGTTCGTTGCCAGCTCAGCCGAGGGCAAACGATATGCCGACATGGCAACCGGCCTCAGCCGAGCGTTGCGGTTCATGGAAGCCGCCGGCATCTCAAGTCAGCACCCCGAAATTCACGAGGTCGACTTCTACACCAGCCACGAAGCCTTGCTTCTCGGCTACGAAGAAGCGCTGACTCGTAAAGACAGCCTCACGGGCGACTACTACGACTGCTCGGCACACATGGTCTGGATCGGCGAACGCACGCGAGGCCTCGATGGGGCCCACGTCGAGTTCTTCCGGGGCATCAAGAATCCGATTGGCTGCAAAATTGGCCCATCGGCAACGCCAGAAGATGTGCTCAACCTCTGCGAAGCGCTTAACCCCGACCGTGAACCCGGTCGTCTTACGCTCATCACTCGAATGGGTGCCGGAAAGGTAGCCGAGGGACTACCGCCGATTCTTGAGGCCGTACGCGACTCAGGCCACCCTGTCGTGTGGGCTTGCGACCCAATGCACGGCAACACCTTCACCGCAGACAGCGGCTACAAGACCCGGCACTTCGATGACGTGCTCGCCGAAGTCAGCGAGTTCTTCGCTGCGCACCGTGCGGCTGGCACCTGGCCTGGAGGCCTCCACGTCGAGCTCACGGGCGAAGACGTCACAGAGTGCCTCGGCGGTGGCGACGATCTCGCCAGCGGCGACCTCAGCGCTCGCTACGAGACCATGTGCGACCCTCGCCTCAACGCGCGCCAAGGACTCGATCTGGCTTTCCGTGCCGCCGAACTCCTGCAGGAGTCGTAGAGCTGCTTTAGGCGAGATTGTCGACGAACTTTTCGAGCTGGCGCAAGTTGCGCACCTCGAAGAGGCCGTCGCAATGCGCCGCGTACTCACCAACGATTGAATCGCCAGTGTCCCAGTAGGCCTTCGGTTCTGGATTGAGCCAGAAGAGCTTACGGGATCGCTGCTCGATCTCTTTCATGATCCAGGCCTGTGACGCGTGGTAGTTGTTGCGAGCGTCGCCGAGAATCATGACCGTTGTCTTCGAGTTGATGTCGTGCCCGTAGGTCTCCCAGAACACCTCGAACGCGTGGCC
>RCMY010008554.1_pt1 | contig 11250 bp, 9 predicted proteins | sample 2041341 | NCBI WGS metagenome assembly RCMY01 (sample SAMN09708234, study PRJNA481090) | Marine sediment metagenome, whole genome shotgun sequencing project.
TAAAAAAAGCCCTGATAGTACTATCAGGGCTTTTTTTATACTTTAAACTGGCTATCAATCAATTAATTGCGCTGCGTGATCTTTGGTCTTCACCTTATCTATCACTTTGACCACAACACCTTCTTCATTAACAACAAAGGTCTTTCTATGAATACCATCATACTCGCGACCCATAAACTTTTTAAGCCCCCATACACCAAAAGTATTAATGACTGTGTGGTCTTCATCAGCCAATAATGGAAATGGGAAATTGTATTTATTCCTGAAATTTGTCTGTCTTTTTTCAGAATCCGCACTTACACCTAATAATTCAAAACCTTGGGATTGTAACTCTTTGTAATTGTCCCTTAAATTACAGGCTTCTGCTGTACACCCAGGAGTACTGGCCTTGGGATAGAAAAAAACAATCAGCTTCTTCCCGGCATAGTCAGATAAGCTCATTTCATTACCGTCCTGGTCTTTAGAAACAAATCCAGGAACCTTATCCCCCACTTTCAATGTATTCATAGTCAATTTTTATAAATTAGCAATTCTTTAATTATGGCTAAATTAAGCTTAATATGACAAAAAAAGAAAAGGTTGATTTCACCATAAAGACACTTCAGGATATTTATCAATCAATCCCTGTTCCTTTAAACCATAAAGATCCATATACCCTTTTGATCGCGGTGCTTATGTCGGCACAAAGTACTGATGTTCGGGTAAATAAAATAACGCCCTTACTTTTTGCGAAAGCCGACAATCCCTATGATATGGTTAAATTAAAAGTGGAAGAAATTCGTGAAATAATCAAACCAGTAGGTCTCTCACCAATGAAGTCAAAAGGTATTCATGGATTATCACAAATATTGATTGAGAAGTACGATGGTCTGGTGCCAAATGACATAGAACTTTTAGAAGAATTTCCGTCTGTAGGGCATAAGACAGCGAGTGTTGTTGTTTCCCAAGCTTTTGGTACGCCAGCTTTTCCCGTAGATACACATATTCATAGGTTAATGTACCGATGGGGGTTCTCGAGTGGTAAAAATGTGGTCCAAACTGAAAAAGATGCCAAACGAATTTTTCCTAAGGAAATATGGAATGACCTTCACTTACAGATCATCTGGTACGGTCGTCAGTACTCCCCAGCAAGAGGTTGGGATATTGAGAAAGATATCATTACTAAAACAATAGGCAGAAAGACAGTATTACATGAGTATTATAAAAATAAAAAGACCCGCAGTTAGCGGGTCTTTTTATTAATTTAAGTTTATTTCAAACTCTAAATTGTTTTGATGAAAAAACCATAGTGACTTAGAATAACTAGTCAAAATCTGGATTGTTTCTCTGCAGGCCATGACTGGACTGCTCTTTTTTTGATTCTCAAAGTAAATTTTTTCCATATTGATAATAGTATTGTTATGTAAGAATAACGCAACTAAAATCAAAATATTGTTTTAACTATGTAAGTGCTATGAATTTGTAAGAACTATATTGTTTTTGTCAATGATCTTTCTGAGGTTGATTAGGGCATATCTCATTCTACCTAAGGCCGTGTTTATACTTACTCCGGTATTTTCTGAAATTTCCTTGAAACTCATATCTTTATATATGCGCATTAAAAGTACTTCCCTTTGATCATCCGGCAATTCATCAATAAGAAATCTTAAGTCTGTATTGATTTGGTCTTTTATAAGTTGTTTTTCAGCATTTAATTTATCATCCCCTATTACAGAAAAGATATTAAAGTCATCATTACCTTCGAACATTGGCATTCTCTTATTCTTTCTGAAGTGGTCTATGATAAGGTTATGGGCAATTCGCATAACCCATGGTAAAAACTTACCCTCTTCACTGTAAGTGCCTTTCTTTAAGGTTTTGATTACTTTGATAAAAGTATCCTGGAAAATATCCTCCGTAATATCCCTGTCCAATACTTTAGAATAAATAAAGCTTGAAATACGTTGGTTATGTCTGTTGATTAAGATTTCCAGGGCTTTTTCCTCTCCACTGATATAATCTCTTACTAGTACTGAATCTTCGATTTGTAGTTCCATACAAATTACTTTTTTTTTAAGATTAGGGCTTTGTTTGGTTAAAGCTTAATATTAGTTAGTATTACTTTGAGTTATAGCACTGTCTATTTTAAAATGTGCTATTCTTTAATTATGACCTAAAACTAGATAAAACAAGGTGTGTGGAAAAAACTATGTTGTCAAACCCTTGGATTTTGATGTGAAACAATCATTTTTGATTTTTATTACAATATTTTAAGATTATTGTAGTTGGATCCATCTTGTGTATTATTATCATAAAGTGAGTTGGAATTCCATACAATAGATGGACAATCGTAAATCATATTTCAGTTTGGGGTATAAAAAAACCCTTACTACATATGTAATAAGGGTTATAATATTTTTATAAAGCTTTTTTAGTTCATATTACTCTCGAACTTTATACCATTCGCTTCAGTAATCTTCAATGATTTGGAATAGTTCAACAAAAACTGAATAGTTTCAGGTTTTGTTTTTATAATTTTACACTTGCTTTGATTCTTAACGTAAATTTTTTCCATGTTTTTTCAGTATTGTTTCATAAAGAAAACGCTACATGGATAAATATAGTAAATACGTTCGACCTATGGCTTTTTAATTCGTCAAAATTAAAATTATTCAATGCTCGACCTATGGGTTGATTAATTGGTCAAAACAATATTATTCTCCTCAATGATCTTTCTAAGATTGATTAATGCATAACGCATACGGCCCAATGCGGTGTTTATGCTAACCCCAGTATTTTCGGAAATTTCCTTAAAGCTCATATCCTTATATATACGCATTACCAAAACATCTCTTTGGTCTGCAGGTAATTCATCAATAAGCAGTACCAAATCTTCGTCGATTTGATTTTTTATAAGCTGCTTTTCTATATTCAATTTTTCATCGCTTATTACAGAAAAAATATTAAATGAACTAGTCCCTTCAAACAAGGGCATCCTACTATTCTTTCTATAATGATCTATAATCAGGTTATGGGCAATTCGCATGACCCAAGGCAAAAACTTACCTTCTTCATTATATCTGCCCTTTTTCAGGGTTCTGATTACTTTAATAAAGGTGTCTTGAAAAATGTCTTCAGTAATTTCACGGTCGCTGACCTTGGAATAAATAAAACTACTAAGTCGTTGGTTATGCCTATTTATTAATGTTTCAAGAGACCTTTCGTCTCCGCTGATGTAGTTCTGAATAAGTAGGGAATCTGCAATTTGAATCTCCATATCAATTACTTTTTTTGGTTAAAACTAGGGGCCAATTCTACAGAAAAGGCCTTTTGGGGTATTCACTAATTTTAAAAAGTAATTGTCTTGCTATAGGCGAGTTAACATTTTATTAAGTTCAAATATAGACAAAAATATAGGTTATAAAAAAATAGTAATGTTATTATCATGATTTTAGAGGATAAGACCACTTTGTTGGCGATTGCATTTCACATATTGTATCTTTGCAAACCTAGTTAAGAATATGCCCTCAATTTTAGACGTAAATCCTAAGGAAAATATCATCATCAAAGGTGCCAAGTTGCATAATTTGAAAAATATTGATGTTGTTATTCCAAGAAATAAACTGGTTGTGATAACAGGGCTTTCCGGTTCGGGTAAATCAAGTTTGGCATTCGATACCTTGTATGCCGAGGGACAACGCCGATATGTTGAAAGCCTATCTTCCTATGCCCGACAATTCTTAGGCAAATTGAACAAGCCCAAAGTAGACTATATAAAAGGTATTGCCCCTGCCATAGCTATTGAGCAAAAAGTAAATTCTACAAACCCTCGGTCGACAGTAGGTACTACCACTGAGATATACGATTATTTAAAATTACTTTATGCCCGCATTGGTCGGACCATTTCCCCTAAATCGGGCGAAGAGGTCAAAAAACATACGGTCACTGATGTTATAAAACATGTTCAGGGTTTCAAAGAAGGTGAAAAATTATTGTTGCTTGCGCCAATTGTCATAAAAGATGATAGAGATCCCATAAAATCACTACAGCTTTTTTCTAAACAAGGATATGCCAGAATCAAACATAATGGTAAGGTTATTCGGATTGATGCTGCACCAAAGGATATTGGTCACAATTTTAACCTGGTCATAGACCGGATCATAACCAAAGAGGACGAAGATTTTTATAATCGATTGGCCAATGCCATTGATTCAGCCTTTTTTGAAGGAAAAGGAGAATGTATCATCGAAGAACTTGCGACAGGTAAGCAAACCGGATTCAATAATAGGTTCGAAAAAGACGGAATTTCATTTTTAGAACCCAATGTGCATTTATTCAGTTTTAATAACCCTTACGGTGCTTGTCCTAAATGTGAAGGATATGGTGATGTAATTGGTATTGATGAAGATTTGGTCGTGCCCAACACAGCACTTTCTGTTTTTGAAAATGGGGTATTTCCTTGGCGAGGCGAGAGTATGGGCTGGTATCGCGATGAGTTGGTAAACTCGGCTTACAAATTTGATTTTCCTATTCATAAACCATGGTTTCAGCTTTCTGAGGAGCAAAAGCAATTGGTTTGGGAAGGTAATTCACATTTTACCGGACTTCATAGATTCTTCGGAATGCTTGAGGAGAAAAGCTATAAAATTCAAAATAGGGTGATGCTTTCCCGATATCGAGGAAAGACAAAATGTAGTGTTTGTCGTGGCAAGCGCTTGCGTAAAGAAACCGATTATGTAAAAGTAGCGGGTAAATCAATCTCAGATTTGGTAGAGTTACCCATCAATAGATTGGTTACATTTTTTAATGATCTTTCATTAAATAAATATGATGAACAAATTGCTAATCGATTATTGAAAGAAATAAATGCAAGATTGGGCTTTTTGGAAAAAGTTGGGCTTAACTATCTTACCTTAAACAGAAAATCGAACTCGTTGTCAGGAGGCGAAAGCCAACGCATTAATTTGGCAACTTCTTTAGGTAGCAGCCTTGTAGGTTCCATGTATATATTAGATGAGCCCAGTATTGGATTGCACCCCAAGGACACTGAAAACCTCATAGATGTTTTAAAATCCTTACGCGATTTAGGAAATACAGTTATCGTGGTAGAGCACGATGAAGACATAATGAAGGCTGCCGATGAAGTTATTGATATAGGTCCGGAAGCCGGAACACATGGTGGTGAAGTGGTGGCACATGGTACTTTAGACGAAATTCTTCAATCTACATCTTTAACAGCTAGTTATTTGAACGGTACTGAAAAAATAGTAATTCCCAAAGAAAGAAGAACTTCACAAAATTATATTGAGATCAAAGGAGCTCGGGAAAACAATTTAAAAAATATAGACGTTTCTTTCCCTTTGAACATGTTAACGGTGATAACCGGAGTATCAGGTAGCGGTAAAAGTACTTTGGTGAAAAAGTTACTTTACCCAGTAATTCTAAAAGAAGTTGGTGGGTATGGTCAAAAAGCCGGACAGTTTACCTCATTTGAAGGCAACTTTGAATCTATAAAACAGGTGGAATTCGTTGACCAAAACCCTATTGGCAGATCATCGCGTTCTAATCCCGTTACTTATATCAAAGCCTATGATGATATTCGTGCGTTATTCGCCTCTCAGAAATTAAGTAAAATAAGAGCCTACCAGGCCAAGCATTTCTCTTTCAATGTTGATGGTGGTCGCTGTGAAAAATGTAAGGGAGAGGGTGAAATAACAGTGGAGATGCAGTTCATGGCCGATGTACATCTTGAATGTGACACTTGTGGTGGAAAGCGATTTAAAAAAGAAGTACTCGAAGTAAAATTTGAAGATGCGAGCATTGATGATATTCTAAACATGACCATTGACGACGCCATTGACTTTTTTGAAAAACATGGGCAATCCAAAATTGTGGGCAAATTAAATCCATTACGTGAGGTGGGTCTTGGCTATGTAACCTTGGGCCAATCATCCTCAACCCTATCTGGTGGGGAGGCACAGCGTATTAAATTAGCTTCCTTTTTAGTAAAAGGGACGTCAAAAAACAAAGCCTTGTTTATTTTTGATGAGCCAACTACCGGATTACATTTTCACGATATCAAAAAATTATTAAAATCCTTTGACGCGCTCATTGCGCGTGGGCACTCCGTTATTGTTATCGAACATAATATTGAGCTAATTAAATGTGCGGACCATATTATTGATCTTGGCCCGGAGGGAGGTGAAAATGGTGGGCAGTTACTTGCTCAGGGTACTCCTGAACAAATTATACAAAGCAAAACTTCGTTTACCGCAAATTACTTAAGGGAAAAACTCCTAATTAGGAAATAATGGTTGGTTGTTGGTTTATCGTTTAATACCGTTGGTCGCCTCTTATAAAAAATCCAAGGTAATCTAATCCCCTTATTCAAAAGCATAAAAACCTAAGCTCACGATTGCGGTACTTAGCAATTCGAAAATATTTCTATACTCTTGATTATCAATAATATAACATAATTAAAAAATTTCTGGCACGCTGTTTGGTATATACTAATCGAATGTGAATAGTTGCATTCGGGAATTTAAAACCTTATATCATGAGAAATTTAGTACTCCTTTTTACAGCCCTCATTTTAGGTACCACAGGTATCATGGCTAGTACAGTTGAAGATAAGGTTGCAATACGCAATGCTTATAGATACAATAACTCATTCATTTTTGTTGAGAATGGCATTACGTTTTCAGTTTATCCCGATGGAGAGTTTGACTTTTATATTGATAATCAAGTAAGTGGTCGAAGAGAAGGCGTTACATTTAATTCAGGATATGACTATAGTCCTTATGCACAATATGATGATTATGGTGCGGTAGTTCAAGTGGAGAATGTTCCTATATACTATGACCATTACGGTCGTGTAACCCAAGTTGGTGATGTTGATATTCGATACAGAAATAACAGAGTATACAGAATGGGTGGTATGTATGTACACTATAACCATTATGGAAACTATGATTATCACACTGGATATATCAATATCTATAACAGGAACTATGTTTATAGACCATTTCATAGATACTTTGCAAGACCCGCTTTTGGATTTAGCTTAGTGTTCAACAGCCCCTATAGAAGGTATTATACACCATACAGATATACCTACTATAATCCTTACAGATATAATAAGCGTAGAGCTTATGCTAAAATTGGAAGAGAACATAGATATAACAAGGTTCGTAATGATAGGGCTTCAGTTTACAGAAATGACAAACGCGTTGTTCAGCGAGATAATAGAAGTAAAAGAAATTATGATTCTCGAAGCAATAGAAGTGTAGCTCGAAACAACGATTCTTACAAATCATATAGATCGAATAGTAATGATAAAATAAGAAATACTGGAACAAGATCAAGCCGTTCTAACACGAAAGTAGCAGGAAGAACAGCAGTTGATAGATCCAAGAATATTGAAAGAAGATCAGTTCGTAAAAATGATGCTAGACCATCAAATAAAAGAACGGTAACACAAAGATCAACTACTGTTAGGTCGCCACAGCGAAATTCTGTTACTAAGAGATCAGTAACACAGACCCCTCGAAGTAGAACGGTGACTAGAAGTACCAAGACGTATAAAAAACCTGAAAACAGAACCCAGAGCAGGAACGTACGTAGTAGTACTACTAGAACCCAAAGGTCGGTTGCACAGAAACCTTCTACGCGCAGTTCTAATAAAAGAACGGTAAGTAAATCACCTTCTCGTAGCAGAAGTGTAGCAACCAGAAGTAGCAGCAAGAAAAGTAATAGTTCTAGAGCCACTCAAGCCAGAAGTTCTAGAAGACAGTAAGATAGTTTTTAGGTTGGTTAGTTGTTTAAGCCCTGATGTGAATTTTTCCGTCAGGGCTTATTTTTTTATGAATTTAGAAAGCATCCTATAAACATCCTCTGATATTTTAAACCGATATAGGATTCCTAAATAAAGAATAACGGTCAAAGCACTCTTAAGTAGAATGTTCACAATAGGATGAAATGGTAAGGTCACGAAGAAAAATACACTTCCTAATACCAAAAGAAGTCCAAAAACCTTTACTGTCTCTGAAGTGAAGGGTATGATATTAAATTTTAATTTTACGTAAACCAACTTAACTGTATTATAGATGGCAATGGCAATGAATGTTGCCAAAGCAGCTCCATTCATGCCCAAATTGGGAATTAACCACATATTAAGTAGTACAACTAAAACCGCTAATGAAATGCCCATTAGCAATAACGTTCTGTAATAGTCGGAGTTATATAGAATGGCATTATTATTCCCCAAAAGAGAATCATAGACCTTTGCCAAGCCTATCAAAAATACGATAATGAATCCACCTCGATATTCTTCAGGAAGCACTAAAAACAATTCGTTCAAATTGGTAATAATAAGTACAAATAAAATTCCTGATGCAATAAAAAGTGTTAAGGATGATTTTTGATAGAGTGATTTTAATGCCGGTTGATTCTTATTATTGAGTATTTCCGCCGTTAAAGGGTAGGTGATTTGATGCATGGCCCTTGATGGGACAATGATAGTCGTAGCTATATATATTGCTACTCCATAATAGGCCACATTTTCAATTTGAATATATTGATTGATCATCACCTTATCGATCTCCAAAATGATAACCGCTGCGGACCCACCTAAGATAATCAATACACTGTAATTCAAGATAGAGCGAATATTGGCAGGAAAACTAAAATGCAATTTGGGCATCTTCAAATTATAGGCGTACAATTTCATAATTAAAGTACGCAGAAGGTATAAGGCCACTAGGGCTTTTAAGAAAAAGTCTACTGTAATAATATCAAAATATACCAGAAACAATAAGAGCATTACCCCTATCCGATTAAAGACTTCTTTCATGAAATTTCCAAAAACCGATTTCATTTGCACTTTGGACCAAGAATAGAACACTTCGAAATACGCCATGGCCATGCCGATAAGAAAGATGTGCCACACATAGTCTTTAACAATGGTGTTTTCTTGGGATATAAAGCCTCCTATTGCATCATTAAATAAAAATGCAAGAAGAGCAATGGGAAGTATTAACCCCAAGGGCAAAAGAAGCATTAATGTTTCAAAACCTTTTATTTCCCCATCTTTTTTAAAACTACTATAAAACTTTACCAAGGTATTAGGGACACCAAACGCGAGGAGTGGCATTAAAACGGCAGAAGTAGATAATATTACGGTTACCAAGCCATAATATTCATCAGTCAAAAAATTAGTGTACAGGAATAAAGTATTAATCGCTGCAAAACCAAAACCAAAATAGGTTATGAAAGTGTTATGCAGCGCTTGTTTAGTGACTATTCCCATTAAATTAGTTTGGATAATTCCCGAGTAAGCTCCCTCCTACTATACTTTTCAACACCTTTGGATTCGGTCTTGAGATTTCCTTTTTGATAGGCAGCAAACCATTTTAAAATTACATTTTTTAAATCGGTTGTGGATTCATAGTCAAAAGTAGCCCCGGTATTGGTATCTGAAATGATTTGATTGGCATCCCAGTTTTTTGGGCCAATGGCAAGTATGGGACGTTTCGCTACCATATATTCATATAGCTTCCCTGGAAGTATTCCTTTAGTTTCAGGGGAATCTACCTCTACCAACAACAAAACCTGTGATTCTTGCTGAAGTTGTATGGCCCGGTCATGCGATACATAGCCCAATAATTCAGTGTAATTCTCTAAGCCTGAATCATAAATACTCTTGAGAACATCTTCACTTACAACACCGGCCAAGCGCAGTTTAAAATGTTGCTTAAAGGGTTCATTCTCTGTAAGTAATTGGGCCAAAACGCGCCACAATACGCCAGGGTTCCTTTCTGAAAGTAATGAGCCAATGTGTGAAAGAGTGAATTCTTCAGTTTTTGTCATATCGCCTTTATAATCAGAATCATACCCATTGGTAATTACAGTAATTGGCTTTTTGCTAATACCACTGAACTCTTCTTTAGTAGTTTGGCTGGTAACAACTATTTGGTCAGCTGTATTTAAGACCAATCGCTCCAGTTCTTTATGTTTCTGTTTGGATTTCGTGGAAAGTTTAAGTTCTTTATGATATCCAATAGATGTCCACGGATCCCTAAAATCAGCAAGCCATTTGAGTTTTTCCTTTTGTTTTAAATGATGACCGATTAAATGAACACTGTGAGGTGGACCCGTTGTAATAATTGTGTCAATTTCCTCTTTTTCAATAATACTCGATAAAAATTTTACCGAAGGTTTAACCCAATTTTTGCGGGCATCAGGAATAAAGTAATTACCCCGAATCCATAACATTATCTTCTCCAAGAAAGATTGGTTTTTAGCCTTAATAATTCCGGAGCTTATGCGTTTTGCTTTTTTCTTTGAGAATAGGCTTGCCAACTTATAAGGCTCTTTAATCGGGTACTTGTAAATTGTAACTTCCTCTGGAACCTCACTTACAAAAGACTCATCAATAATGGGATAATTTGGGTTTTCAGGTATATAAACAATTGGGGTTATGTCAAAATCTGGAAGGTATTTCACGAATTTCAACCATCGCTGCACACCTGGTCCGCCAGCGGGAGGCCAATAGTAAGTAATGATTAATGCCTTTTTCATTAGTCCTCCTCTTTTTTGGGAGAGCGCCTAAAGGAAAATCCTATTCCCATTAAGACAATCAAACCAAGAACAATGGAGCTTGCCAAAGTTATTTGGCTGCCATTTTTTATTACTTCGGGTTCAAATTTGAATTCAATAGTATGATCACCGCCAGATATATTTAGGGCCCTCAACACATAATTCGCCCTAAAATGGTCTTTAAGCTGACCATCTATATAAGCATTCCATCCATTTTCATAATACATTTCAGAAAAGACCAAAAAAGACCAAAACCCCTGCATTTGGGTTAGAAGCCTTATAAGTTATATAGTTCGGCTTGTAATCTATTAAGGCAACATTGGCTAAAGAATCCGTGTGAAAATTAAATCTTTTAACGTTCTTAAAACGTGCTGTATTGACCACTGCTTCGTTTTTGACATCCATATTGTCCAATGCCTTGATTTCTTCATCGGCAGACTTCACTTCAATCAATTTACTGACAAACCAGGCATTACCATTGGCATCAGGATTCATGGCAGGAGTGCTTTTACCCTCTTCATCTTGCTGAATGACATACTTTACATTGAGCATGTTGAGAATCTCAATTTTACCTTTATAAATATAAAAATCGAACAAATCCTGTAATCCCGCAGGTTTAGCCGCATGATAGCCACCAATAGATTTATGATAGAACGAGGTGCTTGCACCATTTAA